>Ga0105857_1000176_pt1 | contig 27133 bp, 22 predicted proteins | sample OrgsoiDNA_201061_FD_89682 | JGI IMG/M metagenome (GOLD analysis project Ga0105857, IMG submission 89682) | Permafrost soil microbial communities from the Arctic, to analyse light accelerated degradation of dissolved organic matter (DOM) -... | ecosystem: Environmental > Terrestrial > Soil >...
AAAACTCCCGGGAAATCCTCCTCGGCGGCGGCAACGTCGCGTGCATCACCATGCCGCAATACGCCGGCACCCAAAAAGGAGTGTGATCATGGGCCTGCACAAACTGACTCAAGCGTTAATGCTGATGCTCGCACCTCTGTGTGTGCAGGCCGCCGACACCGAAAAACCGGTGGTCAACCTATACATCTGGGGCGAGTACCTGGCCCCGGATACCCTGAGCAATTTCGAGAAGCAGACCGGTATTCATGTGGTGGCCGATCACTTCGATTCCCTGGAAACCGTCGAGACTAAACTGCTCACCGGCCGTAGCGGTTATGACCTGGTGCTGACGGCGGGGCAGCATCTGTCCCGGGCGATCCAGAGTGGCGCGATCCAGCCGCTGGACCACCAGCAACTGCCGCACTTTGCCGGCGTCGGTGAAGAGTTCCGCCAGCACATGGCGGTGTTCGACCCGGGCAATCGCTACGCAGGGATCTACGCCTGGGGCACCACCGGCGTAGGTGCACAGGAAGAGGCGGTCAGAAAGCGTTTGCCTGATGCGCCACGGGACAGCTGGGCGATGTTGTTCGACCCGGCCGTGGTGTCGAAATTCGCCGATTGCGGGGTCAGCCTGCTCAACGATCCCAACGAGGTGTTTGCCGCGGTCATGAAGTACATGGGCCTGGACATCAACCGCCAGAGCCTCGATGACCTGAAACTCGCCGAACAGCAATTAGCGAAGATCCGGCCGTACATCCGCTACTTCGACAACGACCTGAACATCAGCGACCTGGCCAATGGCAACACCTGTGTGGCGATGTCCTGGAACGGCAACGTCGCCATTGCTGCCGGTCAGGCTACGGCGGCGAATAAGCCGTTCAAATTGAATTACCGAATCCCGAAGGAGGGCACGTTGATTTGGTTCGATGCCATGGTCATCCCCAAGGACGCGCCGCATCCGCAGGCAGGGCTGGCGTTGATGGATTACCTGATGACGCCGCAAGTGATTGCGCCGATCACTGACACCATTCACTACGCCAACGCGATAACAGCGGCGGACGGGTTGATCGATCCGGCGATTCGTAATGATCCGGGGACGTATCCGTCGGCGCAGGTGCGGGCTTCGTTGTACAGCAAGAATGACAATGGGAAAGACTTTAACCGGGCTTTGGTTCGGGCGTTTAGTCGGTTGAAGTCGGGGTTGTGATTGGCGTTGGTTGATGTATTGGATGTGAGATCGCCTTCGCGAGCAAGCCCGCTCCCACATTTAATCGGTGTTGGTCACATATTTTGTGTTCGCAGCAGATCTAATGTGGGAGCGGGCTTGCTCGCGAAGAACGATAACGCGGTCTACCTGCCAGGCACCCGCCACAAATACCAGGAAGCGACCGTCCGAAACGGACTCCACCCCAATCCAATCTCAATCATCTGCTTGCGAGTAGGCTGCACCTCCAACCCCTTCAACCGCCGATACCCCTCGCGCACCCCGAAGTCATCCGCCGGTAAAATATCCGGCCGCTCCAGGCTGTAGATCAGCAGCATTTCCACGGTCCAGCGTCCGACACCGTGCAAGGTAATCAAGCGCTCGATCAGCGCTTCATCGTCCATGGCCAGCGCGGTGGCGTAATCCGGCACGACACCGTCCAGCGTTGCCAGGGCAATCCCCTGAATCGTCGAAATCTTGCTGGCAGAAAACCCGCAACTGCGCATCTGCTCAAAGTCTGTCGCCAGTATTTGCTCGGGCCGAGGGAACCCGCCTGAAGGAAACAACGCCACTAATCGCCCGACAATCGCATCCCCGGCTTTGGCATGCAGTTGCTGATAGGCAATTGCCCGCACCAGCGATTCGTAGGGATCGCGCGCTGGATGCGGTTGATGCAGGCAAGGGCCGATGGCGGCGATGTGGCGCTGCCAGTCCTCATCGAGGGACGCTAGAAAAGTACTGGCAGGCCGATAGAGGTCAGGCATGCAGGTCAGGATTTTTTCAGGAGGCCGTTCACCTCGCCATACGTGAAGGCCTTGAGGTCGTGAGTGTCGAGCTTGCCGGTTTCCAGAAAGCTCTTCGCCAGGGTACCCATGGCGCCATACAAGAACTCGGCAATGCTCGAACCGGCGCTCAAGCGTCGAACTCCGAGGGCTTTCAATTCGTCAGGCGACGGCAGGCAGGCAAAGCCCAGTACGTTCACCGGCAGTGGCGTGCCCCGGCAGATCGCAGCAATCTCGTACTCCGCCGTGACGCCCGCCGCGAACAACCCGTCAGCCCCGGCAGCCTGATACAACGCAGCGCGTTTGAGCGTTTCTGCGACACGATCTTCGGCTGGCACCAGGCCCTTGAGGTAGACGTCGGTTCGCGCGTTGATGAATAGTTTCACATCCCGGCGTTCCGCCACCTGACGGGCGATCTCGATTTTGCGCGCCAGCAACTCGGGCGGTGAAGCACCGTCCTCGATGTTGATCCCGACGGCACCGGCGGCGATCACCGCGTCGATCACTTCGGCCACCCGCACCAAGTCATCGGAATAGCCGGCCTCGATGTCCACGGTCAAGGGCACGCGAATGACCCGGGCGATGGATTCGACCGTCGACACCAGCCGTTCGAGGGGCAGGGTGTTGCCGTCCGGATAACCATGAGCCCAGGCCACCGCCGCGCTGCTGGTGGCCACGGCTTTACTGCCCAGTTGCTCCACCAGTCGCGCCCCGGCGGCGTCGGCGACGTTGGTGAGGATCAGCAGGCCGTCGTGGTGCAGCCTGTGGAACTGTTGATCTAACGATTGCATCGAATTTCCTTCCCTTTGAAATAATCAGAATGCCAATTGTTGAGTGATCTGCACCGCAGCCTTTTCCAGCCTGAGCAAAAACGCCTTGCGCGGTTGTCCGCCACCATAGCCGGTCAGCGAGCCGTCCGCACCGATCACTCGGTGACAGGGCAGCACAATCGCCAGCCGATTTTGTCCGTTGGCCAGGCCCACCGCGCGGCTGGCGCCGGGTTTGCCCAGCAGCGCCGCGATGGCGCCGTAGGTGCTGGTCTGGCCGTAGGGTATCTGCGCCAGTTCAGCCCAGACTAGCCGGGCAAATTCGCTGCCCGGCAAGTGCAGCGGTACGTTGAATTCTGTGCGTTGACCGGCAAAGTACTGCGCCAGTTCTGCTTCGATCTGCTGCAAATGCGCGTTGTGTCCCGGCGCCACCGCATAACCATAGCGGTTTTGTAATGCCTCGACCTCTTTGGTCAGCGCCGGCCGATCCAGAAACTCCAGTAGCACCAACCCTCGACTTTCGGCCATGGCAATCATCGGCCCCAGCGGCGTAGTCAGCCGGGTGAACAGCAGCGGCTCGCTGTTGGCGGCGCGGCCCGGCGTGGTGTGGAAGAACTTTTGAAACGCATCGCGAAAACCGCTCAGGGATTCGTAGCCGGAATCGAACGCCACGTTGTCGATGGACTCGCCCTGTTTGATCCCGCCCAGCGCCATACCGAGGCGCCGGGTACGCAGCCAGGCGTGGAAGGTCATGCCGAAATGCTGCTTGAACCAGCGCCGTAATTTCAGCGGCTCGATGCCATCGGCCTGCAACTGAATGTCGGTCCAGCGCTGGTCGGGTTCGGCGTCCACCCGGTTGAGCAAGCGCTGCACCCAGTCCGGCGCGATGGCCGCCGCATCCAGCGGTTTGCAACGCAGGCAGGCGCGGTAACCGGCGGTCATGCATTCGTCGGCATGGGCAAAGAACTCGACGTTTTCCGGCTTGGGTTTGCGCGCCGTGCAACTGGGGCGGCAGAAAATTCCGGTGGTTTTAACCGCCGTAAAAAATACCCCCTCGTAGGCGGTGTCTCGTTCGAGCATGGCGCGAACCATCTCGGCGTGGGGCGGCAGCACAGCGTTTTGTAGGTTCATGGCCTGAGCATAAGGCGGGACATGCGGCGCCTCCACCGGAAAATCGACAGGTAATTTCGCTCAGGCGTCGCGGCGTTGAATTAATGCCGGTGCCGATGGTGAATGTCCGGAAAGTGCGGATGACTGTGGCGCATCGGCGTGTGTTCATGTTCATGGCTGTGGGGTTCGGTGCCGTCCCATTCAAAGGGATGCTCGTGCTGATGATGCTCGTCGTGCACATGCCGATGACCGTGCTGGAGCGCCTCGTGTTGATGGTCGTGGCCATGGCTTTCCGTCAGGTGAATCCACACCCCGAGGCCCATCAGCAGGGCGGCGGCCCAGAACGTCAGCGTCACCGGTTCGCCCAGCAGCAGGATGGCAATCGCCGCGCCGAGGAACGGTGCCGTGGAAAAGTACGCGCCGGTACGGGCAGTGCCCAGCCCTCGCAGAGCCAGTACGAACAGCACCAGGCTGATGCCATAGCCCAGGAAGCCGACGATCAGTGTCGGCCCGAGCACATTGAACTGCGGCAGTTTCGCGCCGAGCAGCAGCGCCAGGCTGCAATTGACCAGCCCGGCAATAAGCCCCTTGATGCCAGCGATGAACAGCGCATCCGAAGCCGAGACCTTGCGCGTCAGGTTGTTATCGACCGCCCAACAGGCACAGGCCAGCGCCACCGCCAATGGCCCGATCCAGCCCAGTGTTTGCGCCGAACCCTGGGGCCAGGCCAGCAGTAAACCACCGGCGACAATCGCCAGCATCCCGGCGACGATGCGCCGGTCAGCGTTCTCCTTGAACACCAGCCAGGCCAGCACGGCGGTGAGCACCGATTCGAGGTTGAGCATTAACGAGGCGGTGGCGCCGGAGGTCATAGTCAAACCGAACATCAACGCCACCGGCCCCAGCACGCCGCCAAAAGCGATGGCGCCGATCAGCCACGGCCATTCCGAGGACTTCAGGCCGCTGGGCTGCCAGCCCCGATCGCGGATCAAACGGACGATGGTTAGCCCTACGCCGCTGCCCAGATACAGCAACCCGGCGAGCAGAATTGGCGAGACGTTCAGCCCCAGTAACTTGGCCAGCGGCGTGCTCGCACCGAAAAGGGCGGCGGCGCCCAGGGCGTAGACAATGTTCAGGTTCATTCAGGGCTCCAAGGCATTGAGTCAACGTAACCCGCAGGATTTGCGCTGTTCACGCACGGCGCGCCATCAATAGTATCGAAGCCGCCGCCGACAACAACCCCGCGCGAATTGAAGGCAAGGGCGCCCGAATATCTGTTCACGGTATTCATTAGGAAAGGGTAGGTGGCGGTGGTGGCATTTTGACATACAACAATAAGCTAACGGGACACGCGTATTGAAAACCAAGGCTGGAGTGCAGGTCACGTCATACGCGAGTCGAATAACACGCCTGATTGTCGTTCTATCCCTGCAAGGTGCTGCGTTGGGAGTGCCCATCGCACATTCCGCGCAGGATCCGGCGATGTCCGGCCCGAGCTTTTCATGTGAGGCGTCGAGTAACGCCATCGAAAGGATGATCTGTAATGATCCCGCGCTGTCGACACGGGATCGAACAATGGCTGTCCTGTTCGCAGCGTCCCGTTCGGACGCGTCAGATCGGGGTCTGTCGCAGCAGCAAACCGTGCAACGGCAATGGCTGAAAACGCGCGACAAGCAATGTTCGAATGACGACATGCATGCGTGTCTCGTCAGTGCCTACGATGAGCGGCTGAACCAACTGGCCGTTGCGGCGCTTTTCCGGGCGCCGGATGTCGCGCTGGCAGAACTTGCCCGACAGAATTCCAGATCCGCCCCGTTGTATGAAGCCATCTATCGCTACGCGACCATCGAGGATGGCGCCGATCGTGCGACAGCTGTGGAGAGGCTGATTGCCCCGTCTTTCGAAGCGCTTCATGACAAACCGGTGGCATCGCCGTTGTCCGGCGTTAAAAATGCACATGAAGCGGCGTCATCGGATAAAAACTTTTCCGCATTCTTGAATGTCGCATCGGTCGACGATTATTCGCTGACAATTCCGTGTTCGGCGCTTGTGCGGCGGCCCGGGTTGCTGGGCGTTCTGCGTTCGGAATACGGCGGGGCAATCGATGGTCGACTGACCCAGAGTGACTGCAAGGCGATGACGTCGCGATTGAAAACGGTGGATCGACTGACGGAAGCGGCGGTGGCGGTACAACCCTCTTGCCCGGGGACCATTCGCTTCAGTCTCGCACGTGAGTTTGACTACACACTGGTTGCCGTTCGTTTGCACCGCACTGACTTATGGAAGGCGAAAGCACTCGATATAAGTCCCGGCGCTCAGGATGAAAACAACGACGGAGCGGAAAAAGAGGTCGACGAGCCGCATTTTATTGCACGGCATCAGGCGTCAATTCGGGACGCGAGCGATGAGTTGGCGATGTACTATTCGAGCCATTTCGGTGTCCCGCCAGTGCTTGCAAAAGAACAGGCGATGAGCGCAGTGAGTGCGCTCATCTCCGGGGCTTTTGATCTTTGCGAGAGAGGGTAAGACGATGGAACGGATCGAGCCAACGATGGACGACTTCACCCACACCTCGCAACCTCCGGAAGTTGCGCAGGGGACGCCAATTGGAACGTCGAGGGTCCGGTTCGCGGTCCGGCCTCCACGTGGACAGCGCGGCACTGTTCTGCGCTCAATGCTCAGGAAAGGCGAGCTTTGCGTCACCGATGAGGATGTAGCGCTCATCAAGTCGAGTCTCAAGCTGTTTCAGCGCCCCATCGAAACGAAGCGGGTTATCCCGCGCGACCAGATCTTTGATGCAAAAACCATCCGCAAGTACGTCTATTTCGACATCCATGCGCCAGCCGGAATTCAACGTGTCTTCTTGATCGCGTCCAGCGGCGACGAAGCAAAAAAAATCCTGGAATGGCTCCCCAGGCAAACAACGCCTGCCCATGAGGCGGAGCAAACAGCGTTATCCAGCTACTCCGAACGAATCCTTGCGCTGACGCCGATCACCAGGGTCACCTACGGGCTGATCGCGATAAACGTTCTGGTTTACCTGGCGATGTGCGCGGGCGGCGTCGGGATCATGGCGCAGAACATTCCTATGACCGTCCGATGGGGCACGAACTTCGGCCCTGAAACCCTGGGTGGTGGATGGTGGCGCCTGCTCACATCGGTGTTTGTCCATTTCGGCCTGGTTCACTTGATGTTCAACATGCTCGCGCTGTTCCAAATCGGCCGACTGGCGGAGCGCCTGTACGGGAGTGGGCGATTCCTGGCGCTGTACCTGTTTGCCGGCGTGGCCGGCAGCATTGTCAGTGTGCTGTGGCATCCGACCGTCAACAGTGCGGGTGCATCGGGCGCCATTTTCGGGGTGTTCGGTGGGCTGCTGGTGTATGTGCTGAAGTTCCGCCACGAGTTGCCGAGGTCAATTGCTCTGCAACAACGCATCTCGATCGTGGTGCTCATCGCGTACAACCTGTTCTACGGTTTTACGCACCAGGGCATCGACAACGGCGCGCATCTTGGCGGGTTGGTGGGTGGCGTTTTACTCGGCTTGACGCTGGCAAGGCCGCTCAACGAGCCGGCTCGCGCAAAAGTAGCGCTTAAAAGCGCGTTGCTTTCCTCTGCGCTGGCACTCGTCGTTTTGGGCTCGTCGACTTACCTGTTGGCGCATATCCGCGAGGCTTACAATGAAGAGCTTCAATTCACAAGTTTGGAGAACACTATTGCCCCCAGCTTGGCAAAAGCGATGAGCGAGGGGGGCGCGCTCTTGCGGGTACCTGTGCATACGCCAGGCGAAAGATATGCGATAGCCAACAAAATCATGCAGGAAGTCGTCCCTCAATGGGAAAAGCTGTATGCCTCCTTCGAGAATGCCCCTCTACCAAACGGTTCGCCACGAATTGCACTACGGGAAGCGATCCTGAGCTACATCGACGACAATCGGAAAATGTATCGCGTGGCAGTCATCATGGGAAATCAGGGCCGCGAGCCGGATGCAGCGACGCAGGCCCAGTTCAGGGCACTCATGAGCGACTCAGTGGTGCAGGTCGCCGCTGTTAAAAGACTTTCATCTCCTATTGATGGTCGCCACCCTTAGCAACCGTCAGGGTTACCCCACCCAACAATCCTGCCGCGCCGCCGCCGCGGTACACCCTGACGAAAAAATCCCTGTGGGATCAAGCCCGCTCCCACATTGTTTTGTGGTGGGCACGGGAGGGGTGTTTTGTTCAATACAGCGATCGGTGCGCTCTTTACCTTGAGGCCCGGTTCAACTGAATTGAAGAAGGTGTGTGATGAGTGTGTTGATCTCCATGGCGGCGTTTGCCCTGGTCGCTTCGATAACCCCGGGGCCGGTGAATATCGTGGCGTTGAGTTCCGGGGCGCAGTTTGGTTTTCGTGCCAGTCAGCGGCATGTGGCGGGGGCAACCCTGGGGTTTGTCTTGCTGCTGGTGTTGATGGGCCTGGGCCTGCACGAGTTGCTGCGGTTATGGCCGGTGCTGACCCGGGTGGTGCAAGTGGCTGGGGTGGCGTTTCTGTTGTTCATGGCCTGGAAACTGGCGGTCGATAACGGTCACTTGGGCGCCAGTCAGGAGGGCAAGGCGCCCTCGATGTTTTACGGCGCAATGATGCAATGGCTCAACCCCAAGGCCTGGCTGGCCTGTGTCGCGGGCATGGGCGCCTTTGTCGCGGACGGCGACGCGCGGCTGGTCTGGCAATTCGCGGCGATTTATCTGGTGGTCTGTTATCTCTCGGTCGGCTGCTGGGCTTATGCCGGGACCTTCTTGCGCGGGTATTTGAGCAACGCCAGGGGCATGCGGCTGTTCAACCGGAGCATGGCGTTGCTGCTGGTGGTGTGTGCGGGGTATCTGATCCGGACCTAGATTCCCTGTGTCACGCCAGACCGCTCAGGGCATTTTCTGTCGAGACAGGCAGGGCGTTGAATCGATTGGCGCGCAGTTCCGTGATGGCATAGATCGCCCGTGCGGTACGGCCATTTCCGTCGACGAAGCTGTGGTAGCCCAGAAAGGAGCCGAGCATCTGCTTACCGAAATGCTCATGGGCTGGATCCAGGGTTGCCAGGTGTTTCTCCAACATCGCCGCGCCCGAAACGTTGGAAGGGTAACGAGCCTGAGCGGTAGGGCTGCGCAGGGCATCTGTCGTCTCGGGCACCAGACGTCGATGCAGTTCCTTGTAAACCGCAGGATCAGTCAGGGACTTGCCATTGTTGCTGTATTCGTGGAGCAAAGTCCTGATGTTGTCAGCCTCGTTTCGGGAATTCGACGCTTTGAGAATCCAGGCGGTGGCTCGATCTGCGTTGTCGGTCAAACGGTCAGGGTTAAAGGACACATCTTCCAGGATGCCGTTGTAAGGCGACTTGCCAAGGTCCGAGGCGAGTAATGTCGTTTGGTGTTGATTCATGGCCGTCAGATTTTTGTATTCCACCTTCAGGGTGTCGTGGAAGAGCTCCGGCAATACAGCGTGATCCTTGAACTGGCGAAGGTTGGCCAGTGAATACTTTTGCGCTTGCTGGCGTATCAGCGAGCCGACAACGTCAGCATCCAGTAGCTTCGTCAGCGATTGGGTGTCGCCAGACTTGCGCGCTATCTCGGCCAACGAGTTTTCCAACAAATGCTGAAGTTCCTGTTCAGGCACGTGCTTGAGCAACTTCACGTCATTGGCGTGCAGGTGTTTGAGTACGTGCTCGGCAGTTTCCAGGCCGTCACTTTTAAACAACACCCGTGCATGGGCCAAGGTGTCCAGGCTCATGCGGATCTGCGATGCGCTGCCGGTGTGGTTGATTGCCTTGATCAGATCATAAGAGTGGGTGCCGGTCAGATGCCGTAACTGAGCCCGGGCGATCTGGGCGCTAGAGGCGGAGTAATGGCCAACTTTCAAGGCGCCTTTGCCAATCAGCTTCAGGCCGCCCTTGAGGAGTTTCGGAATACCGTCCAAAGGGTTGATCAACCCGACCACGGCACGGGCACCGACCCTCGATGCAGAAAGCAGTTTCGTTACCACGGTCGTGGCTTTGGCACTGGTGGCGGCAATTTTGCCCGGCACGAGCGCAAAGACCAGGACAAGTGCCGCTGCATCCATGACACACCCCAGGAGTGCGTTTTGTTGGCGGGAGGGGTTGCCCGAGGACATCTCTTCGACGCACTCCTTGAACGGAATAATCATATTGAGCACTGTATTGAAGATGGCATCGGTCTTCTCGATCGCTCGTTCCCGTTCGGTCTGGTCGAGGCCTATCTGCTTCAGTTCTTTGACGGTGAAATAGGGGTTTTCTTCAGCAATAAGCTTGCTGAGTGCTTCTTTGCGTGCCGAGCGGAAGAAGGGGTTTTCAACGCTCGAAACGGTTGTGGCCGACGGTGCCTGGAACTCTCCGATCTTTCGGATGAACATCCTTGATTGCGCATTGCTGCGCGGTGCCTGGTTTTGTAAGTACGCCCGTATGTCCAGAGGGACGTTATCGAACTTTTCACGGCCGGCAAATTTCACCTTGCGGCCATTCCCCTCTTGCGTCACAAGGGGGCGGAACACGGATTCGAGTTTCGGGTTGAGTCGGCATTCAAGTCGTAATGGAAACAGCTCAAAGCAACGAACCTGCGAATTCATTTGCGCACAGAGAATGACACCGTAACGTCCGGTTTCTCCTGGGATAGGGGTCAAGGGACGGGGTATACCTCCCGGTGACGGTAAAGTTGGAAAGCGGGTCGTGTTGTATTCCTCAATGCAATAAATACCGACAGCGCCGTACTCGATGAATGAGGCTTCACTGCGGGACAATTGCGAAAGAGTGACTTCGATGTTGCTGGCCAATGCTTCTGTTGTTGCGCTGTGATGCCGATTGATGGCCTCTTCATACAAGTCGGCAACGGGATACAGTTCTGCCAACTCGGGAAATGATTGGTAAATACTGGTGCCTCTGACGCGATCCCAATCCTGGCTGTGAAGTTCATCGCCCATGTAAAGATCAAGAACCGATACCTTTCGCCCGGCACCGCCACCGCTACCACGGTGTTTGACCAACAGTTCGCCAGGATCGCAGGCGGGTGCCGTGGCTTTCAGTTCTTTCAGCGCGAGTGGTTGGCGGTGGGGTATTGCCTGGCCGAGTGCTGTGGCGGCATTCAGTATTTTGTCGAGGTACTGTTCGTATTCATTAGCGGCCAGGGTCAGCGCTTCCTGGGTCAGGTTGCCTTGGGTGTCCCGCGCAATGATTTTGTTCATCAGCGCCCAGGTGACCATCGGGTCCACCGTATGGGCGGCATGCAACGAAGCCAGTTGCGGGGTTGCCTGGGAAGACTGACCCAGGCCGAGCAGATGTTGATGGCTTAACTTGCGTGAAACACCAGGGATAAGGGCTTCAGCAAAATGTATCGCTTGAGTACTCACCACCCAGGCTGGCGTTCCGAGGCGCAGTTCGCCAGGCCAGCCGGCAAACAGGTATTGCGGCGCCATACCGCCAAGCACCAACTGGGCAACGAGCGGTGCGAACATTTGATGAAGCGTGAGACTGTCAACCAGATGCTGTTCCAGGCGCGTGCGCACACTGGACGGATGAAGCATGAAGTCATCGGCCGAATAGAGATCGAAGCCGGCAAATGTTGTATTGGCATTGTCGACGATGGGATCAAGGTCGAGCAGCATGGCGGCGATCAGCAACTGCTCGACAAACTCGGGTGACGGTTTCGGCTTGGTTTCGTCGGTGAACCAGCCCAGGGCATCGAAGTACGCTTGCCCTTGTTCCGAGGTCCCGGAAGTAATTTCGATCAGCCTTTGTAAGCGGTAATCCTGACTGGTGGGTAACTGACCCGCCGAGGCGATTTCAAACAACAAGTGCTTGCCCAAATGTGCCACCAGGGAGGTTTTGCCACCGGTTAAATACCGGGTTACCTTGCGAATGATTGCGCGATTGTTATCGGTGAGTTTGAAGGGCGAGTCTTCGGGGGTATCCAGAAGTTGCCAGTAGTTACCAAATCTAGGAGCCTCGGGGAGTGTCGCGAAGTTGAGTAAATCAATCAGCCCTCTGGTGTCTTGTTCGTTGGTTGGCAACGGTAAACCCTGGAAGTCGAGCCATTGGCCTACCGAAATCCACTCGCTTGAACTGATGAACCCACCGGTCAACGCCGCCATTTTCGTCAGTAGTTTCAGGTCTTCGTCCAGCGCCGGAATACCGGCGATGTGAGCGGTGATGTCTGTGCGCGAGAAGTAGGTGTTAGTAACGACGACGGGAGGGCTAGCCGGACGCTCAATGGAACTCAGGTTATGCCGAACGTGATAAATACGGCCATGTTTATCGACTTGATATGCCGCCTGGTCGGGCAGGGCGTGTTCCCGTCGCAGTTTCAGAAAAGCCGGATGCCGGGCCAGTCTCGAAAGGCAAATGCTCCCCGAGCGATGAACCAGATCAAAGTTGGAACCGCTCACGCTTTTCACGGCCAGGCGATCCCAGGACCATTGAAGAGTGCTTTGAACATGATCGTCAGTGAGAAAATCTTCCAGTGCTTTGGTGATGGCTAGTTTTTGAAGTTCATTGCTGGAAGTAACTGGGTTGTTGTTCTGGTTTTGCATGCTCTGAAGTTCCATCTTCGGATGTTGTTACTGTTGATGTGGTGTTTGTTGAAAAGGTGCAAGTATGTTTGGACGTTGTTCGGGTTTGCAGGCTAAAGGCAAACATGCAGCGCTGCCATTGTTGCTGTATGTCGGCATATTTATTTTCAGATGCTCGTATTGCTGGGCAGTAGGCATAGCGCTGTTATCGGGGTGTTGTCAGGGCGAAGTTGGCCAGGGAGGTGTATTGCTTATTGTATAAAGTTGCGCGAGGGCTATTGGTTTGTTAAAACCTTCAACAGGTGATTACTTCTAACCGCGGTATTGCCCCGGCGTCGCCGCCAGATGCTGTTTGAACACCCGCTGAAAGTGCGCCTGATCGGCAAACCCGGCTTCCAGCGCCACATCGGCGATCAGCTTGCCGCTGCGCAAGCGGTCCCGGGCGAACTGGATGCGCCGGTTGAGCAAAAACGCGTGGGGCGTCATGCCGTAATGCTGCTTGAACGCGCGGATCAGGTAGGACGGTGACAACTGCGCCGCTTCGCAAATATCTTCAAGCTTGAGCAGTTGCGTGCAGTTGTCGCGGATGTAGTCGGCGGCTCGCTCGAGTTTGAAATTGGGCTCGCGCAACGGCTGATCGATGGGGTTGAGGCGTTGCTGCACCTCGGTGAAAAATTCCACTGCGGCGCTGTGCTTGCGCAGTATGTCTTGCTGTTCATCGACCAGCACGGCGTACAGATCCTTCAGGCCGACAAACAGGCTGGCGTCACGATTGTGGGTGATGGCAAACCGGCGAAACGCCTGGTCCTGGCTGAACCCCAGTTGATGCTGCAAGTCGGTCAACCACGGCGTCTCGACGTAGAGCATCAGGTACGACCAGGGCTGGTCATCGATCGGGTTGCAGGCGTGGACATCGCCGGGGTTCATCAGCACCACGGTGCCGGTGCTGACCTGAAACTCCGATTGCTCATGCACATAGGTGCTGAGCCCGGCGGTAATCGCGCCGATGGAAAAGTGCGCGTGGGAATGCCGGGCGTAGCAGACTTCGCGGCCATCGGCGATGGCCCGGGCTTCGATGAAGGGCAGGGCGTCGTCACGCCAGAAACGTGGAGCTTTGTCGGCATCTTTGGCTGCGGCATGCTTCATCGTTAGTGTCCTGGCAGGTCAGCGCTTGAGTGTATTAGCTCTCGCCGTTAAAGGCCCGCTGCAGTTCAGCGATGTCTAGTTTTTTCATCTGCATCATCGCTTGCATGGCCCGCTGGGATTTGACCGTGTCGGGGTCTTTGAGCATCTCCATCATGGCCACCGGGACGATCTGCCAGGACAGCCCGAACTTGTCCTTCACCCAGCCACATTGCTCGGCCTGGGGTACGGCAGATAACGCGCCCCAGTAATGGTCGACCTCTTCCTGAGTCTGGCAATTGACCTGGAACGAAACCGCTTCGTTGAACTTGAACACCGGGCCGCCATTGAGCCCGGTGAAGCCCTGGCCATCGAGTTCGAAACTCACAGTCAGCACCGAGCCTTCGGGGCGACCGTGGTGCTCGAAACCAGCCTTGCCGTAATGGGTGATGGCGGTGATTTTGGAGTGATCGAAGATCGAGCAATAGAATTTGGCAGCCGCTTCGGCCTGATCATCGAACCAGAGGCAGGGTGTGAGTTTTTGCACGCGTTGCATGGTGTTCTCCTCTACGGGGTTAGCACGCTGGACTATCAGCGTAGTCACTCGGTAGCCGGTTGGCGGTGCCGTAGATCGACAAGTCGAGAAGACATATCGGCCCGAACTGTTTGTCGCTAGACTTGCCGCCCCGATTTTGCCGCAAGGACGCTCAGCATCATGGTTACCCCTCGTTTATTGGCTGTTGCCTGCCTGCTCGCCAGCGTTTGTGCGAGTGCTGAGCCGCTGACTTTTCACCTCACCGATCCGGCACAGAAGTATGCGATTGAGGTGGTGTTCCCCAATCCTCCAGCCCAAAGCTTCGAGGGCGCGCCCGCGCAGGTCACCTTGCGCGATAAGTCCAGTGGCCAGGAGCTGCAACGCATTGAGTCGCCCGAGGCGTTTGTCGATTTAGAACGCAACAGCAAAATGATGGAGATCAACCAGGCTCCGGCCTACGGCGATCAGAGCCTGCTGTTTTTCGATGACTTCAATTTCGACGGGCAACAGGATATGGCGGTACGCAACGGCAGTGAGGGCGGTTACGGCGGCCCTTCCTATGACATCTACCTGTCCGATCCCGCGAGCCCGACTCTGGTCTTTAACCCCAATTACTCCTACCTGACCCGTGATGGGCAGTTGGGCATGTTCGGTGTTGATCCAGTCGCCGAGCGCTTGCATACGAGCTCGAAAAGCGGCTGCTGCTGGCATCAGTACGCGACTTGGCAGATAGAGAAAAATCAACCGGTCATGGTCGCCGAAAAGATCATGGCCGCGCAGATGCCGACGGAGGCAAACCCCTTCATGCCGGCGGGCTACATGGACGTCACCGAGCGCGAACTGACGGCGGGTCAGTGGATCGAACGCCATCATCTTGAGGGCCCGGACACTGAGCCTCCGGTGATGTTGCGTGGCACCCTCGACGACAAGATCGCGGTCGAACTCTGGTGGCAACTTCAGGGGGCGGTGTACGTCGGTGAAGTTCGTTACGGTAAGAATGGCAGCGGCAAGCCGATCCGGCTGGTCGGTGGGGCGTACGACGATGGCGGTGTGTTGTTGCACGAATTGAGCGACGACGGTCAGATGACCGGCGACTGGTACCTGGAAGGCACGCCGAACGTACAGGGGACCCAGACCGGTACGTGGCGTAGCGCCAGCCGTGAGTTCAGCATCAAAATGCGGCCCACCGCTTTCAAAGTTGCGCCGCAAAAACTCGAGCGGGTTGCCGACAATCAACGTCAGGGCCACTACATGATTAGCAATGCCGCAGAGCAGCGAGTGGGTGAGATGTTTGTGAAAATACTGCCGGGGGTCGACAACGGCCCTGAGACCGCAGACATCAGCCTCAACGCTTTCCAGCTTAAGGATCCACCCAGCGAGATCCATTATCAGTCGACGTTGCTGGCCGGCAATCTGGCCATTGTGCTGGATGCCCAGGGCGGGCCGATTTTTCGCCTGCAATTGCTCAACGGTGCGGCTAGCGTGACGGGTTACGGTGAGTATCAGAAATACAGCGGCGGTTATGTAAAAGTACCTTGAGGCAGGGGGCTAGAAATCCCACCGTGCTATCAGCAGTCAAAATGACGTGATCTCGAGTCATTAAGACCGCTGGTCAGCATCTCCGGCGCTTACCTTTACACCGGGTATTTGTCGATTTTGACGCTGATTTCGATGCATGCCATGACCATTATCGGCCCAACCCTGCTCAAAATCGGCTATGTGATGCGCCTGCTGACCCCGCATCGGCTGAGTATCTACCTATCCCGAGTGGTGGTCTGATAATCAAACCTGTGGCGAGGGGGCTTGCCCCCGTTCGGCTGCGGAGCAGTCGTAAATCCAGACGACTCGGTGACACTGAGAAAAGCCGGGGGTTACGCCGCAACCCAATGGGGGCAAGCCCCCTCGCCACAGAATCGGTGTCAGGCTTAATTGACTGACATTAGCGTCCGAGGCCGCCGCGTTCAGCGATCCAGCGGGTCGCCAAATCAATAAACGCCCGCAGTTTCGGCTGGGTCTGGGTGCGACTCGGGAAGTACAGGTACAACCCCGAACTGAGCGGCACGAATGGCTGCAGCACCCGTTGCAGTCGTCCATCCGCCAGATCGTCGGTAATCTCCAGGTCGCAGGCATACGCCAGGCCCAAGCCATCTCGAGCAGCGGCCGCCAGCAACTTGCGGTCGTTGACGATCACGCCACCGGCAACGCCGACGGTAAAGTCGCGACCATCGCGCTGAAACTCCCAGCGATGGGCATTGCCCGAGGTCGAAAAGCGAAAGCCGATGCATTCATGCCCGGTCAGTTCTTCCGGGCTGGCGGGTTGGTCAGCCTTGGCGAAGTAGGCCGGAGAGCCCACCACTGACCATTGCAGGTCCGGTGTCAGGCGCACGGCGACCATGTCTTTCTCGATCGATTCACCCAAACGGATCCCGGCATCGAAGCCGCCGGCCATCAGGTCCACCGTGGCGTCATCCAGGGAAATATCGAGGGTGACTTGCGGGTGGGCCTGGCGAAACAACGGAATCAGCGGCTCAATCAACAGCGCACCAGACAAACGTGGCGCGGTGATGCGCAGGGTGCCCATCGGTTGATCGCGAAAGCCGCTGAGCACCGCCAGCGCTTCATCGATCTCACTGGCCGCCGGGCGCAAGCGCGTAAACAGGCTGGCGCCGGCCTCGGTCAACGCCACGCGGCGGGTGGTGCGCTGAAACAACAACACGCCAGTGCGCCGCTCCAGCAACTTGATCGCATGGCTGACCGCCGTGGGCGTGACGGCCAGCCGGGTGGCGGCAAGGGTGAAGCTTTTGTGCTCGGCTACCGCGAGGAACTCGGTCAAGCCGTCGAACGGATCGTGATTCATGGTCGAACCATTATGAAAGAGCGTTTCATAGTGCTTGTAACACGAGGGCATTTTTCCGACCAATCTTCCTGCGTACCTTGGTGTCTATCCCAACCCCACACAAGGTATCGAACATGAGCATTTCTCATTCTTTCAAACGTGTCTGGCTCGTCACCGGCGCTTCCCGTGGTATCGGTGCGAAAATCGTTGCCGCCGCGCTGGCCAACGGTGATGCGGTGGTGGCCACGGCTCGCGACGCGAGCACAATCGTTCAGCGTTTTGGCGATCAACCGGGCTTGCTGGCCGCCACCCTGGACGTGACCAACGAAGCCCAGGGCGTGGCGGTAGCTCAAGCTGCCATCGAGCATTTCGGGCGCATCGACGTGCTGGTCAACAATGCCGGTTTCGGTTTGATCGGGGCGGTGGAAGAGGCGAGCAGCGATGAAATCAAGCGGCTTTATGAAACCAACGTCTTTGGCCTGCTGAACGTTACACGTGGGGTCTTGCCGCACATGCGCGCCGCCCGCAGCGGGCATGTGATCAACATTTCGTCGGTGGGCGGTTATCAGTCGGCGCCGGGCTATGGCATTTATTGCTCGACCAAGTTCGCCGTCGAAGCCCTGAGCGAAGCCCTGCACGGCGAACTGGCGCCGTTGGGGGTGAAAGTGACGGTGGTTGAGCCGGGCTACTTCCGCACTGACTTCCTTGATTCCAATTCCCTGGTTGAGTCGCCGGAAACGATCGCCGACTACGCCTCGACCGCCGGCGAAGTGCGCAAACAGGCCAAAGCCATCAATCAGCAACAACCCGGTGATCCGGAAAAACTGGCCCAGGCGCTGATCACGCTGGTCGAGGCTGAACAACCGCCGCTGCGTTTGCCACTGGGTTCGGATTCGGTGCTCTATATCGCGGCCAAGAATGCGTTTGTTGCCGAAGAACTGAACACCTGGCGCAAGCTGTCAGAGTCCACCGACTTCTAAACCAATCGGCTGACCTCTGTAGGAGCAAAGCTTGCTCGCGATAGCGGTCTTCCAGTCAGTAGAGATGTTGACTGACACCCCGCCTTCGCGAGCAAGCTCGCTCCCACAGGGGTAACTCAATAGATCAGGTATTTGTGTTCGATCTTGCGTGACCGGCGGTCGCTGAATCTGGCCACCCGTTCAATCTGCGCTTAGCTGTATGGATAGCCCGAGGCGCGTAGACCCGCCGACCCTGTAGGAGCAAAGCTTGCTCGCGATGAACGGTAACGTGGTTTGTCAGACCTGACGCCTTCGCCGGCAAGCCTGGCTCCTACAAAAAAACGACGTCGTTTCAACGGCGCCCCTTCAGAACACCGTGAGTCTGAGGAAATCCGTAATGCTTACCCTGAATATCAATGGCAAGGACCAGGCACTGGACGTCCCCGCGGACATGCCTTTGCTGTGGGTCTTGCGCGATGTCGCGCACCTGACCGGGACCAAATTCGGTTGCGGCATGGCCCAGTGCGGTGCCTGCACCGTGCACGTCGACGGCGCGCCGCTGCGCTCCTGTATCACTCCTGTCACGGCCGTGGCCAACGGGCAAAAAATCCTCACCATCGAAGGCCTGTCCACCGACGGTTCGCACCCGGTGCAACAAGCCTGGGCTGAGCTAGACGTGGTGCAGTGCGGTTACTGCCAGTCGGGGCAGATCATGTCGGCCGCAGCCTTGCTGGCGAAGATCCCCAAACCCACCGACAGTGACATCGATCAGGCGCTGTCCGGCAACATCTGCCGCTGCGGCACTTACCCAAGGATCCGTGCGGCGGTCAAACGCGCAGCCGAGATCGGTTGATGCCACGTCCGGGGGAATCAGTTCAATGAACAGCTTCAGTCCTGTTTCACGCCGTGGTTTTCTCAAGGGCAGTGCGGTGCTTGGCGGTGGGTTGGTGGTGGCGTTTGTCATTCCCGGCGGCCATCGTTTTGCTTTGGGCGCCGAGGATCAAGGCAATGTCTTCGCGCCGAATGCCTTCCTGCGAATCGCCAATGACAACAGCGTCACCATCCTGCTCGGCCATTCGGAAATGGGCCAGGGCATCTGGACCGGCCTGACCATGCTGATCGCCGAGGAGTTGGACGCCGACTGGTCGAAGATCCGCGTCGAACATTCACCCGCCTCGGCCAAGGATTATGGTCTGGCCGGGTTTGGCGGCATGCAGATCACTGGCGGGTCTACTTCGACCTGGATGGAGTTCGACCGCTATCGTCAGGCCGGCGCCGCCGCGCGCCTGATGTTGATCGACGCCGCCGCTAAGCGCTTCAACGTCGCGCCGTCCGAGATTCGCACCGAACCGGGCGTGGTCATCGCTGGCGACAAACGCGCGACCTACGGTGAACTGGCGGATGACGCCGGCAAGCTGCCTGTGCCGGACCCGGCCTCGATCAAGTTCAAGGACGCCAAGGACTGGAAGATCATCGGCAAACCGACCAAACGGCTCGACACCCCGGAGAAAATCACCGGTCGGGCCAAGTTCGGCATGGACGTGCAATTTGAAGGGCTGATGACCGCCATGGTCGCGCGCCCGCCGGTGTTTGGCGGCAGCGTCAAATCCTTCGAAGGCGCCGAGGCGCTGGCGGTGCCGGGGGTGCACAAAGTGGTGCAGGTGCCCACGGGCGTGGCGGTGATTGCCGATCACTACTGGGCGGCGAAACTGGGCCGCGATGCGCTGAACATCGACTGGGACCTGGGGCCGAACACCGGCCTCGACAGCGTGAAACTGCTGGAAAGCTTCCGCCAACTCGCCGCTACCCCCGGCATGCCAGCTAGTCAGGCTGGCGATGCAGCCGCCACATTGGGCAAAGCAGCAAAAACCATCGACGTTGAATACAGCGTGCCGTACCTGGCCCATGCACCAATGGAACCGCTCAACTGCACGGTGAAAATCACTGCGGACAAATGCGAAATCTGGACCGGCACCCAGTTCCAGACCCTCGATCAAATGATCGCGGGCAAGATCACCGGGCTTAAACCCGAACAGGTGGAAATCCACACCGAATTCCTCGGCGGCGGTTTTGGCCGTCGGGCCAACCCGACCTCGGATTTTGTCAGTGAAGCGGTGCAAGTCGCGAAGGCCGCCGGTATGCCGGTGAAAACCGTCTGGTCCCGGGAAGACGACATTCGTGGCGGCTATTACCGCTCGATGTTCCTGCATCAGGCGCGTATTGGTCTGGATGCGGCCGGTATGCCGCTGGCCTGGAAGCATGTGATGGTCGGGCAGTCGATCATGGACGGCACGGCGTTTGCGGCGACGATGGTCAAGGACGGCGTCGACAAAACTTCGGTAGAAGGTGTGGCCGACAGCCCTTACCTTGAAGGCATGGCCAATCATCTGGTGGAGCTGCATTCACCGAAAACCGGCATCAACGTGCTGTGGCTGCGTTCGGTTGGGCACAGCCACAACGCCTTCGTCATGGAGTCGTTGATCGACGAACTGGCCACGGCCGCCGGCAAAGACCCGGTGGAATACCGCCGAACCTTGCTCAAGGACCATCCACGGCATCTGGGCGTACTGAACCTGGCCGTGGAAAAAGCTAACTGGAACGCGCCGCTGCCGGACGGTCACGCCTTGGGTGTTGCGGTGCACGAATCGTTCGGGAGCTTCGTTGCGCATGTCGCCGAAGTGTCCCAGGACAATCTGAAGATCCGCGTGCATCGGGTGGTGTGCGCGGTGGACTGCGGCATCGCGGTCAACCCCGAAAGCATCGCTGCGCAAATGGAATCTTGCGTTACCTTCGGCCTGGGGTTTGCGCTGCACAGCAAAGTGACGTTCAAGGACGGCCAGGTGGTGCAGTCCAATTACCACGATTATCAGGTGCTGCGGCTCAACGAAATGCCGGTGGTGGAGGTGCACATCGTGCCCAGTACCGACAAACCAGGCGGTATCGGCGAGGCCGGTGTGCCGCCCATGGCGCCAGCGGTGGCCAACGCAGTGTTTGCCCTGACCGGGCAACGCCTGCGGGAACTGCCGTTGCAACTGTCGGGGGTGTGAGATGAAACGACATTTGATACTGGGCGCCGTGGTGCTGATCGGACTGGGCGGCTACGCCTCGGAGCTGTTCGCCGACGATCAGGCTGCGTTGAAAGCCTTCGGGACGGTGCAGAAGGTTTTCCAGAGCCCGCGCTGCCAGAACTGCCACATCCCAGGCGATTCACCGTTGCAGTTCGACGCCGGCATCCCGCACGCGATGAACGTAGTGCGCGGCATGGACGGCAAGGGCTCCGCCGGTTTGCCCTGCGCCACCTGCCATGCCGAAAACAACCCGCCGGCCAGTTTCGGCCCCCACGCACCGCCAGGCGCGCCGCACTGGAGCCTGCCGTCCGCGGCGCACAAAATGGCCTGGATCGGCCTGCCGCCAGACAAACTCTGCGCGTTGATCAAGGATCGCTCCAGCAATGGCGACCGTGATTTCGCCGCGCTGATCAAACACGTCAGCGACGACAAACTGGTGCTCTGGGGCTGGAATCCGGGTGGCAATCGGGCGCCGGTGCCGGTGCCTCACGACATTTTCGTTACCCAGTTCAAGCTCTGGGCGGACGCCGGAGGGCCGTGCCCGGTAGCGGGCATCTGACCAGCGGCGGATTTATCAGGAGTCAAACCGGGTCTGTGCGCCTCTAACGTATAGACCCATCAAAGGAGTGAGACATGTTGGTTCCAGGCAAACCGGTCAAGCCGGGGGCTTGTGCAGACACCCTGCGCGGGCCGGATGCTTCATTACAAGAGCGCGAACTGTTGCGCGAATTGGCGCGCCAGGCCGAGCAAGAACTGACGGCGGTGCAGGTGGCGAGCATGGATGAACTGACTCTGCTGCCCAATCGTCATGGCTTCGAGGCGCTGGCTCAACGGGGGTTGGACGCATGCTTGCGATTAGGCAAGCCGGCGACCTTGCTGTTTTTCGACCTCGACAACTTCAAACACATCAATGAGCTGTATGGCCGTGCCGAAGGCGACGATGCCCTGAAAACCTTCGCCGATGTGCTGCGGATTGCCTTTCGCGAGAGTGATGTGATTGGCCGTATGGGCAGCGACGAGTTCGCGGCGCTGCTGACTGGTGCCAATGGAGTGGAGATCGAGGCCATCCGGGCGCGGCTCGAAGAGATGCTCGACGAGCGCAACGCCACGGTGCACCGCGGCTATGCCATTCGCTTCAGTATCGGCCAGATCGAGTGTCATCCATCGCTTGACCAGACGGCTGAGAGGCTATTGGCGGCTTTCAGTGAACAGTTCGGCAGCCACCCGTTCCGCCGTTCGTAATAACAAACCGTCGTTTCTGAACCGGCCGATCATCTGCAACCCGATTGGCAGCAGTCCCTCGGCGCGCGCCAGTGGGATGTTCACCTGTGGCCAGCCGAACGCCCCCCAGAACTTGATGAAGTCCGATGGCCCGGTGTTTTCGGTGCTGTCCACGGCCAGCGGCGCAACCATCCCGCAGCAAGGGCCGAGCATGGCGTCGAAAGGCTGGCATCGCTCGTTGAGACGCGGTGCAAGGGCTGCCAACCGGGCCTTGGCTGCGGATTCCTGTTCCCATGTCGTGGCTGCGGCTCGGTCGAACATCGCCAGTATCGAGGGGCTTAACAGCGCGCGGTGCTGCTGAAATTCCTTCGCCAGCGAACGGGCGCCCTCGCAATCGTTGATTAGCTGATGATCATCGAACACACCGGCAAATTCGTCCGGCAATTGCAGTTCGCTGATCTGATGGCCAGCGTTGCGCAGATGCTCAAGGGCGTGTTCCAGAGCGCTGGCGACCTCGGGGTCGACTTGATCCCAGCGCGCGGTGCGGTAGAAGCCCAAATTCAGCGGGCGTTGTGGGGTTTCAGGTAGGGCAAAGCCAGGAATCAGAACGCGTGCCACGAGGTGCAGATCCCGCACCGAGCGACCGTACCAGCCCACGGTGTCGAAGCTCGGCGCCAGCGGTTTCACGCCTTCCAGCGAGACCACTCCTGTCGAAGGCTTAAAGGCGAACAACCCGCAGTAAGAGGCCGGTTTGAGCAGCGAACCGGCAGTCTGGGTACCCAGCGCCACGGCAAAGAAATCCGCCGCCATCCCGGCCGCGGAGCCGGCGCTTGAGCTGCCCGGCGTGCGGTCCAGATCATGCGGGTTGCGGGTCGGGCCGGTGTGCATGTAGGCAAATTCGGTGGTGTGGGTCTTGCCCATGATCAACGCGCCGGCCTCGCGCAGCAGCGTCACTGCATGGGCGTCCCGGGACGGTTGATGGTCGGCATAGATCGGCGAGAAGAACTGCGTGGGATGGTCTTCGCTGTCGAAGATGTCTTTGACGCCTACCGGCACGCCAGCCAACAGGCCTTTATTTTTTTTAAGTGCAGCTTGCAGGCGGACCTGCAACGGTTTGAACGAGACGAAAGCCTGGATCTGCGGTTCCAGGGTTTGAATGCGCTCAAGAAAAGTATCGGCAATCTCGGCGGTTGTGGTTTCACCGTTGTTCACCGCTTCACTGAGGGCGGTGGCGTCCATTCCAGGGCCGATCATTTGGCGAACAACTGATTGATGTCCTTGAACGCCTTGAACTCCAGCGCATTGCCGCACGGGTCGAACAGAAACATCGTCGCTTGCTCGCCCACCAGTCCCTGAAAACGAATGCCGGGTTCAATCACGAACTGCGTGCCGAGGGATTTCAGCCGTTCGGCCAAGGCTTCCCATTCCGCCATGCCCAGCACCACGCCGAAATGCGGCACCGGCACGTTATGGCCGTCCACGGCATTGGTGTGGGCCGCTTCCTGAGAGGCGTTTTTCGGCGCCAGGTGAATGACAAACTGATGACCGAAAAAGTTGAAATCCACCCAGTGATCGCTGGAGCGGCCTTCTTCCAGACCGAACACGTCGCCATAGAAACGGCGTGCGGCTGTCAGGTCATACACCGGAATGGCCAAGTGAAAAGGGGAGAGCGGCATTGGGTAATCCTCAACGGTCGAAAGTTGAAGCTGAGTTTAGCTCTGTGCTTTTTGATTAAAAGACGATAATTTTTGCATCGAGCACAAAATATTTCGATCAATGGCGACGGCGGTTCGTATGTTGCGGGAACTGAAAACCTTTATCGCCGTGACCCGTTACGGCACGTTCGCCGCGGCCGGCATGCACATCGGCCTCACGCAGTCGGCAGTCAGTGCGCAGATCCGTAATCTGGAACAGGCCTTGGGCATTCGGCTATTCGACCGCACCGGGCGCCAGGCGCTGCTCAACGCGGCGGGGCAGCGGGCCTTGCCGATGGCTCGGGAGATGCTGGAAACCTTCGCGCGCATGGCGGTCAGCGATGACGTCAGTGAGTATCGCGGCGAACTGAAGATTGGCGCGGTGGCCACGGTCCAGACCGGGTTGTTGCCTCAGGCGTTATTGCGTTTGAGGCAGCAGGCGCCGCTGCTGGAGCCGAAACTGGTACCTGGGGTGTCGCTGAACCTGTTGAGTCAGGTCGACACTGGCGAAGTGGACTTGGCGATCCTGATCAAGCCGCCATTCGAACTGCCCAAGGAGCTGTCGGCACAGGTCATTCGCAAAGAACCGTTTGTGCTGATCGTGCCGGCGGACCTGGAAGGTGATGATCCGCTGCAACTGCTCGCCGAGCATCCTCAGGTGCGCTACGACCGCAATTCGTTCGGCGGGCGGTTGGTGACGCGGTTTCTGCGCGAGCAACAGATTGACGTGCAGGTCGGGCTGGAACTGGATGAGCTGGAGGCCATCGTGAAAATGGTCGAATGCGGCCTGGGGGTTTCGCTGCTGCCGGAGGCGGGGTTGTGGGTTGAGCATGGGGCGAAGGTGAGGGTGATTCGGTTGGGTGAATTGACGTTCTATCGCGAGATTGTGCTGTTGCAGCGTTATAGCCAGCGGATGCAGCCGATTCAGCAGCTGTTTGCGCAGTGTCTCATGCAAAATACATAACCCCCCTGTGGGAGCGGGCTTGCTCGCGAATGCGGTCTTCCAGTTGATAGAAATGTCGACTGACACACCGCATTCGCGAGCAAGCCCGCTCCCACAGTGGATCGAGTCAGTCTTTAAATTGCAGGCATAAAAAAACCCGCCTGACTCGGCGGGTTTTTTATTGGCTAACCGAAGATCACTCTTCGATGTTGCCCATGGCGGTCGTGTTGAAACCACCGTCTACGTACATGATTTCGCCGCTGATGCCGGACGCCAGGTCCGAGCACAGGAAGGCGCCGGCGTTGCCGACTTCGTCGATGGTGACGTTGCGACGCAGCGGGGTTTGCGCTTCGTTGGCGGCCAGCATCTTACGGAAGTTCTTGATGCCGGAAGCGGCGAGGGTGCGGATCGGGCCAGCCGATACAGCGTTGACGCGGGTGCCTTCCGGGCCCAGGGAGCCGGCCAGGTAACGAACGCCAGCTTCCAGGGAAGCCTTGGCCATGCCCATTACGTTGTAGTTCGGCATGGTGCGCTCGGCGCCCAGGTACGACAGGGTCAGCAGGCTGCCATTGCGGCCTTTCATCATTTCGCGACCAGCCTTGGCCAGGGCCACGAAGCTGTAGGCGCTGATGTCGTGAGCGATGCGGAAACCTTCACGGGTGGTGGCTTCGGTGAAGTCGCCGTCCAGTTGGTCGCCCGGAGCGAAGCCGACGGAGTGAACGATCACGTCCAGGCCATCCCACTTCTTGCTCAGTTCTTCGAAGACCTTGGCGATTTCTTCATCGCTGGCCACGTCGCACGGGAAGCACAGCTCAGGGCTCGAGCCCCAGCCTTGTGCGAATTCTTCGACACGACCCTTGAGTTTGTCGTTCTGATAAGTGAAGGCAAGCTCAGCGCCCTCGCGATGCATGGCGGCAGCGATGCCGGATGCGATGGACAGCTTGCTGGCGACACCGACGATCAGTACGCGCTTACCGGCGAGAAAACCCATGTGTTGCTCCTCTTTTCAGGTTATTGCGCAGTGGCTGGTGCCAGGAAAGCGGCTTCCAGCAACTGCTGTGTATACGGATGTTGGGGGGCGGCAAAGATACTTTGCGCGTCTCCCTGTTCGACCACTTGGCCATGCTTGACCACCATCAACTGGTGGCTCAGCGCTTTGACGACAGCCAGGTCATGGCTGATAAACAGATACGTCAGGTTGTACTTGGTTTGCAGTGAACGCAAAAGCTCCACCACTTGGCGCTGGACTGTCCGGTCGAGGGCCGAAGTCGGCTCGTCCAACAGTATCAACGCCGGTTTTAGCACTAATGCCCGGGCAATGGCGATTCTCTGCCGTTGCCCGCCGGAAAATTCATGGGGGTAGCGGTTCCGGGTTTCCGGGTCCAGGCCTACCTCCTTCAATGCCGCAATAATCGCTTGTTCCTGTTCCGCCTCGGTGCCCATCTTGTGGATTCGCAGGCCTTCGCCGACGATCTGGCTCACGCACATCCGTGGGCTCAGGCTGCCGAACGGGTCCTGGAACACCACCTGCATCTCCCGGCGCAACGGCCGAACCTCGCTCTGCGTCAGGCAGTCTAGCTGCTTGCCTTCAAAACGGATGCCGCCCTTGCTGCCGATCAACCTCAAAATCGCCAAACCGAGTGTCGATTTACCGGAACCGCTTTCTCCCACAATCCCCAGGGTCTGGCCCTGGGGCAGGCTGAAATTGATGCCGTCGACCGCTTTGACGTAATCCACCGTGGTTTTCAAGAAGCCTTTCTTGATCGGGAACCAGACTTTCAGGTCCTCGACTTGCAGCAATGGCGGGCCAATCACGTTGGTCGCCGGCTTGCCGCTGGGCTCCGCTGCCAGCAGTTCCCGAGTGTACGGATGCTGCGGCGCGCGGAACAACTCTTCGCACGATGCCTGTTCGACGATGCAACCGCGCTGCATGACACATACGCGATGCGCAATTCTTCGCACAAGGTTCAAATCGTGACTGATCAGTAACAACGCCATGCCCAAACGGGCCTGTAATTCCTTGAGCAATTCGAGGATTTTCAGCTGAACGGTCACGTCCAAAGCGGTGGTTGGCTCGTCGGCTATTAGCAGTTCCGGCTCGTTGGCCAGGGCCATGGCGATCATTACCCGTTGCCGCTGGCCGCCGGACAATTCGTGAGGCAGGGCCTTGAGGCGCTTGTGCGGCTCGGGGATGCCGACCATCTCCAGCAGCTCCAGCGTGCGCTTGGTCGCGACTTTGCCGGTCAAACCCTTGTGAATGCCCAGCACCTCATTGATCTGCTTCTCGATTGAGTGCAGCGGATTGAGCGAGGTCATCGGCTCCTGGAAGATCATCGCGATCCGGTTACCACGGATGTGACGGATGGTTT
>Ga0105857_1000179_pt1 | contig 26609 bp, 33 predicted proteins | sample OrgsoiDNA_201061_FD_89682 | JGI IMG/M metagenome (GOLD analysis project Ga0105857, IMG submission 89682) | Permafrost soil microbial communities from the Arctic, to analyse light accelerated degradation of dissolved organic matter (DOM) -... | ecosystem: Environmental > Terrestrial > Soil >...
CCATTCGTGGTGCCGGCTCTGTCGCTCTCCTCGTAAAACCAGCTTTCCAACATCACGCTGTTGCTTGTGCCGTAGCAGCCTAGCTCTCCCATTGAGTCCACTAGTTTTTTCTCAAGGGCATCGAGCTTTTCGAGCAGTAGCCGACGCTCATTTTTTAGTTTCGTGGTTAGGGATGCCAGTCGTGATAGCCCATCGTCGCGCATTATGTTTTCCATGTTCTTGGCAAACCGACTTTGTACACGATCCAAGTAGAAAATTCGAGGGCTGCGGCGGCGGGGTGCAAGAGCATTCCGCAGGGATGCTCTCTAGGTGTAATAGTTACACGCGAATCATAGTACCAACTCGGCTGCAAGCCACGTAGTATAAGGCTTCCAGCGTTTTACCCTATGGCGGAAAATGGTAGGTGAATCCCTTCTGAAATGGTATGCACCCTACACCGATGCACAACGCCTTTGCAGATGGATATCCTTTAACCGAAGGTGAAGAAGGTTTACACCAACAACTTTGTTGTAGAAGGATTGCACCCACAGCAAGGCTGTGATAGTTACACCACTTCGAATGTATACCCAATTTATTTTATATTTGTCATACCATTATAAAGAGAATAGTTCCAAGGGCGGGACGCCGAATAGCAAACACTTGTAATGGAATACCTGTTCTACAAGCGGAACGACAAATAAACTCCAAGAACATGCCCATTGATTGATGTGACATTTTATCGGTTGATGTTGTATTGGCATATGAAAGTAATGTCAGAAAAGAGTGGCAAATTGACATAAAGTAGTGGACAAAATTCGATATGTGATGTATAATTACAATAAGAAGGGAGAGAAGTTTTCTTGCAATTTCTTCTCTCTCGTACATGGAAGGTCTGAGACTCCTTCCATATTATCACGGGCCTTACGAAGCCTGACTCCCCGTACTGTCTAGTTGCGTTGATGACACTAGACGCCCATACGCTCCTACAACATCCTTGAGGGTGTGTTGTTGTATCTCCCGCCCGCTGTCGGTTGAGTGGAAACAGCTACTAATTCAAAGCACTAATTCAATGCCTGCATGAGAGTGGCTTTATTGCCTTATCAACGTTTCGCCACTAGCAGGCGCCTATAAAGCTCCATCGTGCAAACGGTGGCAGCACACATCGCTAGCTTCAAACACGATCCCGCCTATTCTGGCGGTTTCTTTGCATTCCGATTTTGTTCCGTCCACAACAACCACCCAAACAATCCCCGTACATCCTATTACAGAAGGAGTCCCCGCTATGGCCGCTGTCATGCGCCAATGCCTGCACTGTGGGACTTGGTTCCCATCGAAGACATCTCGTGCAGTTTATTGTCCCGAACCTGCCCAGTGCAGAAAGCACGCTCATCGTGCAAAGAAACGTCAGCTTGTGGACTTGGCAAACAACGAAGCCAACTTCCTAAATGTCCCTGACATGCTGTAACCCCGTTACATCCCACGCAATACATTCCCACACAAAGAGAAAGAACAATGATTTACACACTACTTGCTATCACAGCAATCGGATGCCTTTGTGCAGGATTTGCGTTTGGCTACATCTTCGCTAATTCAACACAAGGACAGACAGCATGAAATTCCTGATTGGAACAGAAACTACCTTGTCAGAGATTGATTGGTGCAAAGCCTTCACAGCCACCCTAGATGCTGATGGGGACCAGACAGAAGAGACATTCACTTTCATCCTCAATAACCGTTACGACGATGACAACGAAGATGCCAAGCTAATCGAACACTATGCACATCAGTGCCATTACACAAGGAGCTAACAGTGTCACAAGAACACCTGAGTCACAGAGACCGCCTACGGGCACAGCGTAGAGCAGATGAGAGTTTTGTCCGTACATACACACGACACGGGAAGAAGTCTCAACCACTTTCCCAGGAAGACCAAGCCACTATGGAATTCTTCAACGGTATTCAGCGTGAGCTTCAACTTGAACGCATGAAAGCGATTTACGCAGAGCACGACCAGTAATTCCCCATCTAGCCCGATAGGGCACCCCACATAAGGAAAACATAAAATGACTACAACTATGCGCTACACCAAAGACACCCGATTCAACCAAGACACCCTAACCGCTATCCAAGAGACGAACAAAGCTGCATACGCTCAACGTGCAAGCAAGCACGATGAAGATATTACAAAGCCTGCTGATGCTCGTGGTAACTACCCTCGTGTGTTCATGCACGGTGCAATTGTTGAAGTGAGCGGCAACAGCCTGTTCACATTCCTCAACGAATACGAAGTTCTACGCGAGCAAGGCTACACACGCTCTGCTGTTACAGAACATGCTATTGGCTCTGCATACTTCGGATTCATGGAAAAGCCAGCAACATTGCAAGCGGAAGAGCTTGTGCAAGAGGGTGCTCGTATTGAAGCCGACTACCATGCCGCTGTTGAAGCCAACGCTCTTGACGCAGCAGAACTAGAAGCAGCCGAAGAGCTGGCAGCTATTGAAGCAGAAGTGCAAGCAGCTCTCGCAGTGGAACAAGCAGAACGTGTTGCAGCTATCCGTGCTCGCATCCTTGGAGAGAAAGCCACAGCCAAGCGTGGTGCAAAATAATGTTCCAGAGTATCCGACATGAACAAATCGAGAACAAATACAACATCGGTGGTTGGCGCTGGCAGCTCTTGGAGAGTGTAAAAGCTCTCCATGAAATTGATGATCCCCGTGAAGAAGTCTACAAGCTCACTTTGATTCGTGATTTGCAAGAAGCTGCAAATGATCAAGAAATTGTTGTCGCTGTGAAGCGTTATCGCTATGCAGTTGAGAACTACCGCAACCCCGAATACTTCGGCTCCCCGGAATGTATCGCAGCATGACAACAGCCTATTACGAAGATGATACAGAGGATGCACGCCATGACCGACGTACACAACGAAGTAAACAACGCCATAACGACAAGCAGCGGGATGAAGAAAAAGAGTCCCGCCGTGAATCGAAATACCAATAACATAGGAGACGGCTAACGATGCCCAATAGCCCCACAGTAGAACAGCTCATCACACGAACAGCTAGACGTTCTCGCCTTGCATTGCCTTCATTGCAACGCTACTTGGTTGCAGCACAACAAGCCAACTTTCCAGAACAGCACATTGAAGCTCTGACACAAATCATTGCAGAAATGGAAAAGCTGGCAACTCTGGAAAAAGTAGAGTTTGAACTTCCACCACGAAAACCTGGCCCTGTCCCTGCTTCTCGTGCAAAGACAACCGATTTCACACGCGCTATCTTTGAATCTGTTGCACCGAAGAAACCACGCAAGAAGAAAACTGATGTACCCAAGGTGATTGCAAAGATTACCGCCAAAGACTTTACCCCAGTGCGACAACTCGAAGCCGGAGAAGCTACATCATTTAATGAAAGTGGTGAAGTGGTTAAGTTCGACTTTATGTGAAGAGGGGCTGCAATGGCCCCTACAGCTACACACAGACATTCCCGTTATACAGTCGCCAAGCGACACATCCCATACAAACATACCCACTTTATCTAGAACGCCTCTAGAACACCCTCACAGGAGCTACAAATATGTGTACTGATTACCAGCAAGCAGTTATCACCCGCCTTATCGAAAACATCCCAAGCAGCCAACATCACATCATCATGGACTTGGTGCTACGCAATCAAATCAATGCAGCAGAAGCAGTTACAGAAGAGTTTGCCAAAGCAGCTCAATTGCAAGCTGACACAATGCAAGCTTTCAAGATTGCCCAAGAAGAAACACAAGAAGCTATTTTGCACCACGCTCAAGCATCCCGTAATTTCGTTGTGGCTCGTGCTGATATCGTGTCACTACAAGAAGCTCTAGCAGCAGTTCAATACGACTACTTGCAACTCTCTCAATTGAATGCAGCTTTCCAAGAGCGTGTTATCCAGATGGAAGCAGAGCGTGAAGAGCTGTACGGATTCCTTGCTGCTGCAAGTGATGCACTAGACGCCGCTGAGATTGCTGCAACTCTCGCTGTTGCACTTGTAGAAGCTACCTAATAATTAATTTAAATCAGAATGAGAGACAACAAATGACTATTACATTCGATGAACTGAAACGCCGTCGTACAGTTATCACCAGCAGTGCCCCTGACACACCAAGTGCAGAAGTGAGCAACATCCTTACAGCTTCTCTTGGCATGACAGCCGGGGAGTTTGATGCTGTGGTTCAACAAGCCAAAGAGAATGCTGTTATTCAGAAAGCTGCTATTCAGAAGTCTCTTGGTGCAAAAACAACATACGACATCACCACAGAAATTCTTAAAGCCAAATACGCCAAGGGAGAAACACAATGACCGAGACAACACAACAGCTTACACAGGCTCCGCTAACACGCACACAGCTCCAGTTCTTTCAGGCATTCGCAGAACAAATCGTTCATGCAAGTTACGAAGAGCGGGGCGCCGAAGACCTTGCAGAAGCGTTTTCATCCATGATCGACTTCAAAGACTTTGGTAAGCGCCTCGGGCAAGCCATGCTTTCCCGTGTTAGTTATTCCGATGTCAAGGCTGTAGATAAGTTTATGCGAAGTGAACAGTTTATCAACGTCATGGCAGCTCTCGATACTTCTCTAGATAGTGTTGCTTTGACGCTGGACGATGCAGCGAATGCTGCATTCACAACTTCTTTCATTCTCAACACAATGTCGCCTGTATTGGCTCCAGAAGAGTACGCACAAGCTCTTGCAACTACAGACAAGCCACTAACTCCATGGGATCAACTACTGATGCAGGCAAGAGGCTGACAGCCCCTCATACAAGGATAAATAAACATGATGGAAGAAAGTGTAGTCCAGCTAACGGGTGATATTGACATCAGAGTTGATACTCGCCCGATTGACCGACTAGAACATAAGCTCCGTGCCTTGATGCGTTTAAGTGACGCTATTGGCCGTAAGCTCGGGAAGAACCTATCTCCCGATGGGCGTGCAATGAACAAACTCGCAGCTCAATCAAAGCAACAGTTTGCAGCTCAAATGCAAGCGTCCAAGTTCGCCCTGGTGCAACAGCAGCAACACGCCAAGCTAGGCACTCTGCAAACCAAACAAGCACTGGAACAAGCCAAGGTGAAAAAGGCAGAGGCAGCGTCTGCTGTAGCCTCCGCAACAGCTCAACGTAAAGCACAGATTGACCAGTTGAAAGCTCAAGGGACCACGCTGGCAAACAAGATGAAGTCTTTGCGACTCTCCGATCTGGAAGAGCGTATCAAGGCCCGTCAACAACGTGCAGAGCGTAACGCACGCCGAGCGCCACAAGCCCAAACACCTTTCCGTAACCCTTTCCATGGCGGCGGCGGTACAGGTCGTGGTGGCCTTGCTGGTCATGCTGGACGGATGGCAAACAACTCTGGTGGCTTCGGTCGTGGTGGTGGTCATGCTGGTGTATCACGTCCTCATATGCCTTCTGGCGGTGGTGGTAGTCGTCTAGGTGCTGGTATTGGGTTCCCTGCTCTCGGTGGTCTGGCTATGGCCGCTACAGGAGCTGCTGTTGCTCTTGCTGCAATGGCTGCTGTTGCATTCAAGTTTGTTTCAGAAGCGGAGCGTGCAGCTAACGCCAAACAACAACGTAACTCGCAATTCAAAGTTGCCTCCGGCAGCGATGAAGGTGCAAGCCGTATGGAAATTCGTTATCAGAAGTTGGCGGATTATCTCGGTGTTGATGCCAATGAAGGTGGTCGGGATTATGCCAAGTTGACAGGTGCTCTTTCCAAGAAAGGCGGTGTTGAACAAGCCGAGCGTACAGCGTCCGGTATCTTGTCCTATGGTAAAGCCCAAGGTATGACCGGCGAAGAAATGAAGAACATGAACCGTGGTTTGTTGCAAGCCCTCGGTAAGAACCAACTTTACGCCGAAGAATGGACAGGTCAAATCTCTGAACACCTTGGGGCCAATGCCAACCAGTTTGGTGCGGAAGCATATCAGCGTGCTATCGGTGGTCATAAGACAGGTCAAGATGCTGCCGATCAGTTCATGAAAGATCGAACAGACAAGAAGATCAAAGGTGATGTGCTACAGAACTTCATCAAAGAACTTGGTGGCGTTCTAGCTCAACACGCTAACGATGGTGGTGCATTGGATGTTGCAAGACAATCCCAAGACTCCCGGAAGGCTCGATTCTCTAACCAAATGTCGGAGAACATGACGCATGCCTACAACAACAGCGGATTGAAGGAAGCAACAGGTCCACTGTATGAAAACGCTCAAGGGCTGTTGAAAGCTCTGGGGCCAGAGTTTGATAAGTTTGCTACATGGTCTGCTGATACAATCAAGATGCTGAGCCAAGGCTTGAAGCTTGCGACAGGCTTCGTTAACGCTTTGAATAGCTCAAACCCTGATTCCATGAACAAGTATTTTGATCCCGAGTCGATCAAGAAATTCAAAGAAGCATGGGATGGATTTACAACCGGGTTGCAAGAACGCTTTAGTTTGTTGGGCGACTTGTGGAAAGAGATTTTCGGTGAAACATCGGCTAAAGGATTTGCTTCTGGCGTCCTAGATGTTCTGACATTCATTCTCAAAGCGTTCAATGAGATTGGTGGTGCTATCTCTGCCATTATCAAAAACTCTATCGCATTCGTGCAGTGGGCCAAGAAGAATGTTCCGGGATTGAGTGGCAGTGAGAAAGCTGGACAAGATGCTAGTGCAACGCCTGCTGTAAATTCTACAGTGAGAACAGCTCCGGGCACATCGATGTTGAAGCATGACGAAGATGTTCCTTATCTGCCTACGTCCCCAAGCGCTACAACAAATCTTCAAGCGCCTCTTGTAGTGCCTAAAACACCTTCTCTTATCCCGCCATCGGTTAAAGCGAACATGGGTGTTATGAGTGTTCCTCCTGCTTCTGCTGTTAACCCGCCTGTTGTTCAACCAGTTCCGACTACGAACAACACTACGGTGAATAACACTGTCACTGTGCAATCTCCAAACATCAAGATTGAAGGTGCAAACCACACGCCAGAGGAAATTGCTCAGGCTCTTGGCTCCCGCCTGCAAGATATCGCTAAACAAACGTATAGCGGAATGTTGGGTAAGGCAGCAGCTTCGCAAGTGGATCGCTACAACCAATGACAGCGCACATAAACAAAGTAATGAGTGTCTGTGTGTGGGGTTGGCTCTTGGCAGCGTGTCTTGTTGTGATGGTGTTCTGTGTCTACATGGCATATGACGCCCACAACACACTCAACCAATACCGAAGTGAAAGAGAGCAGGACATGTCTCGCTATCGCTCTGAGCTAGTGCAGGCATTGGATAGACAGAGTGAATCATTGAAAGGGCGGATTGACAGTAGCAATGTACAGCGCAGGCAGTATGTTGATATTCAAGTCCCTTTGCAAATGAGGAACTATGTCACTTCCCCGTCCGTGAACATCACCAACAAGAACACAGCTACAGCATCAGGAGAAGCCAAGCAATGACCTATCGAATGACCCATCACACATACATAGAAAGCATGTTGTCAGTAGATATTCTATTTGCTCTCAACTACCACGCTAAACATATCACCCCGAGTCAGCGGATTGATCTTTCAAACGCTCTGGCGGCACTCGTAGGGAGCTTGGGTGATGATCCTAATCAACGTATAGGCTCGCTCTCTGTTGTCGCTCCTGTAGCACCACAGAGGGGCAGGGCGGCATATAAGCCAAGACCGACTAAGCCAGACATACAACATACACAGTTGCACAACCCATTCACAGTTCCAAATGACGCACCAAAGCATATTGCTCTAATCGCCAATTAATCCCACCGCTCTCCAAAGACAGCAAAAGGATGGAACGCCTATAGAATACATACAGAAGGAAATAAACAATGGATGACCTCGATCTAATTGGAATCATTAACAAACAAATCACAAATCAAAACCACGAACAAGATCAATGCTTCTTGGCTCGTGTAATCCGTGTAAACAATGTCGCTCTAACTGTAGATATTGAAATGCTGACACTACGCTATGACGCCGATGGAGATACACAGGACGATACGCCAATCCTTGGTGTTCCTCTGGTTATGCCGTCTAGCTCAACTTCCGCCATCACATTCCCAGTCCAGGCAGGGGATACGGTTGTCTGTGTCGTCTCTCAGACATCTATCGACAACTACAGGAGTTCGAATGGTAGTGCTGATGTTCCAACCAGAGTGAACGACAACAGACGCTTCAACGCACAGGACGCTATTGCAACTCCATTCAACAAACGTTCAAACAATCCCGCTCTGCGGACGCTGTCGCATGACCCAAACGATGTAGTGATTACACACAACATCGGAACAGGGAATGAATGTTCTGTTGTGATGAAGGCAGACGGTAATGTTGAAGTGACATCTCCGTTCACTGTGAAAGTGATGGCCCAGGATATTGAGCTGGAAGCTGCCAACAGCCTTTCCCTGAAAGCACAGACAATGACAATCAATGTCCCGAACACGACATGGACAGGCAATTACACGATGACTGGACAAGCCAAGTTCAACGGCATTCTGTTCGACACCCACAAGCACCTTGGTGTAACACCGGGATCTGGCGTCTCTGGTATTCCGACAGCCTAAGCCACAGATGGAGCAAGACAAATGGATAATCCAACCAAGGCCAAACGTGGCCCCAAGCACAAAGTGACGCCCAACCCCAATGCCCACCTGATCTGCATGGCCGTGGACGACGGTCTGCCATTCATTGACGATGCTGTGATGGCTGGTCTCTACATCGCGGTGGGTGATAGCGGCGGCAAGCTGAACGTTCGCCCTCGCCATCTTCGGAAGGTGATCTGTCTAGACACCATCTCTACCGTTGAAGTGTTGCCTCGGTTCCTGAACAACCAAGCCGAGCCAATCTGTGACCGTACAGCTCGCTATCTCGTGGCAGCGGCACGCATCGCCCTAGGTGGTATCGAGCGTCACCTAAACCGACATCCGCTCCTGAAAGCACGCCTACAGGCTCTGTGGGACAAGCAGCAGCGCATTGACGGCGTGTGGGATAGCACCGTTGATTGCAGCTCGTTGGCTGGCTGGGAATGGCAGGAACAGTACGCTGCCTAAAGGGGTTTGGCCCAATGATTGCGGGGGGTGAAGGGTATACAAGTAGATGTATATATAAAATTTGTTATTGTGGTCGCACTATATATAGAGCGTAGCGACCCTCTGAGTTGACCCACTCTCACACACACCCTCAGATCAATTACGGCAGGATATATAAAAGAGATTCAAAGTCAAAAAACACAAGAGCGTAAATCTGTCAAGCTATTTTATATGGTTTGATCGGTAGGCACGCACATTTGTAGTAGTTATACCTTTGGATGTTCCATCCGGGGAGTGGCTATCCCATCTTCGATGGTTGACTGGCTATCGTAGTTGGGCAATAAAAAATAAATGAAATTTATTGCCCTATGAAAGAGTGTTCTGTTGCAGCAAGGCTGCTGATGTATTACCTCTTTGCCTTCGGCTAATGTGTTATCCCTCTTCACCTTCGGTTAAAGGATTATCCTCGAAAGCTGGTGTTTCATCTGTGCAATTGGTTCCCTGTGCATATATTTCTTCTGTGCAAATTTGATGTAATTGACAACTGGATAAGACGTGCAATTGTTCCTGTTGCAGAAGTGTGTAGAACGTCAGTGCCCGTATTGCTTGGCTTGTGTCAGATGATGGGTGTTGCAGAAATGGTGGTGTGTTAGGCAAAACGCTATTTCTCTTGTCAACTACTATTTTTCACATTTCTCAAAAATATTTTAGAATGGTGTTTCATGCCGCATGTCAAGCCGATTCTGCAATCTTTACACATTGAATCATTCTTATTTCATATTCAATCGATACGTCAAACGGCTTCAAATTGCACACGCCATGCAGAATGGACTTCCACACCATGTGCAGCATGTCAACCTGTTTATGTGTGCAGCATGAAACGCCAGTGAACACGAACAATTCAGCGCCAGAGCCTCTAAAACAGTGCTACAGCCTTCATCCTCAAGCCCGCCTAGTGTCATAGCTATGTGCGGGCTTTCTTGTGCCTGTAGGCTTGCGGGAGGCTACAGAGGGAGAGGTGCAAACCATTCGAGGAATGTCCCGCCCTAGGTGTAATAGTTACACGCCAATCATGGTCATAATCGGGCTGTAAGCCACGTCCTACAAGGGTTTCAGGCCACACCGGGGTGGGAGAAAAGTGGTAATGGGATAAGCTTTGTGCAGGGCACAGGAGGGGTTACAACCCATAGCCCAAGGCTATGCAGGGCATCCAGCTACAGAAGGTATTCCATAAATAAAATATATTGGTCATACCCCTTTAATAGCTACAGCTCACATGCGTGCAGCTACAGACAGCTCTAGATAAATAAAGCCATTGACAACCCTTCTTTCATCAGGGCGCTTTCATGTCACACGCTACAGTTATCATTCCCAAGACACCCGTTATGAGATTGACAAATCATCGGTACACGTTCAATATGACACCTAGCAGCAACACAGCCTGTAGATTCAACACAGAAGGAATGGACAAATGGCAATGCTTCCTGTAGTCGCTTATGTACGTGTATCGACAGGCTCTCAAGAGGCTTCTGGTCTTGGCCTAGAGGCTCAGCGTGACTACATAGAACGTGCGGCAGCACAGGAAGGATGGGATGTTGTTGCATGGCACTCAGAAGCTGTATCAGGCTCGGTAGCACCACAAGACAGGTCAGCCTTTACCAGAGCGTTGGCTACAGGGTTGCCTATCGTGGTAGCCAAGCTAGACAGGCTCTCTCGCGATGTTGAACACATTGCAGGGCTGATGAAGCGGGTACAGTTCAAGGTGGCCACCATGCCACAGGCCGATAACTTCCAACTCCATTTGTTTGCAGCCCTTGCAGAGCAGGAGCGTGCCTTCATATCCCAACGCACAAAGGACGCTCTCAAGGCGCTACAGCACCGTGCTGACAGTGGTTGTGTAGAGAGTCAACAGAAGATCGAACGTCGCTCTAGCGGCCTTGTGAAAGCCAGAGCAACCAAGGTAGAGATGGGGTTACACACAGCCACACCTCCCAAGGTAGACGCCCACCGTGAAGCCATCCTGCCTCATGTACAAGCGTGTCTCTACACAGGCTGTAACACGCTAGCTAGTCTAGCGTCCTGTCTCAACCAGAAAGGACAGAAGACTTCCCGTGGTGGCGAGTGGAACCCTACAACAGTACGTCGGTTGATGCTCGCATTGTCTCTCACATTCTCCTGATAGTGCTTGACGGGGCTGCTGTTCTATGCGGCCCATCATTATTTTAGAATCAAGAACGATTCACAAATGGCCTCCCGTGTCTGGTTAAGAGCCGCCGATATAAATCTGTTTGTTAAACCATTCCCATGTCACACATTCCTTGCACGGCACACATGTGCATACATTATTCTCTGGCCTGAATTCCTAGAGCACATCAAGAGTGCAACCTATTTTTTCGCGGGGGCTGGGAGATTTCCAGAATGAAGGTTGTACATCCTCTGCTGTCATGTTGCATGTGATCTCATATGAAACGCTTGACGCGCTCTGTCATGTCACATAACATCCGCCCCATGGCATACGAGGTATGCTCCCACAGCGAATGCTAGTAGCTCGCACAAGCGGCCCGTAGGCCACAAGGAACCTGTGTTATGAATCAAGCTTATGCCACGCGACGTGCAATGAACCTTCTGTCTACGGGAACGCTTGTTGTGCTATCCCCGGAGAGCGCTGTTATCAAGCTGGACACTGTAACGTATAACGGCCTCGGCTGGCCTGTGTGGACATTCAAGGTGCTTGGTGGTGTGACACAGTTGCAGGTGTTGACCGCTCCGCCTACAAAAGAGGTTGAGGTGGTTTTGCCGTTGATTGATGTATTGGCAGAGTCCGTCACAGTGTTTGATGTCTATGTGCAGGCTACACAGGCGAGCAACGGTTACGAGCTGTACAGCTTCTTGCGTGAAGCCCTTGCAACGTCTGTCCTTGAATGTGCTATCCGTTTCGAGCTACACAGCTTCATTGTTCGTCGATTCCACGCTACTATCTGAAACATCCCAACAATTCCACAGGAGAAAACACAATGTCTATTGAAATGCCAGAAGGAACACCCCTCAAAGAACACCAGAAATGGAGCAACCAGCACGGGTACATTGCTACGGATGCAGAGGCATGTAACAAGCCTTCGCTGCAAGCTGCCTATAAAGCTACTGATGTCAAAGAGCTTCTTCCATGGTTGAGAAAACAATCTGAGGCAGGCGTTGCTGTCCCGATCTACCCAACGGCTGTGGCTTGGTTGAAAGGCAAGAAAGAGAGTACAGGAACTACTTCTACGAAGGCTCGCCCTTCAAGTGCCAGTTCTCGTACAGGGTTGAATCTGGAACAGGAGTTTGAAGCGCAATACGCAGCGGAGCGGGATCAGAAACTGTTGGCCTTCCTTGAAGCCAAGGTGCAAGAGTTGAGTGCCCAACTCAAGATCGCACAAGGAGCTGTACGGGATCAGAAAATCAAGATGGGGTTGATAGACCCGCCCATTGCAGACTGATTTCCAGTGCCCCCGAGCCCGCCATGTGCGGGCTTTTCTTTTCCTGTCGGTTCTTAAAGCGAGTCACTCGTTGTCTGTCACATCGTCTTGTTTAAGCACGAACTCTAGACCAATGCCCACTTCCTTTAGCACCTCGGTAGCGCGATCAATAAGCAGTTCACCTTGCTCCGAAAGCTCATACTTACCGATGACGCGGATGATAGGAGATTTGCCAAGGGCGCCGGGAATCTCGGTGTAAATGTCGCCGCTCTCGATGAAAGCAATGTATGCATTCAGCTTCGCTTGAAGCGCTAGAAGGTGCTCGCCCTGTTCGGTTTTGTCAGCCCACCCAAGATGGTCTGTGATACCAAGAATTATTTTGCTGTGATCCCACTTTGGGATGCCCCACATGTCGATGGTGTTGGTGTCAGTTACGGACATTACAGCTCCTTAAATTCAGTTGGTTACTTCGGTCGCAAGATGTCTACACGGGTAGGCGGGAGGACTGTGCCACCGGGGAAGCCGGGTTTACCCTTGCCAACAATGACCCCGCCGCTCTGTTCGAGCTCTGGAAACGCTTGCTTCTGATTGCGTGTCAGTGGGGCTGTGTCAGAGGCTTTGCATTCGACACAGGCTATATCCCCGTTCGAATCTCTGCCAATCATGTCGAGACGGGTTCGGGTGCCGCTTTCTGTTTTGATTGTGACCTGTTGGGCTGACTCGTCCATTTCTTCGGCAAATGGAGGGTAAGACTTATCTTCAAAAGCGGCGCCTGCCGCCTTGTTCTTCTCAAACTGTGTGCTGAGCACAATGTAGATTGGCTCAATCCCCGAGTCAGGAAACCAGATAATTGCATCTTGGAATTCGGGAGGATGCGCAGGATTCGCCAGCACCGTGTCAGATTGTGCTGTCGGCGGATACACCCAAACGGGTGGCAACTGTGGAGCACCTTCCAGTGCAGGAATACCTAGTACACCGTCAGGGCTTACCGCTGGCGTCCAAGTGAGCCCAATTCCGTTGCCAATGTCAGCAACGTATTTATCGCCGTCTTTCTTGCCTTCGATGACCGGGACATTTTCCCATTCCGACTTACCGCCTGTGTAGAAGCCGTAAGCGTTAACGGAGCCATCCGGCAAGGTCTTTACGTTGACACGGACACGCGTGCGTCCAGTTTCAAGCGTTGCGTATTGGTCGTTCGTATAGAAAGCGCTGTCGGGTGAAATGCTGGTGTTCGGTATCAGCATCCCAATCGTGCCCATTACAAAGCCAGCACCAACAACGCCTGATCCTTCCAGCAGCCTCAGTGATAGCTTTCCGCCAAGTCGTTCAGCAACTGCACTGCCAGTAGCAGACCCGCCCACCAATTGCAGTGGAGTGCCTTGGGCGGTAATAGCTGCCCCGGTGGCAAGCACAGCCCACAGTCCGTAGTCGGCCAGTTTCTCAACAGGCACAAATCCGGCTGGGTTCTTGTGATTGATTACACCGTCAGGGAGGTTGCAGCTCTTGGCAAACACACAGCCCATTGTGTCGGGCTTGTCTTCTGGCTTTGGTGCCAGGTCTTTGTATTCAGCCCAACGCAGGGCATTGATATCTACGGGCTCTACGCCGCTGTTGGGGCTAGTCGCATTGGGCAAAGCTGGTTTTGGTATGTAGCCAGACATGCAGCTTCCTTTCGTCCTTGGGGAATTCCAGCCTGTAGCTGGGCAGCATCGACGTTACCGGGAAGCTCAAGCGCTGGCTGTAGGACAAATCCCAAAAGCCATACTGAAAATTCCCTAATCCATGTCATTTGCTGGTGGTGGAGGATAACCGGTTGGGGAGGGGGTTTGAATGGTGGCGACTGGCTACAGCTAGCACCGTGAATCAACGATGTATTGCACCTTGGAAATGCTCAGGTCGTCCCATACGTGCAAATAAGAGTCCGCCTGCATGTGTGCTTTTCTTTTCTTGTCGGTAGGCTTACAACGGTGCATCTCTCCTACCGTAAAGCCGAGGGTTCCGTTCCAATGGTATTTTTCCAATCTCTGCTGACCGGCATCTTTGCTGCGAGAGTCGCAAATCGACTCATTGATCTCGGAATTGACGTTGATCGCCTAACCAATCTCCAACCCGAGTTAGGCGCGGTTCTGTATGAAATAGAGCTAAACCGTAGAAAGGAATTTTCCCCGTGCGAAGCCGCCGCTTACTTTGTAGGTGCTGTGTTTTCGAACATCGATCCTGCCTGTTACACAGCACCGCTATCCCATTCGGCAATGGCGCATCGGATTAATGAAACGATGTATCGATGGGTGGTGAAAGGGAAGATGCGTAAGGCGTGGGCGGATTCGATTCAAAAGAGTCTGCGTAGTCAGGTCGAGTTTGATGAGCCGTCAGATCAACCTGGGAGGGAGTTGTTTTCTCCGTTACAGGAATTCGAACGTGAGCTGGAGACTTGGCCGAGGGAGCAGGCATCCGCCGCCGCGAATCTGATTCAAGCCACGATCAAGGGCGAATCTGACCGCATAGAACAATTTGCCAAGGAACTGACAGTTCAACAGTTTCGAGCCACAACGACGCTCATCGAAGAAATCGAAAAATCTGCGAGCAGCCGGAAATAGAAAATCTGTTAGCTGACGCTTTCCAGCTAGGGCGATCCAGAGGGGGGCACTGTTATATCCGTATCTATTGGCCGGGGTGTAACATCGGCAGGGTCATATAGAAAAAGGTTGCGACCAGGGGATCATGGGTATGCAGGTCGGCGGCAAACGCAAGCTGCTGGTGCCGGCGCATCTGGCGTATGGCGAACGGACGATGGGCGCGATAACGCCGAATTCGAATTTGATTTTCGAGATTGAATTGCTGGAAGTGCTGACGCGGGATGATTGAAGACGCTAACGCCGTCCAGCTGTAGAAACTTCCAGTAACGCCTTGCCACCCCCTGCCATATCAGTGACTATGCTCGCCAGATAGGGGTAGGGGGTATAGGTATGTCGCACATTCACGAACACAAAGACGATTTGCTCAACCGAGTTCGGCGCATTGCCGGGCAGGTTCAGGCGGTGGAGAAGGCGCTCGAGTCTGACGCCGACTGCGCCAAGACCTTACACCTGGTCGCGGCGATCCGTGGCGCGGTCAACGGTTTGCTGGATCAGTTCATCGACGCCCACGCCCGTGAACACGTGGCCCATCCCGATCTCAGCAACGAAGAACGCGCCCAAGGCGTGGAAGACTTGCTGCAAGCCATCCGCCGTTATTCGAAATAGAGTTGCAACCCACATGACACTGACACCTCAGGCTTCAAGCTTCGCCCACGATCACATGTTCCTCGGTGCATCCCACGATGAAAACGCCCGCCGCACATTGTGGGTGGTGGCGTTGACCTTCGTGATGATGATTGGCGAAATCGCCGCCGGTTACATCACCGGCTCCATGGCGCTGCTGGCAGACGGTTTCCACATGGCGACCCATGCCGTGGCCCTGGGCATCGCAGCGGCGGCCTACGCGTTTGCCCGGCGTCATGCCAGTAATGCGCGATTCAGTTTCGGCACGGGCAAGGTCGGTGACCTGGCCGGTTTTGCCTCGGCGATGGTGCTGGGGCTGGTGTCGCTCGGTATTGCCGGCGAGTCGATCCTGCGTCTGTTCCAGCCGACCACGGTGGCCTTCACCGAGGCGACGGTGATTGCCGTGGTGGGGCTGGCGGTAAACATCGCCAGCGCGTTTCTGCTGGCGGGTAATCATGGTCATCATGGCCATGATCACGGCCACAGCCACGACCATGGTCATCATCACGACAACAATCTGCGTTCAGCCTACGTCCACGTACTGGCCGATGCCTTGACCTCGATCCTGGCCATCGCCGCGTTGCTCGCCGGCCGTTATTTGGGCTGGGTCTGGCTCGATCCGGCGATGGGCATCGTCGGCGCCATCGTGATCGCGAATTGGGCCTATGGCCTGATGCGTGACAGCGCCGCCGTGCTGCTCGATACCACTGATGAACACGTGGCCGAGGAAATTCGCGAGTTGCTGGAGTCGTCGGGGGACGTGACCATCAGTGACCTGCACGTCTGGCAGGTCGGCCCTGACGCGCGGGCGGCGATTGTCAGCGTGGTCGCGGCGGCCAGCGTCAGTGCCGAGGTGATTCGCGAGCGTCTGGCGCCGGTTCATGAGTTGTCTCACCTGACGGTGGAACACCGCACCGCCGCGTAAGCGTTCATGTTTGTACCTCCCTGAACAGCGGAATACGACCGTTCAAGGATGGGCGGTAGTGCCAGGTCAAACGCTCCAGCGCAGGTTTCATCGCCAGAATCTGCGTCAGCGTGGCGGTGGCGATACTCAATGCCAGCCTCTGCCCGGGGCATTGGTGGCGGCCGGAACCGAAGGTAAAGCTGCGACGATTCGGACGCTCGAGAAGAAAAACGTCAGGGTTGTCATTGAGCTGCGAATCGCGGTTGGCTGAGGCCAGCAACACCAGGATCGCGTCGCTGGGGTTCAGGCTCACGCCGGCTATTTCGCAAGGTGCGGCGACGAAACGACGGGTGTTCTGCACCGATGGATCGAAGCGTTGGACTTCTGAAATCAGAACGTCAATGGATGCCGAATCACGCTGCAACGATGGATTGCGAATCAACGTCACCAACGCATTACCGATCAGCCCAGCCGTGGCTTCATAGGCCTGGGAGCACAGCCCGATCAGATTGGCGATCAGCCTCTCGTTATCCGAAGCACCGAACCGCTGCTTGATGTCGCTCAACAGTGGGCTTTGCGCGCCCGGATCATCCAGCAACTCAATGAAATAACCCCGCAACTGTTCAGTCGCCCCATGCGCAGCATCCAGTTGAGCCTGGCTACTCAGCGGCGATAGGCAGGCCACGAAGTCCGCCGTCAACTCACTGATCATCCGACCCTGAGCAGGGGAGAACCCCAACAACGCCGCCACCACGCACACCGGACCGCGGAACATCGCTTTGGACAGACCCTCGGCGTCCGGGGTGATCAACCGCGCATTGACCAACGCTTGCACTTCATTCCGGTCGATCAACGCCAGTCCCGGCTCAATCGCCGACCTCGGGCAGCGCTGCGGTTCACCTTCATTCATCCGCATCAACCGACCGAATACTTCGCCGGCCAATCCTTCAACAATCGTCTTGGGCACCGGCTCACTCAGCGGGCGCACCTGGCAGTCCGGATGCGCGAACACCGCCGCCACGGCGTCAGCACTGCTGGCCACCCACAGTTTCAGTCCTTGATGAAAAACCAGCCCACCCTCGGCGCGCAGTTGCGCGTAATACGGGTAAGGGTCGGCATGAGTCGCAGCGATGATCGGGTCCATGGGTCGCAGCCTTGTTCGTGGTGGGAAAAGTGTTGCTACTATCTCCAGTCCAACCAGGCCTTGATTCGTCCGGGAGCGAAATATGAACGTTGAACAACACGACATCGGCGTTTCTCAAGTGGCGGCCGCGATTGCGGAGCCGGCCCGGACGAAAATCCTCTGCTCGTTGATGGACGGCCACGCCCGCACCAGCACCGAGCTGGCGGCGATTGCCGAGGTCAGTGCCTCCACCGCCAGCGCGCACTTGGCCAAACTCAAGGAATCGGCGCTGGTGCGGCTGCACGTTCAGGGCCGCCATCGTTATTACAGCCTCGCGGACAAGCGTGTGGCCCAAGCACTGGAAGCCTTGATGGTGCTCGGCCAGAACGCCGCGCCGACGTTCAATTCGCGCACCCCGGATCGCCTGCAATTCGCCCGCACTTGCTACGACCACATGGCCGGCACCCTGGCGGTGTTGCTGCATGACCGGATGATCGAGGCGGGGTGGTTGCTGGAAACCGATGAGCAGGTTTATCAACTGAGCGAGAGCGGCGAGGCGTTGTTCGAGGGCTTGGGGGTTGAGGTCAAGGATTTGAGCGCGTTGCGCCGGCGGTTTGCCTGCCCGTGCCTGGACTGGAGTATGCGCCGGCCGCATTTGGGCGGTTCACTGGGGGCGGCGTTGTTGCAAACGGCGATCAAGCGCAAATGGGTGACCCAGGATCTGGACAGTCGGGCGTTGGCGTTGACGGCGTTGGGGCGTAAGGAGATTGGGGTGCGGTTTGATGTGGTGGTGCCGGATTCGTCGATTCAACAGATCAAGATCAAAAGATCGCAGCCTTCGGCAGCTCCTACGGGGGCCGGGTGATTCGTCAAGGAGATTGGGCTGCCGCGCAATCCCTGTAGGAGCTGGCGCAGCCTGCGATCTGTTGATCTTCCCTACGCCCGGAAGTCCCAGACGATTTCCACCACCCGTACCGCCAACACCAGGTAAATCAGAAACAAGAGCACCTGAAACGCTGTGTGATACGGCAACCGAGACAAGCGCCGCAAACCGTCGCTGACATTGAGCACCATCAGCAGCGCCGACACCGCGATCAGCGACCAGCCCGCTACGTCCGCGGCGAACAGTCCCAGGAACATGTGATGGCTGCTGTGCAGCGCATTAGTGCCTGCCGCGAGCAGCAACGCGCACACCAGCAGGTTCTTGATGTTGTCGAACACTTGCGTGGTGAACTCAGTGTCCAGCAAGGCCAGATACTTTCGCCAGAGTTTGCCCATGGTGTGGAGAGCGCCTATTGATCGGTTGCCGGCAAGTCTAGTGACCTTTTGCATGAAAGCACTAGCGAAAAAAAGCCCGGCCATCAATTTGATGGCCGGGCTTTTTTACTCAAGCGACAGCTACGTCAGGTCAGACCTTAACGATCCAGCCCGCTGGCGCTTCGATGTCGCCGGTCTGTACGCCGGTCAGCTCTTTGTAGAGCTTTTGGGTGACCGGGCCGACCTCGGTTTCGCTGTGGAACACGTGCAGGTGATCGTTGTAGCTGATGCCGCCGATTGGCGTAATCACGGCAGCGGTGCCGCAAGCGCCTGCTTCCTTGAAGTCCGACAGTTTGTCGATCAACACGTCGCCTTCGATCACTTCCAGGCCCAGACGCGATTTCGCCAGCTCGATCAACGACAGACGGGTGATGCCCGGCAGTACCGATGGCGAGTTCGGGGTGACGAACTTGTTGTCGTGGGTGATCCCGAAGAAGTTGGCCGAGCCGACTTCTTCGATTTTGGTGTGGGTCATCGGGTCCAGGTAGATGCAGTCGGCAAAGTGCGCCTTCTTGGCTTGGGAGCCTGGCATCAGGCTGGCGGCGTAGTTGCCACCGACCTTGGCCGCGCCGGTGCCTTGTGGGGCTGCGCGGTCGAAGCTGGAGATCAGGAAGTTATGCGGGGTCAGGCCGCCCTTGAAGTAGGCACCGACCGGGATCGCGAAGATCGAGAAGATGAACTCGGGAGCGGTGCGCACGCCGATGTTGTCACCCACGCCGATCACGAACGGACGCAGGTACAGCGCGCCGCCAGTGCCATAAGGCGGGATGAAACGCTCGTTGGCGCGGACCACAGCCTTGCAGGCTTCGATGAACTGCTCGGTTTCCACGAACGGCATCAGCAGGCGAGCACAGCTGCGCTGCATGCGCAGGGCGTTCTGGTCCGGGCGGAACAGGTTGATCGAGCCGTCCTTGCAACGATAGGCCTTCATGCCTTCGAAGCACTGCTGGCCATAGTGAAGGGCAGTCGAGCCTTCGCTGATGTGCAGCACGTTATCTTCGGTCAGGGTGCCTGCGTCCCACTCGCCATTGCGCCAGTACGACAAGAAACGCTTGTCTGTCTTGATGTAGTCAAAACCCAGCTTGTCCCAATTGATGCTTTCGTTACCCATGACACCCTCTATCACTTAACAACCGCCGAAACGGTTCAAGGCTTCTGACGTTTTTCTGGATGGGGACAACAATACTTCATTCCGGGCCTGTTTCGCAGCCCGGACTATCGGCTGATTGGCAGATTTCTTAGGTAGCTCATGAAATTTGCCGCCGATTCTTCATTGTTCAAAATACCTGTGGCGAGGGAGCTTGCTCCCGCTCGGCTGCGAAGCAGTCGTAAATCCTGACAACTCGGTATCCCGGGAAGTCAGCAAGGGGCCGCTTTGCGACCCAACGGGAGCACAAGCTCCCTCGCCACAGTTTGATAGCGTTTACAGGTGCAGCGCATGCCCAAGCGCACGCAACGCCGCTTCCTGCACCGCCTCGCCCAGCGTCGGGTGCGCGTGGATGGTGCCGGCGATGTCTTCCAGCCGGGCGCCCATTTCCAGGCTCTGGCCGAACGCGGTCGACAACTCCGAAACTCCCACGCCGACCGCTTGCCAACCCACAATCAGATGATTGTCCCGACGAGCGACCACCCGCACGAAGCCGGTTTTCGATTCCAGGGTCATCGCCCGGCCATTGGCCGCGAACGGGAAGCTCGAAACGATGCAGTCCAATCCGGCAGCCTTGGCCTCGTCCGGGGTCTTGCCGACCACCACCAGTTCCGGGTCGGTAAAGCACACGGCGGCGATGGCGGTCGGGTTGAACTCGCGGGATTTGCCGCTGATCAACTCGGCGACCATCTCGCCCTGAGCCATGGCCCGGTGCGCGAGCATCGGTTCGCCACTCAAATCGCCGATGGCGTAGACATTGCGCATGCTGGTCTGGCAGCGATTGTCGATCTTGATCGCCGAACCGTTCATGGCCAGGTTCAGCCCTTCAAGGTTCCAGCCCTGGGTGTTCGGCTTGCGACCGACCGCTACCAGGACCTGATCGGTTTCAAGGTTCAGAACGTCGCCATCCGGATCCAGAACTTGCAAAGTATTGTTTGTAGAATCAAAACCTTGAACGCTGTGTTTCAAGTAAAGCTTCACGCCAAGTTGCTTGAGTGCTTCGTGCACCGGTTGAGTCAATTCGGCGTCGTAGGCCGGCAGGATGCGATCCTGAGCCTCGACCACACTGACTTCGGCGCCGAGCTTGCGATAGGCAATCCCGAGCTCCAGACCGATGTAACCGCCACCGACCACGATCAGTCGTTTAGGCACGGACTTCGGCGCCAGGGCTTCGGTAGAAGAGATGATCGGCCCGCCAATCGGCAGCATCGGCAGGTTCACGCTTTTCGAACCGGTGGCCAGCACCAGGTGCTCGCACTGAATCCGCGTGTCGCCGACTTCAACGGTTTTACCGTCGATTACTTTCGCCCAGCCTTGAACGACCTGGACCTTGTGCTTCTTCAGCAACGCGGAAACGCCAGTGGTCAGGCGATCAACGATGCCGTCCTTCCACTCGACGCTCTTAGTGATGTCGAGGGTCGGTGCCGAAACGCTGATGCCCAGGGCCGAATGTTGGCTGTGATGCTGCGTCTGGTGAAACTGCTCGGCGACATGAATCAGCGCCTTCGACGGAATGCAGCCGATGTTCAGGCAGGTGCCGCCCAACGATTCGCCTTCCACCAGAATGGTCGAAATGCCCAGCTGACCGGCACGGATCGCCGTCACATAGCCGCCAGGGCCGCCACCGATAATCAGCAGCGTGGTGTTCAGAGTTTGCATCACTTACTCCACAAACAAGGTTGCGGGTTGTTCGAGCAAGCCACGAATGGCCTGGATGAATTGCGCCGCGTCCATGCCATCGACCACGCGGTGATCGAAGGAGCTGGAGAGGTTCATCATCTTGCGAACCACGATCTGGCCTTTGACCACCATCGGGCGTTCGACGATTTTGTTCACGCCAACGATCGCCACTTCCGGCAGGTTCAGCACCGGAGTGCTGACGATGCCGCCCAACGCGCCAAGGCTGGTCAGGGTGATGGTCGAGCCGGACAGCTCATCGCGGCTGGCCTTGCCATTACGCGCGGCGGTGGCCAGACGAGAAATTTCCTGAGCGCTGTCCCACAGGCTGCGGGCTTCAGCGTGACGCACCACCGGCACCATCAAACCAATGTCGCTCTGGGTGGCGACGCCGACATGCACCGCGCCGAGGCGGGTGATGACTTGGGCTTCGTCGTCGTAACGGGCATTGATCTGCGGGAAGTCGCGCAGGGCAACGACCAGTGCACGGACCAGGAACGGCAGCAACGTCAGCTTGCCGCGGCTCGCGCCGTGTTTTTCGTTCAGGTGTGTGCGCAGTTCTTCCACGGAGGTGACGTCGATTTCCTCGACATAACTGAAGTGCGCGGCGCGCTGGGTGGCGTCCTGCATGCGCTGGGCGATCTTGCGGCGCATGCCGATCACCGGGATTTGCTCTTCGTCGGTACGCTGGGCGTAAGCGGCGGTAGCGGTCGAGGCATTCGACTGACCCTCGGCCAGATAGGCGTCGAGGTCTTCGTGCAGTACGCGACCGGCAGGGCCGGTGCCACGCACCAGACGCAACTGGATGCCGAGGTCCAGCGCATGTTTACGTACGGCCGGGGAGGCAAGCGGACGTTCATCGGCGTCACGGGCAACCATCGGGCCCTGACAAACCGCAGGACGAGGCGCTGCTACGGGCTTGCTTGCAGCTACGGCTTCGACTTTAGGAGGCGCTGCAACCGGTGCTTCTTTAGCAGCAACCGGAGCAGGCTGCGAGGACTCTTTAAAGTTGCCCGCGCCTTCGACTTCAATGCTGATCAGGATGCTGCCAACCGCCATCACTTCCCCCGGCACACCGCCCAGAGAAATGACTTTGCCGTGCACCGGCGAAGGGATGTCGACCATCGCCTTGTCGGTCATTACATCGGCCAGCACCTGATCTTCGACAACCAGGTCGCCGACCTTGACGTGCCACACCGACAATTCAACTTCTGCAATGCCTTCACCAATGTCCGGCATTTTAATAACGTGCGTGCCCATTCAGACCTCCATAACCCGTTTCAACGCCGCGCCCACTCGGGACGGACCTGGGAAATACGCCCACTCTTGCGCGTGCGGGTAGGGGGTGTCCCAACCGGTGACGCGTTCGATCGGCGCTTCCAGGTAGTGGAAGCAATGCTCTTGCACCAACGCGACCAGCTCCGCGCCGAAACCGCAGGTGCGGGTGGCTTCGTGAACGATCACGCAACGGCCGGTTTTCTTCACCGACTTGACGATGGTGTCCAGGTCCAGCGGCCACAGGCTGCGCAGGTCGATGACTTCAGCGTCGACACCGCTTTCTTCAGCGGCCACTTGCGACACGTAAACCGTGGTGCCGTAGGTCAGGATGGTCACGTCCTTGCCTGGGCGGGCGATGGCGGCAACGTCCAGTGGCACGGTGTAGTAACCGTCCGGCACTTGTGCGGCCGGGTGTTTCGACCACGGGGTTACCGGGCGGTCGTGGTGACCGTCGAACGGGCCGTTGTACAGGCGTTTCGGCTCAAGGAAGATCACCGGATCATCGTTTTCGATGGAGGCGATCAGCAGGCCTTTGGCGTCGTAAGGGTTGGACGGCATGACCGTGCGCAGGCCGCAGACCTGGGTGAACATCGCCTCGATACTTTGGCTGTGGGTCTGGCCGCCGTAGATGCCGCCGCCGCAAGGCATGCGCAGGGTCATCGGCGCGGTGAACTCGCCGGCCGAGCGATAGCGCAGGCGCGCTGCTTCGGAAATGATCTGGTCGGATGCCGGATAAACGTAATCGGCGAACTGAATCTCGGCCACCGGCCGCAGACCGTAGGCGCCCATGCCGACGGCGACGCCGACGATCCCGCTTTCGGAGATCGGTGCATCGAACACCCGGGAGGTGCCGTACTTGCTTTGTAAACCTTCGGTGCAACGGAACACGCCGCCGAAGTAACCCACGTCCTGGCCGAATACCACGACGTTGTCGTCGCGCTCAAGCATCACGTCCATGGCCGAGCGCAGGGCCTGGATCATGGTCATGGTGGTTGTGGTCATGGCGGTTTCCAGCTCGATATTGTTGTTGTGGTCGTTCATGTCAGATCCCCAACTCTTGACGCTGGCGCTTCAAGTGCTCCGGCATCTCTTTGTAGACGTCTTCGAACATGGTCGCGGCGCTTGGCGTCTGGCCACCGGCGAGGGTGCCGTACTGCTCGGCTTCTTTCTGCGCGGCGATCACTTCGGCTTCCAGCTCGGCGCTGACGGCGGTGTGTTCCTCTTCGGACCAATGGCCGATTTTCACCAGGTGCTGCTTGAGGCGCGCAATCGGGTCGCCCAACGGGAAGTGGCTCCAGTCGTCGGCAGGACGGTATTTCGAAGGATCATCGGAGGTGGAGTGCGGGCCGGCGCGGTAGGTGACCCATTCGATCATGGTCGGGCCAAGGTTGCGGCGCGCGCGTTCGGCGGCCCAGGCAGAGGCGGCATAGACCGCGACGAAATCGTTGCCATCAACCCGCAGCGAGGCAATGCCGCAGCCGACGCCACGACCGGCGAACGTGGTGGCTTCACCACCGGCAATTGCCTGGAAGGTCGAAATCGCCCATTGGTTGTTGACCACGTTCAGGATCACTGGCGCCCGGTAAACGTGGGCGAAGGTGAGGGCGGTGTGGAAGTCCGATTCGGCGGTAGCGCCGTCGCCGATCCAGGCCGAAGCGATTTTAGTGTCGCCCTTGATCGCCGACGCCATGCCCCAGCCCACACCCTGTACGAATTGGGTGGCAAGGTTGCCGGAAATGGTGAAGAAACCGTGATCGCGCACCGAGTACATGATCGGCAACTGACGGCCCTTGAGCGGATCGCGCTCGTTGGACAGCAGTTGGCAGATCAGGTCCACCAGCGGCACTTCGCGGGCCATCAGGATGCTTTGCTGACGGTAGGTGGGAAAGCACATGTCGTCGATGTTCAAGGCCAGGGCCTGGGCGCTGCCGATGGCTTCTTCGCCGAGGCTTTGCATGTAGAACGACATTTTTTTCTGACGCTGGGCGACCACCATGCGGTTATCGAAGATCCGCGTCTTGAGCATGGCGCGCATGCCTTTACGCAGGATCTCGACCGGGACGCCTTCAGCCCACGGACCGAGGGCATTGCCCTGGTCGTCGAGCACGCGAATCAGGCCTTTGGCCAGATCAGCCGTGTCGGCCGGTTCAACGTCGATTGGGGGTTTGCGCACCGTACCGGCATCGGTCAGACGCAGGTAGGAGAAGTCGGTTTTGCAGCCTGGGCGGCCCGATGGTTCGGGAACGTGCAACTGCAGCGGTTCATACGCTTGGTTCATGGCTTCTACGCTCGATCTTGTGAATTTCTTGTAGTGAGCTGGCAGTCCTTCCACGGATGATGGAAATCTTGTCCTACAAACATAATAGGCCCGGTGCAGGAGAATATTTCTCTCTGTTTCGTTGCGTTGGCGGTCATTTGAGGATAGAAATTCTTCATAAACAAAAATAACAGGTGGTTTTGTCTCATGCGCAAACTGGACCGTACCGACATCGGCATTCTCAACAGCCTTCAGGAGAACGCCCGCATCACCAACGCCGACCTCGCACGCTCGGTCAACCTGTCGCCGACACCGTGCTTCAACCGGGTCAAGGCAATGGAAGAATTAGGGCTGATTCGTGAGCAAGTCACGCTGCTGGACGCCGACCTGCTGGGGCTGCATGTGAATGTGTTCATTCACGTCAGCCTGGAGAAGCAGGTGGAAGAGGCGCTGGCGCATTTCGAAGAAGCGATTTCGGATCGCCCGGAAGTGATGGAGTGCTATTTGATGGCTGGCGACCCGGATTATCTGATCCGGGTGTTGGTGCCGACCATTCAGTCGCTGGAGCGCTTCATGATGGACTTCCTGACCAAAGTCCCCGGCGTCGCCAACATCCGCTCAAGCTTTGCGCTCAAGCAAGTGCGCTATAAGACCGCGCTGCCATTGCCGGCGAATGGGTTGACCCTCGGGGGCTAAGCGAAACTCTGTGGGAGCGTTCACAGTTTATTAACGGGGATCTTTAGGTACGTCACGCCGTTATCCTCGGCCGGCGGCATATTCCCCGCCCGCACATTCACCTGAATTGCCGGCAGCAACAGATTCGGCATCCCCAACCCGGCATCGCGCTGCGTCCGCATGGCGACGAACGCCGCCTCTTCAACGCCGTCGTGCACATGAATGTTGCTTTTACGCTGCTCACCCACCGTGGTCTGACATTCAGGCTCGCGCCCCTCAGGCGGGTAGTCATGGCAAACGTAGAGCCGCACGCCAGCCGGGAAGGCCAGCAGCTTGTGGATCGAGGCGAACAACTGGTTGGCATTGCCGCCCGGAAAGTCGCAACGCGCGGTGCCGACATCCGGCATGGACAGTGTATCGCCCACCAGAATCACATCGCCGTCGATCAAATACGCCATGTCTGCCGGGGTGTGGCCGGGCACGTGCAGGGCCGTGGCCTTGAGG
>Ga0105857_1000206_pt1 | contig 25085 bp, 17 predicted proteins | sample OrgsoiDNA_201061_FD_89682 | JGI IMG/M metagenome (GOLD analysis project Ga0105857, IMG submission 89682) | Permafrost soil microbial communities from the Arctic, to analyse light accelerated degradation of dissolved organic matter (DOM) -... | ecosystem: Environmental > Terrestrial > Soil >...
CATCTTCCAGCAGATCGCCGGGCCTACCATCAACTACAACGCGCTGCCCTATATCGCGGCGCATCACCACGCCAACGAGCCGCTGGCGCCGCTGCTGTCCAAGGCCACCAGTTACCTGACCGGCCTGGCGCTGCCGGCCTTCGCCGTCACGGCCGTGTTCGCGCGCGACATCATCACGGTGCTGTACGGCGCCAAATGGCTGAACGCGGCACCGCTGGTGCCCATCTTGTGCGCCTCCTACGCCATCCGGATCGGTTTTTCGCTCTGTCCGGCGGCGCTGATGGCGATCGGCCGTCCGTATCTGTCGGCGCTCACCTCCGGGGCTGCCGTGCTGACCCGAATCGTGCTGATCGCCCTGTTCGGCGCGCATGACGTGCTCACCTTCGCCTGGGCGCTGGTGGTGGCCGATCTGATCGCGATCCCGGTCCCGGCGCTGTTGATGGCGACCTATCTGCGCTACTCGGTGCGACTATCGGCCGCCGCCCAGCTTCCCAGCATCGTGCTGGGGCTGGTTTGCGCGGCGGTCGCGCTCGGGCTGCGGGCCAGCCTGCCAGAGCAGTGGCCGGACCTGGCGCGGCTGGCCATCGTCGGCCTTGTGTTGGCGCCCACCTGGCTGGCCGCCGTGCTGTTGCTGAGGCACCCGCTGCGCGCGGAATTGCCGGCGCTGCCGGCGCGCAGGCAGCCGCGCGGCGTCGCCCTCAAGTGACGGCACGCTGAAACCCTCGGCATGCTGGCGCGGCCAGAGCCGGTAGCCTGCGCGCTTCCCCTCCTGAATGTATGCCTGAAGGTTGACTGAGCAGCCAGCCTGGCCAGCGCGTGCATCGCGCTCCCCGCTCGGTCAAACAGGCACGGAAGCAGTCGCTTGCCAGATAAAAATAATTTCAATTAGATATGTTCGCTAGCACACAGACGCATATTTTTGATATCGATATGCTAATTTACATCAAGTACAAGCGTGATCTAGATCAACGTTTGAGTGACCCACGGGTCGGTGCCACCTCTAGGAAAGACGAACAGTCGATGGAAGATCTCATCTCGCAGCTACTCGGATTTGCCAAGGGCATCTGGAAATACCGCTTCTGGGCAATCGCCACCGCGTGGCTGGTCCTGCTGGGCGGCGCCGCCCTGGTCTACGCGATTCCGGCGCAATACAACTCGACGGCGCGGGTGTTTGTCGACACCGCCAGCATCCTCAAGCCTTTGCTTGCCGGCATGACCACGGTGCCCGATGTCGAACAGCAGGTGTCGATCATGAGCCGCACGCTGATCACCCGGCCCAACGTGGAAAAGGTCATCCGCATGGTCGACCTCGACCTGGCCGCCAGGACGGCGCAGCAGCACGAGGCCGTCGTCGACGACTTAATGAAAAACATCAAGATCGCCGGCCTGGCGCAAAACGACATCTACACGATCTCTTACAACAACCCCAAGCCCAAGGTCGCGCGCGATGTCGTGCAGGCGCTGCTGACGATCTTCGTGGAAGGCAGCTTCAGCGACAAAAAACAGGATTCTGCCAAGGCGGTGGCCTTCATCAACGCGCAGATCCAGCAATATGAAGACAAGCTGACGGCGGCCGAAGCGGCGCTCAAGGACTTCAAGCTCAAGAACATGGGCCTGCTGCCGCGCCAGGGCAGCGATTATGGCGCCAAGCTGGCCGACACCGCCGACGTGCTCGGCCAGGCGCGCCTGGAACTGAGCGAAGCCGAACAGTCGCGCGAGGCGCTGGCCCGCCAGATCGCCGCCATTCCGGCCGGCGCCATGGCCGACACCCCGGCCGGCGCGCCGCTGATGTCGGAAACGGATGCGCGCATCCTGGCCTTGCGCAAAAATCTCGATGCCATGCGCCTGCAATACACCGAGCAGCATCCCGACATCCTCGCCGCCAAGAAATTGCTGGCCGAGCTGGAAGCGAACAAGCGGCAAGAGCAGCAAGACCGTGCGCAAGGCGGCGGCACCATCACTTACAGCCCCATCCTGCAACAGATGAAGATGGCGCTCGCCAGCGCCGATGCGCACGTGGCGGCGCTGCGTGCCCGCGTGGCCGAATACGCCGCCCGCAACGCCCACCTGACGCGCGCCAACCTGGAGGCGCCGGCCATCGAAGAACAGTTCGCCCAGCTCAATCGCGACTACACCGTCAACAAGGAAAACTATGAAAAGCTGGTGGCCAGCCGTGAGTCGGCCAAGCTGTCCGGCGAACTGAGCGCCAGCACGGAGATGATGACCTTCCGGGTCATCGATCCGCCCACGCTGCCGCTGCAACCGTCCGGCCAGAACCGAGTCGGGACGCTGTCGCTGGTGCTGGCCGCCGCGCTGGCGGCCGGCGCGTTGGCCGGCATCGCGATGAATATGCTGCGCCCGACCTTCGTCAGCACCGCCAGCCTGCGCGACACCACCGCGCTGCCGGTGATCGGCTCGGTCGGCCTGTTCTGGACCCCGCTGCAACGCCAGCAGCGGCGCAGCAACCTGCTGCATTTCGGCGGCGCCCTGTTGCTGCTGCTGGTCGTCTACGGCGGCTTGATGATCCCCATCCTGCGGCAGTCCTGAGATGAGCGACATGCGTACCTACCCCGCCGGCGGCCGTTGCGCCCGTGCGGCACATGACTTGACGAATTGGGAGGCTATCTGAGCATCATTGAACGCGCCGTCAACCGGCTCGACGCCCGCAACGCGCAAGAGGCGTCCCGTGTACCTGTCCCGCCGTCCGCCGTGCCGCCCGTCATCCCGGTGCGCGCGCGGTACGCCGCGCAGGATCAGGCCGCCCGCCACGCGGAAGAACCGCGCCACCAGATCGATCTGGAGCAGTTGCGCCGGCTCGGCATGGTCACGCCCGACGGCGGCCGCAGCCAGGTCGCCGAGGAATTCCGCGCCATCAAGCGGCCGCTGCTGGCGCACGCCTTCGGCCAGGGTGGCGCCAAAAGTGCCAACGGCAACCTGATCATGATCACCAGCGCCCTGCCGGGCGAAGGCAAGACCTTTTGCGCGCTGAATCTGGCGATGAGCATCGCGCTGGAACGCGACCACACGGTCCTGCTGGTCGACGCCGACGTGGCTCGCCCGACCCTGCTGGAGCGTCTCGGCCTGCATTCCGAAGTGGGCCTGCTGGACTTGCTGCACCAGCCGGAACTGGCCGTGCCGGACGTCTTGCTGCGCACCAATATCGACAGCTTCAGCATTTTGCCGGCCGGGAAGAGCCACCGCCACGCCACCGAACTGCTGGCCAGCCAGGCGATGACCCGTTTGCTGCACGACCTGGCCAACCGCTACCAGGACCGGCTGATTATTTTCGACTCGCCGCCGCTGCTGACGACCACCGAATCGAGCGTGCTGGCCGCCCAGATGGGCCAGATCGTGCTGGTGGTGGAAGCCGAAACGACGACCCAGCGCTCGGTCAAGAACGCCCTGCGCCAGCTCGAAGGCTGCAGCGACGTCAAGCTGGTGTACAACAAGTCGCAGGACTTCTTCGGCGGCAACCGTTACGGCGACGGCAATGGCAATTGAGCGCCGGCTGCTGCGTGGCCTGCGCCTGAGCCCGATCGCGGCTGTGCTCAGCCTGCCCATAGTGCCGTCCGCGCAGGCCGCGCCGTGGCAGTTTGTGCCCAGCGTCGAGGTGCGCGACACCTGGTCCGACAATGCCCGCCTGCGGCCCGACGGCCAGGCCAGCGCCGACAACATCAGCGAAGTTCTGCCCGGCTTCGTGCTGTCGACCGACGGGCCGCGGCTCAAGGTCAAGCTCGATTACTCGCTCGACGCGCTCACCTACCAGCGCGAGCACGACCAGGATACCTTGCTGCACAATCTGCAAGGCCAGCTGAACGGCGAGCTGATAGCGAACTGGCTGTTTCTCGACGCCACAGCCCTGATGGCGCAAGCCAACATCAACGCCTTCGGCCCCGAATTCATCGACGACACCAGCGCCACCAGCAACCGGGCGCAAGTGCGCGCCACGCATATCAGCCCCTATCTGCGCCATCGGCTGGGCACGTGGGCGACGATGGAAGTACGCTACGCCCGCGAGCGCTTCAGCAGCAGCGACAACGCGCTCGCCAGCAGCAGCACCGACCGCGCCAGCGCCACGCTGGCCAGCGGCAGCGCCTTTTCCACCCTCGGCTGGGGCGCGCATTACAACGCCGAGCGCAGCAGCTATGACGGCAACGCCAGCCTGAACAACAGCAACTACGGCGCCGACCTGCGCTATGCGCTGTGGCCGACGCTGGCGCTGACCGCCAGCGCCGGCTATGAACGCTACGGCTACGCCGCCTTGCTGGCGCCCGCCGAGGGCGCCAGCTGGCTGGCCGGCTTCGACTGGCATCCGTCGTCCCGCACCACGCTCGACGTCAGCGTCGGCCACCGCTATTACGGCAGCACCTACGCACTGTCGGCCAGCCTGCGCGGGCGCCGCACCGTCGCCTTGCTCTCCTACAACGAAGACGTCACCACCACCCAGGCCCAGTTCCTCGGCAGCCAGTCGGTCAACACCAGCGACTTCCTCGACAAGCTGTGGACCACCTCTATCCCCGACGCGGCCGCGCGCCGCGACGCGATCGCCGCCTTCATCGCCGACACCGGGCTGCCGGCCACGATATCGGGCGCGGTGAATGAATTCAGCAACCGCTACTTCCTGCAAAAGACCCTGCAAGGCTCGCTCGCGCTGCAAGGCGCACGCCATACCGGCATGCTGACCGTGTATTCGAGCCGGCGCAGCCCCCAAAGCGCCTCCTTGCTGGCCGACGACCCGACTGCCGGCGCGGCGCTGGACGACGGGCTATCGACGCGCCAGCTTGGCCTGCAAGGCCTGTGGCGCTGGAGCGTCACGGCCCACACGGCGGCCACGCTGAGCCTGGGGGCCGACCGCGCCACCACCGACGGCAGCGGTGCCAGCAGTCGCGACATCAGCTTGCGGCTGGCCCTCAACCACCAACTTTCGCGCCACCTGCACGCCAGCTTTGAAGTGCGCAACTTACGCCAGCGCTCCTCCAACAGCGCAGTGCGCGAAAACGCGCTGGCCGTGGGCCTGCGCGCCGACTTTTAGGAATCCCATCGATCATGTACGAATCCTATTACGGCTTCCATGCCCAACCGTTCCAGTTGCGGCCTGACCCCGACTTTCTTTATGGCAGCAAGGGCCACAAACGTGCGCTTGCCTACCTCGACTACGGGCTGGCCCGCGGCGAGGGCTTCATCGTCGTCACCGGCGAGGTCGGGGCCGGCAAGACCACGCTGCTGCGCCATTTGCTGCGCACGCTGCCATCGGACAAGATATACGCGGCGCAGATCGCCACGACCCAGCTCGACGCCGACGACCTCTTGCGCATGGTCGCGGCCGCCTTCGAACTGCCCTACGACGGCTTGAGCAAGGCGGCCCTGCTGTCGAATATCGGCCAATTGCTGCAACATCTGGACCGCCAGGGCAAGCGCGCCCTGCTGGTGATCGACGAGGCGCAAAACCTCAGCGCCCGCGCGGTCGAGGAATTGCGCATGCTGTCGAATTTCCAGACTTCCGACCGGGCCCTGCTGCAAACCTTCCTGCTGGGCCAGCCGGAATTCCGCAAGACCCTGATGAGTCCGGGCATGGAGCAGCTGCGCCAACGGGTGACCGCCACCTTCCACCTGGGGCCGATGGAGGAGGCGGAAACGCGGCGCTATATCGAACACCGCCTGGCGACGGTCGGCTGGAGCGGACGGCCGTCCATCGACGCGGCCGGCTTCGCGGCGATCCACGCGGCCAGCGGCGGCGTGCCGCGCCGTATCAACACCTTGTGCGACCGCCTGCTGCTGATGGGCTACCTGGAAGAGATAGACCAGTTCGGCGCAGCGCATGTTCAGACGGTGGTCGACGACCTCGCCCATGAATTCGCGGTGCCGCAGGAGGCCGGCGGCACCGCGGCAGCCGCGCCGGCCGACAGCGCGGCGCTCGACGGCATGGAGGCGCGCATCGCCGGCATAGAACGTTCCATCCTGTCGATGCTCGATGCCATGAAATCGCTGGTCGGCCAGCGCAACAGCCAACGGGAGCATCCATGAATCCCAGCCTGCATCCACGCATGACGAACGCCGCCGCGCCGGCGATCCGCAACGCCATGACGATCGACGTCGAAGACTACTTCCAGGTGTCGGCCTTCGCCGGCCACATCGCGCGCGCCAGCTGGCCGGACATCGCCTGCCGGGTCGAAGCCAATGTCGAGCGCATCCTGGCCCTGCTGCACGCGCAGCGCATCCACGCCACTTTCTTCACGCTGGGCTGGATCGCCGAACGCCACCCGGCGATGGTGCGCCATATCGTCGCGGCCGGCCACGAACTGGCCAGCCACGGCTACGGCCACAGCCGCGTCACCGACCAGAGCCGCGCCGAATTCACCGACGACATCGGGCGCAGCAAGCGCCTGCTGGAAGACATCGCCGGCGTCGCCGTGCAGGGCTACCGCGCACCCAGCTTTTCGATCGGCGCGGCCAATCTGTGGGCGCTCGACGTGTTGCAGGAACAGGGCTACCGCTACAGTTCCAGCATCTACCCGATCGCGCACGACCATTACGGCATGCCCGACGCGCAACGCTTCGCCTTCCGCCCGAACGGCCCCGACCGCCTGCTGGAGCTGCCCATCACCACGGTGCGCCTGATGAACCGCAACTGGCCGGCCGGCGGCGGCGGCTACTTCCGCTTGTTCCCCTATCCGCTGTCGCGCTGGATGATCGCGCGCGTGAACCAGCTGGAACAACGCAGCGGCATCTTTTATTTCCATCCCTGGGAACTCGACCCCGGCCAGCCGCGCCAGGCCGGGGTGGGCCTGAAAACCCGCTTCCGCCACTACCTCAATCTGGAACGCATGGAAAGCCGTTTGCGGGCACTGGCGGCCGACTTCCAGTGGGGCCGCATGGATCATATTTTCCTGGAGTCGCAATGACGAATATGGCGGAGTTGCCCGCGTCGCGCAGCTTGCAGGTGCGTACCATGGACGCGCAGTCGCGCCCGCGTTGGGACGCCTTTGTCGCCGGCTGCGAAGAGGCGACTTTCTTCCACCGCGCCGGCTGGCAACAGGTGATCGAACTAGCGTTCGGCCACAAGACCTGGTTCCTGTACGCCGAGCGCGACGGCCGTATCGTCGCCATCCTGGCGCTGGCGGAAGTGAAAAGCCGGCTGTTCGGCCATTCGCTCAGTTCGCTGCCGTTCTGCGTCTCCGGCGGCATCGCCGGTAGCGATGCGGACGCGCGCGCGGCGCTCGACCATGCCGCGCAGGCGCTGGCGGCCGAACTCAAGGTGGACCACCTGGAATACCGCAACAGCGCGCCCTGCCATCCGGACTGGCCGTCCAAGGACTTGTATGTGACCTTCCGCAAGACCATCTCGGCCGATCCGGAAGAGAACCTCAACGCGATTCCGCGCAAACAGCGCGCCATGGTCAGGAAGGGCATCAAGGCCGGCCTGGAAAGCCATCTCGACACCGACGTCGAGCGCCTGTTCGAAGCCTACGCGACCAGCGTGCACCGGCTCGGCACGCCCGTCTTTCCCAAGAAATACTTCCGCCTGCTCAAGCAGGTGTTCGGCGCCGACTGCGAAGTGCTGACCGTCACCAAGGATGGCCGCACCGTCAGCAGCGTGCTGAGCTTCTACTTCCGCGACCAGGTGCTGCCCTATTACGGCGGCGGCACGGCCGAGGCGCGCGAACTGGCCGGCAACGATTTCATGTACTGGGAATTGATGCGCCGCGCCTGCCTGCGCGGTTGCCGCGTGTTCGATTTCGGCCGCAGCAAGCGCGGCACCGGCGCCTACGACTTCAAGAAGAACTGGGGCTTCGAACCCACGCAGCTGTATTACGAATACCAGTTGCACGCGGCCGACGCCATGCCCGACAACAATCCGCTCAATCCCAAATACCAGCTGTTCATCAAAGCCTGGCGCCGCCTGCCGCTGTTCGCGGCCAATGCGCTCGGCCCCTACATCGTCAAGAGCCTGGGCTAGAACATGGACCACTTGCTGTTTCTCGCGCATCGCATCCCCTACCCTCCCAACAAGGGCGACAAGATCCGCTCCTACCATTTGCTCAGGCACCTGTGCCGCGATTTCCACGTCCACCTGGGCTGCTTCGTCGACGACGAGCAGGACTGGGCGCACGTGGAAACGCTCAAGGCCATGTGCGGCGAGACCTATTTCGCCCGGCTGGCTCCGGCCCAAGCGCGCCTGAAAAGCCTGGGCGGTCTGCTGCGCGGAGAGCCGCTGACCCTGGCCTACTACCGCCACGCCGGCCTGTCCCGCTGGGTCGGGCAGCTCGCGGCGCGCCAGCCGGTCGAACGGATGCTGGTGTTTTCGTCGGCGATGGCGCAATTCGTGCCGCAGCAGGCGCGCGCCACCCGTGTCATCGATTTTGTCGACATCGACAGCGACAAATGGGCCCAATACGCCGCGCGCAAGCCCTGGCCGGCGCGCCTGATCTACCAGCGCGAGGCGCGCCGCCTGCTGCATTACGAGCGCCGTATCGCCGCGCAATTCGACGCCGCCCTGTTCGTCTCGCCGGCCGAGGCGCAGTTGTTCCGCAGCCTGGCGCCGCTGCAGGCGGACAAGGTCGGGCATTTTTGCAACGGCGTCGACGCCCAGTATTTTTCGCAGCAGCTCGCGCTGGCCGATCCCTACCCGCCAGGTGAGCAGGCGATCGTGTTTACCGGCGCGATGGATTACTGGCCCAACATCGACGCCGTCGTCTGGTTCGCCGACGCGGTGCTGCCCGCCATCCTGGCGCGCCATCCGGCGGCCGTGTTTTATATCGTCGGCTCGCGCCCGGCCGCGGCAGTGCGCGCGCTGGCCGGCCGAGCCGGCGTGCGGGTCACCGGCACGGTCGCCGACGTGCGACCCTACGTCGCGCACGCGCAGCTGGCGGTGGCGCCGCTGCGCATCGCGCGCGGCATCCAGAACAAGGTGCTTGAAGCGATGGCGATGGGCAAGCCGGTGATCGTCTCGGCCCAGGCGCTCGAAGGCATCGATGCCCAACCCGGGCGCGACCTGATGCTGGCGCATGACGCGCACGAGTTCGCCGCGCTGGTGAATGCGCAACTGGCCCAGCCCGATGCCGCGCTGGGACCGGCCGCGCGCCGGCTGGTGCTCGATCAATTCGACTGGAACCGCAATTTGCGCCGGATCGACCACTGGTTCGCCGCGCGCACGGCTGCGCCGGCGCAGGGCGTGCTGTGATGGCCGCGCAGCTTCCGCAAGCGCCGCTCGTGGCCGAGCGCGCGGGCGGCGTGCCGGCGGCGTCCCTGCTGGCGCCGCTGTTGGCGCTGGGCGCGGCGCTGGCGGCGATCTGCGTGCTGTATCTGGACACCGCGCGCTCCATCGTCGCCATCTGGAACAGCTCGGAAACCTACGCCCACGGCTATCTGATCCTGCCGCTCGCGCTCTGGCTGGTCTGGCAACGCCGTGCCATGCTGGAGGCCGTCCCCTTGCGGCCTTACTGGCCGGGACTGGCGCTGCTGCTGGCCTGCGTCGCGGCCTGGCTGCTGGCGGTGCTGGCGGACGTCCAGGTGGTGCGGCAATACGCCTTCGTCGCCCTCTTGCCGATCGCCGTGCTGGTGGTGCTGGGTCGGCCGCTGGCCACCGCCATCGCCTTCGCGCTGCTGTTCCTGTTGCTCGCCGTGCCCTTCGGCGACGTCTTTATCGCCCCGCTGATCGATTTCACGGCGCGCTTCACGGTCTGGGCGCTGCAGCTCAGCGGCATACCGGTGCTGCGCGAGGGCGCCAATTTAACCCTTCCAAGCGGCAACTGGTCGGTGGTGGACGCGTGCAGCGGCGAGCGCTACCTGATCGCCTCCTTCACGCTGGGCTGCCTGTATGCCTACCTGAGCTACCGTTCGCTGGGACGGCGTTTGTTGTTCCTGATCGTCGCGGTCGTCGTGCCCATCATCGCCAACGGCTTGCGCGCTTACATGATCGTGATGATAGGTCACCTGAGCGGCATGACGCTGGCGGTCGGCATCGACCATATTATTTACGGCTGGCTGTTTTTCGGGCTGGTCATGTGGCTGGTGTATGCGGTCGGTGGCCGCTGGCGCGAAGAACCAGCCGTGGCCGCGACCGTGTCCCCATCCAGGCTGGTCGGCACGCACGGTGGCCGGGCCGCCGGCTTCGGCCTGGCCGCGCTGGCGGTGGCACTGTGCGCGCTGAGCGGGCCGGCGCTGCTGGCGCTCGACCGGCTCGACCAGGGCCAGGCGGCGGTCGAGCTGGACGGCATACGGCCGGTGTGGCGGGCCGCGCCCGCCTTCACGGATTGGCAAGCGGCCTACGCGACGCCGGCGGCGCGCTGGAGCCAGGCACTGGCCGACGGCACGGACCGCGCCGCCCTCAGTGTGCTGTACTACCGCCACAGCGCCCCGGGCAAGGGCGCCGTCAACTCGGAAAATCGTCTGCTCCAGCGCAAGGACCCGCTGTGGGCGGCCGGCGCCAGCACCACCGTCAACGCGGCGGCACCCGGCGCGACGACACTGCGGGTACGCGAAACGGCGCTGCGCGGCCGTGGCGGCGATGTGCTGGTGTGGCAATGGTACTGGGTCGACGGCCGCTTCCTCGCCAACGACTATGCCGCCAAACTGCTGCAGGCGAAAAGCGCCCTGCTGCGTGGCAACGACGACGGCGCCGTCCTGTTCGCCGTGACGCCGCTGGGCGACAATCTTGCCGCCGCACGTGCCGTGCTGCAACGGCTGCTGGCCGACAACCTCGCAGCGCTCGAACAAGAGCTGGCGCGCAAGCGCCGCCAGGGAGACCGCCGATGAACCCTGCGCCGCTGGTGGTCCACCTGCTGTACCGGCTCGACGTGGGCGGCATGGAAACGCTGCTGGTCGACTGCATCCGCCGCATGCCGCCCGAGCGCTACCGCCACGCCGTGGTCTGCCTGAGCGACTACAGCGCCTTCGCCGACCAGCTGCGGGCGCCCCACGTGCAGCTGTACGCCTTGCACAAGCGTCCCGGCCTGGCGCCCGCCACCCATGTCGCGCTGTGGAAGCTGCTGCGCCGCCTGCGTCCGGCGCTGCTGCACACCTACAACCTGGCCGCCATCGAATACCACGCCAGCGCCCGGCTGGCCGGCGTGCGCGCCCATTTGCACGCCGAACACGGGCGCGACTCCAGCGACCCGCACGGCCGCAACCGCAAGCACAATCTGCTGCGGCGCCTGCTGACGCCGCTGATCGACACCTACGTGCCGGTCTCGCGCGACCTGCAGCAATGGCTGGCCGCCACCATCGGCGTACCGGCACGCAAGAACCGTTTGCTGCCGAACGGCGTCGACACCGCCCACTACCGTCCGGACGGCCCGGTGGCGCGCCATTTCGACGCCGGCTGCATCGTCATCGGCACCGTCGGGCGTCTGCACGCAGTCAAAAACCACAGCGGCCTGATCGACGCCTTCGTGCGCCTGCGCGCGCTGCTGCCGGCGCTGGCGCCACGCCTGCGGCTGGCCATCGTCGGCGACGGCCACTGCGCCGACGCGCTGCGCGCCCAGGTGCGCGCCGCCGGCCTGAGCGATGTCGTCTGGCTGGCCGGCGCGCGCGACGACATCGCCGCCCTGCTGCGCGGCTTTTCCGTGTTCGCCCTGTCCTCGATCGCAGAAGGCACGCCGGTCAGCATCCTCGAAGCGATGGCGGCCGGCCTGCCCATCGTCTCGACCAACGTCGGCGGCATCGCCGAGGTCGTCGACAACGGCCGCACCGGGCTGCTGGCGGCGGCGGGCGACAACGGCGCGCTGGCGGCGGCGCTGGCCTACTATTGCGCCCACCCGCGCGTCGCCACGCTGCATGGCCAGGCCGGCCGCGCGCACGTGCAGCAGCACGCCAGCATCGATGCCACCGTGGCGGCCTACCTGGACGTTTATGACACCCTCACCCAAACCCATCACCGTGGAGCGCGCCCAGCATGTGTGGAATCGTAGGTATCTTCGACGTACGCGGCCAGCGCGGCATCGACCGCGCCGCCCTGGACCGGATGAACGAATCGCAGCGCCACCGCGGCCCGGTCGAAGCCGGCCTGCATCTCGAAGCGGGCGTCGGACTCGGCCACCGGCGCCTGTCCATCATCGACCTGGCGTCGGGCCAGCAGCCCCTGTCGAACGAGGACGGTAGCGTGTGGGTGGTGTTCAACGGCGAGATCTACAATTTCCGCGCCTTGATGCAGGAATTGCTTGAACTGGGCCACGTCTTCCAGACCCGCTGCGACACCGAAGTCATCGTCCACGCCTGGGAAGAATGGGGCGAACTATGCCTGCAGCGTTTCGACGGCATGTTCAGCTTCGCGCTGTGGGACCGCAACCAGGACTGTTTGTTCCTGGCCCGCGACCGGCTCGGCATCAAGCCGCTGTACTACGCGCTGCTCGACGACGGCCTGTTGCTGTTCGGCTCGGAACTGAAATCGCTGCTGACCTGTCCGCAGCTGCCGCGCGCCCTCGATCCCTGCGCGGTGGAAGACTATTTCGCCTACGGCTACGTGCCCGAACCGCGCACCATCTATCTGGCCGCGCGCAAGCTCAGTCCCGGCTTTTGCCTGCGCGTGCAGCGCGGCGCGCCGCTGCCGCCGCCGCGCCAGTACTGGGACGTGCCGTTCACGCCGCGCCCGCCGGCCGGCGAGGAGGCGCTCGCCGAGGAGTTGCTGGCGCGTCTGGGCGCGGCCGTCGACAGCCACCTGGTGGCCGACGTGCCGCTGGGCGCCTTCCTGTCCGGCGGCGTCGATTCGAGCGCCATCGTCGCCGTGATGGCGGGCCTGGGCAAGGCCGACGGCACGCTGGTCAATACCAGCTCGATCGGTTTCCACGACCGCGACTATGACGAATCAGGCTATGCCGCCCAGGTGGCGGCGCAATACGGCACGCGCCACCACGCCGAAACGGTGGACGCCGACGACTATGGCCTGGTCGACCAGCTGGCCGCACTGTACGACGAACCGTATTCGGACAGTTCGGCCATCCCCACCTACCGGGTCTGCCAGCTGGCCAGGAAGAACGTGACGGTGGCGCTGTCGGGTGACGGCGGCGACGAATTGTTCGCCGGCTACCGCCGCTACCGCTATGCGATGGCCGAAGAAAAAGTGCGCGGGGCGCTGCCGGCGGGGCTGCGCGCGCCGCTGTTCGGCGCGCTGGGGAAATGGTATCCCAAAGCCGACTGGGCGCCGCAAGCGCTGCGCGCCAAGACCACCTTCGAGGCACTGGCGCGCGACACCGTCGATGCCTATTTCCACGGCGTTTCCATCATGCCCGACCGGGTGCGCGAGGACTTGTTTTCGGACCGCTTCCGCCAGCATTTGCAGGGCTACCGGGCGGTCGAGGTGATGCGCGCTCATGCGCGCCGCAGCCCCACCGCCGACCCGCTGTCGATGATGCAGTACATCGATTTGAAAACCTATTTACCGGGCGACATCTTGACCAAGGTCGACCGCGCCAGCATGGCCCATGCGCTGGAAGTGCGGGTGCCGCTGCTCGACCACAAGTTCGTCGAATGGAGCTGCGGGCTGGCGCCGGCGATCAAGCTCAAGGGCGGCCAGGGCAAGTACATCTTCAAGAAAGCCCTGACTCCCTTGCTGCCGCACGAGATATTGCACCGCCCCAAACGCGGCTTTTCGGTGCCGCTGGCCGCCTGGTTCCGCGGGCCGCTGCGCGCGCGGGTACGCGACGCCGTGCTCAGTCCGGTGTTGCTCGATACCGGCTATTTCAATCCGGGCTATCTGCGCCACCTGGTCGACAGCCATGAATCCGGGCATGGCGACCATAGCGTGTCGCTGTGGTCGATCCTGATGTTCGAGTCCTTCCTGCGCACCAACGAGGCGCGCCGCTAAACCATGGACCGCATATGAAGCTGCTGACCCTCACCTCGCTGTATCCGAACGCCGTGCACGGCAACCACGGCGTGTTCGTGGAAAACCGCCTGCGCCACCTGAGCGCCTCGGGCGACGTCACCTGCCGGGTGGTCGCGCCGGTGCCGTGGTTTCCCAGCACGCATGCGGCGTTCGGCCGCTACGCGCAATACGCCCGCGTGCCGCGCAGCGAAACGCGGCACGGCATCCAGGTCGACCATCCGCGCTTCCTGCAGATCCCCAAGATCGGCATGGCGCCCTCGCCTTATTTGATGGCGGCGGCGCTCAAACCGGTGATCGAAAAAATCTTAGCGGACGGCTATGACTTCGACCTGATCGACTCGCACTACTTTTTCCCCGACGGCGTGGCGGCGGTGATGCTGGGGGAATACTTCAACAAGCCGGTGGTGGTCACCGCGCGCGGCTCGGACATCAGCGTGCTGACCACCCACGCGCTGCCGCGCCGCCTGATCCTGCGCGCGGCGGCGAAGGCCGATGGCCTGATCACGGTCTGCCAGGCGCTGAAGACGGCGATGGTCGAACTGGGCGTGCCCGACGAGCGCATCGTCACCCTGCGCAACGGCGTCGACCTGACGCTGTTCCAGCCGGTCGAACGGGCGATAGCGCGGGCGCGCCTGGGCCTGAGCCACTACACCCTGCTGGCGGTCGGGCGGCTGACCGAGGCCAAGGGCCAGGCGCTGATCATCGAGGCGCTGACCAGCCTGCCCGACGTGCGGCTGCTGCTGGCCGGCAGCGGTCCTGACCGCGACGCCTTGCAGCGCCTGGCGCAGGAACTGGGCGTGCAGGAACGCGTCACCTTCCTGGGCGACGTCGCACACGCCGAGCTGCGCAACACCTACAACGCGGCCGATGCGCTGGTGCTCGCGTCGAGCCGCGAGGGCTGGGCCAACGTCCTGCTCGAAGCGATGGCCTGCGGCACGCCGGTGATCGCCAGCCGGGTCTGGGGCACGCCGGAAGTGGTGCGCGGGCCGGACGCCGGCCTGCTGCTGGAGCAGCGCACGGCGGCCGGCATCGCCGCCGCCGTCCAGGCGCTGCGCGCCCGACCGCCGGCGCGCACGGCGACGCGCCGTTATGCGGAGCAATTCAGCTGGGACGCCACCTCGCGCGGGCAGACCGCGCTGTTCGAACACATCCTGGAGGGACGCACGCCATGAAGATCCTGTACCACCACCGCACCCGCTCGAAAGACGGCCAATCGGTCCACATCGACGAAATGATAGGCGCCCTGCGCGCACTGGGGCATGAGGTCATCGTCGTGGCGCCGCCCAGCGCGGCCGGCAGCGCCTTCGGCTCGGACGCCGGCTTCGTCACCTGGCTGAAGCGGCTGCTGCCCCGCTTCGTCTATGAATTGATGGAACTGGCCTACAGCCTGGCGGCCTACCGGCGGCTGGCGCAGGCGGTCGAACGCCATCGTCCCGATTGCCTGTACGAGCGCTACAACCTGTTCCTGCCGGCCGGGGTCTGGATCAAGCGCCGCTATGGCATACCGATGCTGCTGGAGATTAATTCGCCCATCTTCGAAGAGCGCGCCGAATACGACGGCCTGGCCTTGCGCCGGCTGGCGCGCTGGTCGCAGCGCTACGCCTGGCGGGCGGCCGACTACGTGCTGCCGGTGACGGCGGTGCTGGCCGACATCGTCGCCTCCTACGGCGTCGAGCGGGCGCGCATCGTGGTGATCCCGAACGGCATCAACGCGGCCCGTTTCGGCGATCTGCACGACTTGCAGGGCGCGAAACGCGCGCTCGGCCTGCACGACGCGCTGGTGCTGGGCTTCACCGGCTTCGTGCGCGACTGGCACGGCCTCGACAAGGTAATCGCCATGATGGCCGACGGCGCCGCGCTCGCGCACTGCCACCTGCTGGTGGTCGGCGACGGGCCGGCCCGCACCGGGCTGGAAAAACAGGCGCGGGCGCTGGGCATCGCCGCGCGCGTCACCTTCACCGGCGTGGTCCAGCGCGACGACGTGGCGCGCCACGTGGCCGCCTTCGACATCGCCCTGCAGCCGGCCGTGGTGGCCTACGCCTCGCCGCTGAAACTGTTTGAATATCTGGCGCTGGGCAAGGCCATCGTGGCGCCGGCCCAGGCCAATATCGCCGAAATCCTCACCGACGAAGACAATGCGCTGCTGTTCGACCCGCTCGACCCGAACGGCTTGCCGGCGGCGCTGGACCGGCTGTGTGCCGACGCCGCGCTGCGCCAGCGCCTGGCCGGCAAGGCCCGCGCCACCATCGTCGAACAAGGCCTGACCTGGGACGCCAACGCGCAGCGCGCCGTCGATCTGTTTGCAAGGCTGGCCGCCCATGCGTGACTGGCTCGTCTTCGCGATCGTTATTGTATTGGTTCTGAAGACTTTCAAGGCCCCGATGATCGGCGTCTTGACCTTCGCCTGGCTGAGTCTGATGAATCCGCATCGGCTGACCTACGGGGCAGCCTATGACTTTCCGTTTGCGGCGATCATTAGCGCGGTAACCCTATTCAGCCTGTTGACATCAAAGGAACCTCGGCGTTTTCCAATGGTGCCGATAACGATCACTTTGATGTTGTTCATGGCGTGGATGACCGCGACCAGCCTGGTTGCGCTGGAACCGGACTTGGTATGGACCGAATGGAATCGTGTCTTTAAGACCTTTTTCATGGCCTTCATCGCCATGTTTGCCATCAAATCAAAAAAAGACATCGTTGCAATGGCCTGGGTGGTCGGCCTTTCTCTGGCTTTTTATGGCGTCAAGGGCGGCATTTTTACGATCGTTTCCGGCGGCAGCAACCATGTATACGGGCCGGATGGCAGCTATATAAGCGATAACAACGCGCTGGCCCTGGCCTTGGTCGTTTCGGTGCCGATTGTCTGGTATCTTCAACTCCAGACCAGCAAAAAATGGCTGCGCCTTGGCTTCACCGGCGTCACAATATTGTGCGCAATTTCGGCGGCCGGTTCGTACTCGCGAGGCGCGCTGGTTGCCGGCGGCGCCATGTTCTTTTTTGTGTGGATGAAAAGCAAGAGAAAAATCGTCACCGGTTTTTCTCTCGCCGTGATCGCCTTGCTGGTGTCTGCCGTCATGCCAGCGGAATGGTTTGCCAGGATGCATTCCATCGACAACTATCAAACGGATAGCTCGTCGTTGGGGCGCATCAATGCTTGGCATTTCGCCTTTAATGTAGCGAAAGATAACTTGATGGGGGGCGGCTACGACGTATTTACGCATCGAATGTTTTTCCGCTATGCCCCTGAGCCGCTTAACCACCATGCCGCCCATAGCATCTACTTTCAGGTGCTTGGCGAACACGGCTTCGTTGGGCTGGCGATTTTCCTGCTGGTAATGATCGTTTCCTGGCGTACCGGGAGGCGCATTATCAAATTTTGCAAGCCAAAGGAAGAGCTCAAATGGGCTGCCGATCTCGCAGCGATGTGCCAGGTAAGCATCATCGGATTCGCAGTCGGCGGCGCCTTCCTGACCCTAGCCTATTACGATCTATATTACTATGTGCTCGTGTTGCTAGTTGGCCTGGAAAAAATGCTGCTACCGGCGAAAGCGGGCAGGGCAAATACCAGCCTGGCCGAAGCGGTCGTCGACGCGGAAGGGAGCCGTGAACTATCGGCCGGCGGCAAGCATGTTGGAACACGCGTGAAAGCCTTCCCATGAAGAAAATGATAAAACTTGCCCTGCGCGAGACGCTTTACGAACTTGGGGTGCTTGGACTGGCTCATCGCTGGCGCAATGCCAGGACGCTGACCACGTTTATGTTTCACCGCGTCTTGCCGCGCACCTCTGCCGCTTACCAATACGCGGAGAAAGAATTTACCTTCACTGTCGACGGTTTCTCCGCTTGCCTGGATTTTATTCAACGGCATTATTGCATTATCAGTCTGCGCGATCTGGAACAAGCCAAGCAATCCGGTCGCCCTCTGCCCTCCCGTGCGGCTCTGATCACCTTTGACGACGGCTGGCTCGACACCATAGAATTTGCCTATCCGGAACTAAAGCGCCGGGGGCTTTCCGGCGTGGTGTTTATCGCGTCGGAAATTCTGGATTCCCCAAGCGTGCGATGGTGGCAGGATGCGTTAGTCAGCGTGCTTGCAGATCCGCCGTCTTCTTTACAATTAGCGCAAGAACTTGAAATTGGCGCATCGCTATGCCAACAAGCCGGGCCACAACGAAACCATGCAATGGCGGCTGCGCTGGCGGTGCTCCCAGTGGCTAAAAGAATCGAGATGCTTACCCGTTACGGCAAAACCGGTGAGCTGGGCCGGCAGATGATGAACCGGTCGGACCTTGCAAACCTCGACCGCGACACATTGGAGGCAGCGGCGCACGGACACACGCATGCGCCGCTGACCGGCGTAGCCGACCCCGACGCGGAATTGCAGAAGTCGCACGACATAATTCTCGATCAGGGGGGGGCTGCCTGTATGTCGTTTCCCCATGGGGCCTATGATACCCATCTGGTCGACTTGGCTGAGCGCATCGGCTTTTCGACCATCTTCACGAGTGACCTCTGTCTTACTGATACCCGCGTTTCCGCTCTGCTGCCGCGGGCGCTCGGACGCATTCACCTACCCGAAAATGAATGGACCTGTCATGGGGACAAGATTTCGTTTCCGCAACTGGCCACCTTCCTTTTTTTCCGGCCTATCGTGGGTGCGGGTAGCTAGCGTGTTAAAATTCCCAAGACGTATTGCCGCTGGTCAGAAAGGTTTTTCATGACGAATCCGCAGCTGTCGGTGCAGAGGTTCATCGACCTCGGTGAATCCGAGCTCCAGGCGTGGAACCGTCTGGTCGAAGAGTATCCGAGCAACCGCCGGGCATTCCTTTCGCCAGCCTATTGCAGAGCGGTAGCCAGCCATTTCCCTGACGTTCGCGTGCTGGTATTTCGAGCAGCGGGACAATCGGTGGCCTTTTTGCCGATTCAATCCGGCGAGGGCCTGCTGAAGCTGGGAGGCGTGCATGAACCGGTCGGCGGAGTGATGGCCGATTACTTCGGCCTAGTCGCGAAGCCAGGATTTTCGCCGCAAATTGCGGAGGTGCTGAAGCAAAGCCGAATCAACGCGATTGCGTTTACCCACTTGGATGAAACGCAATCGGCGTTTGGCCTCACGGGAGAACAACCAAGGATTGGATTGCGCACCCATATTGCCGGGTCCGGCAAAGATTTTTGGGATAGCCTCAGGGCCATCGACAAAAAGCTGGTCAACGACACAGAACGCCGCGAACGCAAACTGCTTACTGAGTGCGGAGCGCTCAGTTTCGAACTCAATTCGAGCAACCCTGAAGCAGACTTGGAGGAGCTGATCCAACTAAAGCAGTCGCAATACGACCGCACGGGCAAGCGAGGCGCCCCGCTTTTTGAGGACCGAAATATGAACTTGCTTCGCACACTTCGCGGCAACATGGACCCCTCCTGTACTGGACTACTCAGTATTCTGCGCGTGAATGGGGAGTTGGTAGCGGCGCACTTCGGGTTGAAATGTCACGAGATTCTTCACTTCTGGTTCCCTGTGTATGCGGTACGCTTTCATTCCTATTCCCCTGGCCGGATATTGTTCAAATACGTCGTCCATGAGGGTGCCGCGCAGGGCATACGCATCATCGATCGAGGTGAGGGCGACACGCCGGCGAAACGCGATTTTGCCAATGAAGAGCATCGGTACTATCGAGGGGTTTGGTCACAATCGGGTGTTCCTGGCCTATTTGGTCGGGCCGCGCTTTCTCTATCATGGCGCTTAGAGGCATACCGAAACAGGGCCACAACATGAGGGCTTCCGAGTAGATGGGGGCGTCGCCGCCCCCATCCCTCACAGACCCGGACGAACCCAATTAAGGCATCCGGTTCTTCGTAGTACAGGTTCGCGCACGTATTTTCTGTGTAGTGGTGCACGATTCGAGCTTGTGGCAAGGAAAACCTTTTAAGTATCTCTTTGAATGCAACCCATGGAATATTACTCTTGGACGATCTGCACGAAAGCCACTTGCGCCAACAGCGTTCGGCCAACCATTTCAGGTTCGACAAACACTTACTGTTACGACTAATGCCAAAGTAGGCAAAGTGCCCCTTGAGCATCGGGTGGAGCTTTTGATGCTGGTCCCTAACTGACCAGTGGCGCATTTTCTGACATTGCTGATTTACTGCCTTCACCGCACGGGCTAAGCGATCTTTCGCCGTCTGCTGTCGCACCACCGGCCAGCCCCTCCCCGATTTCACCCAGATATGCGTGGAACCAAGAAAGTTAAAGTTTGTTGCCAAGACGTCCTCATCCGTATCCTTCGCGAGCTTCGGTTTGTAGCGGAAATCGACCATACTGGTCCTGTCCGAGTGAAGTTCCAGCCCGTATTTCTCCAGCCGCTTGCCCAGCACTGCCAGCAGCAGATGCGCGTCGTCCTTGTATGCAAACAGCATCACAAAGTCATCACCGAAACAAACTTGCCGAGATCCGCCTACCGGATCATCAAGCATTCAGGCTCTCGTCAATTAGCGGAAACGGCCTTTTTAAAGTCATCAAGTATTGGATGAGCAATCGGCGAGGCGTTCTTGCCCAAGGATCAAACCGGGGTAACTGAAATATCGGCGTCTGATGCGAAGCGGCTCCTAAAGCGGTCGTCACTGCACCGCGAAATCCAGCCTCTTGCGCTATGCGCACGTGTGCCGGTTTGATATCGCGGCCGGGGACTCCATTAGGGTAGGAAAAAAGATCGACAGACTCCCGCAGGATGTCTTGCAGCATTTCCTTAGAATGCATGATCTCGAAGCGCGCATCCGCGTCGGTGCAACATGCCAGGATAGGATGGTTCACCGTGTGCGCGCCGATCGCGAACCCCTTTGCGTGCAGCGTTTTCAAATCGTGCGCGGTGAACAACGGGTAGTTTAGCTTGAGGTTGAGCGCAGCCTCGCACGAGGTGATGACTGCATCGCGTCGGCCGGTTGGCAGGTATTTGATGGTTTTGAGGATATGGGCCGCCTCCAAGGCCGTTTTCTGATCCAGAAGTAAACCGTGGGCCAGAAAGGGCTCGACCAATTGCGTTCTATCTGCTTTGGTCACGCTCAAAATATGATAGAGCCGCTCGAACCAGAGCGCATGCCCCTCGAGCTGGCAAGTCGAGATAAAAAAGGTCGCCGGAATCCCGTGGGTCTCCAGGATCGGAACTACGCCGGTGAGCCAGTTCGGATAACCGTCGTCGAAAGTGATCGCTGCTGCGAAGCGCGGAAGCTCATTGCGCCGGAGCCGGGCGATGCCCTCCGCCAGCGGAAGGATATTAAAATTCTGCAATAAAATGCCGATCAGCCGCTGAAAATCCCGCAATCCGAATTCACCTTGGAATTCCTCATCCGTCTCATCCGGCACCTTGTGAAAGGTAAAAATCGTTAACGCCTGCCCCGAGCCGCCCGCCAGTCCACCGCATAGCGTGGCCGACACCATGCGTGCCCAGAGCGGCGTACTCAATTTTGGCGATGCCAGACTGCCGCTCCCATCGTATTTGCCAATACGGGTTCGCGCAACTGGTGACGGTTCCGCCGAGTGCGCCGTTACACCGACTATTTGGCTGCCAGGCGCAGGCTTGGGGGCGGGATGTCCAGCTGCGCCTGTTGTCCCACGCGTCGCGCTCGTGGCCGATCTCAAAGCGGCAAGCGTGCAATACACCAGAGATTTAGTTCGGCGCGCGCCACCTGCAAATGCCTTAATAAATGCGTTGCGGGCAACCATAGGATCGCCGCCCCAGTAATGGGAATAGCCGTGGCTGAAGTGCGTCATGGCTAGCCGCATTTCAAACTCCCGTTTGGGAATACCGGTCCCGTCCTGATTCGAGAGGCCCCAGCGCGCATGGGCACTTTCCAGCAGGCGCGCTAAATGGTTGTCCGGGTCAAGCCGGTGCATGGCGCTTGCAGCGTGAATCCGGTATAAAGCAACCGGGCCGGCCAGGGAGTGCATTTCCGCGATTTGCGAGGCGCACAGCCAGAACTCGTAATCTTCGCCGATACGCATGGACTCATCGAAGCCGCCAATTTTTCGGTAAATATCGCTGCGTATCACCGCCGTGTTCATTCCCACCAGCAAACCGAGCAACAACCGTGTGTAAAGCCAACCCGACCGCGCAGGATCGGCATCCATCAACTGCGAGCAATCCGCAGACAGCCCTGCGGCCGGCTCGAAGCGACCGTCTTGGTAGCACTGCCAACGAATGAATTCGCCAAAGACGACCCCCACTTGCGGGTGACGCTCAAAATAGCGGATTTGCGCGGTTAGCTTGCCGGGGAACCAAACATCGTCGGCGTCGAGAAAAGCGAAGTATTTCCCGTTTGCCAGCCGCATGCCGGTGTTGCGCGCATGGGAAACGCCGCACCCTTCCAGCCGAACCACACGTATGCGGGGGTCTTGATGGGACAGTGTTTCATAAGCGAAGTCATCGGAACCATCGTCAATCACCAGAATCTCGACAGCGTCGTAGGCTTGCTGTAACACGCTGTCGATGGCTTCCTGGATATAGTCTTTCCCATTCCGAACCGGGATAATGACCGATACAGCAGGCTGCGGAGAAAATGGATTCGGCGGCTGCATTTCGAGAGGGTTCCTTGGTGAGCAATATTATCCCTAAAGCACCACAAGCTTAACACAATCGTCAATGAAGTCTTGCGCCGCACTGTGCAAAACCCGGCGGCGCGCGGCAATCCTATCCCGCTCTTCCGCTCCGGCATGCAACAATTTGAGCGTCAGGTTAATGATCGCATGTGGATCGAATTCGGTGGCGGAAAAACATTGGTCGGGCATGTTCATCAGATCGAAGAAGCCGAAGTGTTTGATGTCGTAGGCCAGTCCGATGCAAGGCGTGTCTGCGCCAACTGCCATAATACAAGAATGCAACATGCCGCCGATATGCACATCGATATCGGCGTAGTAGCGGGATAACTCGTAGGCATCGCCGTTGACGACATTGATCGCAATGCCTTTTTGCGCAAAAAGACGTGGTATCAGATGTTCGGTATCGTAATGAACGAAGTAACTGAACCTACAGCCGGTATGGCGATAGATCGCTTTGATCATGCGTACGTACACGGCCAGATTGCGCTGGAGGATTGAGTTGGAAAAGGGGCCGTGAAACGCAAAATTAAGGCCAATATGAGGAACTCTAGGCATGTCGTCATTGCTCCGTGTAGCTGCTGCTATGCCAATGGAGTCGGCAAAAAACAACGCGGGATCTGCAATCAACGACACTGGTTTATCTGTGTAGAGAGACAATAGTGCTTGCGAAGTGGTGTCCCGCACGGAAATCAGTTGCATTCTGGCGAGCAAACGTCGCAGTGTTGCCTCATCTTCAGCGCCAAGTCGCCAAGCCTGTGCGGTCAGAGGTGAAGACGATGGTTGGTTCACCCCAATACCAAAAAGAACTGCCGGAGTGGATATTTGCTCCAACATTTGGACGTCTTGCAGCACGCGGTCAGCCAACTTCCCCAGCATTGAGAAGAAAACATATCCGCTACCGGCAAAAACCAGGAGTGAATGGTCGGCGGCGATTTCATCGGATTGGAGCAAATGAAGTTCGCCCCAATTCACATTAGTGAAAATATTCCCCTGCCGTTTGCGAAATTGCTTGCGGATAGCCGACGCTATAGCGAGGTCACCGATATTTGAGGCCGACTGACTTTCATAATTGCGATAGTCGATCCACGCAGTCGATCCAACCGACCACGCTGCGCGATCTTGAAGTTCATGTGCCAATCGTTTGTGTCGCCTCTTGCGCTGCCCCCCACGAGTGTCGACATCGTCGGCGCGGGCGATTGCGCCATAAATCAGGATTTTTTTAACGGCGACGATGGCGTGTGCGCTTACATCGGCAGATTGTGCGGGAGGCAAACTATTCGATTCAATCGTGACACTTTGCTCCACGTGATCCTGTCTTGATCGCAGCGCTTTAAGCTGCGCCAAAAATGTACGATATACCATTCTCAGCTCCTCACGCAGCGGATGCCGAAAAACGACTACCGAACCGACCCATATTGGGGTGACGACAGTCATAATGATCGTCAGCCGAATAAACGGTGTGTGGTAGCCGCGAAGCAGCCATTCCAACAATGCCGTGACGACTATCATGATTGCGGCGATTGCCAGACTGCGGCCGATTGACTTGACAAGTGCGGCGACAGGCAGATTGATGTATCGGCGGGCCAGATAAAAATATCCTGGAATCGAAACAATTTCCGCAGCAATCATGATCCAGGCGAAAGACATCAGGTCGCCGCTGAAGGTCAGCAAGACAAGCGAGATCTTTGCGATGAGGCCGCATGCCAGCGGCAACGCACTCCAATAAGGGCGGCCTATGCCGGTCAGCGCCGGCTGCATGAAGGCGAAGGTTGCCTGCACCGCGCACGCCGCGCACAGCATGGGGACGATAGGTGCGCATTCGGCCCAGGCCGGCCCGTACAGAAACGCAATGATGTCCGGCGCCAGCGAAGCGATGACCGCCAGCGCCGACCAGATCAAGCCTGTCAGTAGCGCGATGGCGCGGGCCACTTCGGCGGCTAGGTCGCGCCCATCATGATGAATCTTGGCCAGGTAGGGCAGCGCCATGTAATTGACGGTGGGGCCGGCAATTGTGTTGAAAATATTGACGGTCGAATTCGAACGGCTAAACAGCCCGACATTTCTGGGGCCAGTGAGTTTTCCCAGTAAAACGTCGGGAACCGCATTGTCGATCGCCTTGATCGTCGAACTCAGCATGGCGCCGACGCCGAAGTGGGCAACACGACGCCAACCACGCAGCGACGGCAACCACGGCATGCCGGCCGGGCGCAACGCGGTGAAGGCCAATCCGGTGGCGATGATATTCGCCAGATTGGCCCATGCCATGCTCATATAGCTGAATCCGTTATAAGCGAGGAAAAGCGTGGTTGTCGCATACACCGGGGTGCTGACTAGGGCGACCAGCGCTTGTTTTTCTGCTTGCAGTTCTCTTGCCAGAACGGCTTGCGGCACCGCCCCCAACGGAATGAAGTAAAAGCCGACCGCAAGCACTCGCATGACTTGGCCCACGCCAGGCTGTTTGAAGAAAGCCGCGATAGTGTCGCTGGCAAAAAACAACAATGTGGCGATCACCCATGACGATGTCACCAAGACACCCGTGGCCGAACGCAGTATTTCGGGCGTCAGCACTTTTGCGCGCCGAATATAAGCCGACACGCCAAAGTCGCGAAACACATGCGAGAAACTGACGATGACCGAGGTGATCGAAAATATGCCGATTTCTGCCGGTGTCAGTAG
>Ga0105857_1000218_pt1 | contig 24473 bp, 19 predicted proteins | sample OrgsoiDNA_201061_FD_89682 | JGI IMG/M metagenome (GOLD analysis project Ga0105857, IMG submission 89682) | Permafrost soil microbial communities from the Arctic, to analyse light accelerated degradation of dissolved organic matter (DOM) -... | ecosystem: Environmental > Terrestrial > Soil >...
ACCTTGTTGATCCTGATCGGCCTGTCGCTGTATTTCCTGCCGGGCCTGTGGCTGATGGTGACGCTGGCCTTCGCCGAATACTTGCTGGTGCTGCGCGGTATGGCGCCGCTGGCGGCGATGAAAGAAAGCCTGCGCCTGACCCGCGGCCATTTCCTGCGCATTCTGGTGTGCATCCTCTGTGTAATGGGGCCGTTGTGGGTGCTCAAGGGCGCCAGCTACGCGGTCTATCCCGAACCGCAGAACCCGGCAATCGCCCTGCTGATCGACAGCGTCCACAGCTTCCTGCAACTGTTCACCAGCGTGGTGCTGTTCCGCCTGTTTATGCTGATTGGCGAAGTGCCTGACAAAAACGACAGACCTGCCTGACCGCTCTACCCTTGGGCGCGGCCCTCGCTCTCGGGTATGCTCGGGTCATCTTTGTAACGCTATAAGCCGAGCCATGACCCGTCTACTGCGCTACACCCTGCTGGGCCTGTTTGCTTTCGTTGGCCTGATCGGCCTGCTGATCTACAGCGTGACCTGGCGACCCGACGCCAAGGAAGTGCTGCCGGTCAGTTGCAACGCCAAGGCGCCGACCCTGGTGCCCGGTCAAGCCTTGAAGGTGATGACCTGGAACGTTCAGTACCTGGCGGGTAAACGCTACGTGTTCTGGAACGACCTGGCCCAGGGTGACGACGAAAGCCCCACGCTCGAAGACATGGCCTTCAGCCTCGATGAAGTGGCGCGGGTGATTCGTGACGAGCAGCCGGACGTCGTGCTGCTGCAAGAACTCGATGACGGCGCCAAGGCCAGCGACTATCAGAATCAGGTCAAACTCTTGCAGGAACGGGTCGCCGACCTGTACCCCTGCAACGCCCACGCCTTCGACTGGAAGGCCGACTTTGTGCCAGATCCGCATATCTTCGGCAGCGTCGGCCGGCAACTCGCCACCCTGAGCCGCTTCCAGATCGGACATGCCGAGCGCCTGCAATTGCCGGTGGCACCCGCCAACGTCATCAGCCGTCAGTTCAAACCGAAAAACGCTTTGCTGGTGGCGTATCTGCCGTTGAGCGATGGCGGGCAGATCGCGGTGCTCAATACCCACCTGGACCGCGTCCGCCAGCCCGACGACACCTTGCAAGCCCAAGTGACAGCGGTGGCCAAGGTCCTCGACAAATACGAAAGCCGCGGCACACCGTGGCTGATTGGCGGCGACTTCAATCTGTTGCCGCTGGGCCAATACCGACGCCTGCCCGCCGAGCAACGTACGCCCTACTCCGCCGACAGCGCATTGCATGTGCTGTGGGACAAATACCCGATGATCCCGACCAACAACGAAGCCAGCGGTGCTGATCGGGCGCAATGGCTGACCCATTACCCGAACGATCCCGGCTTGAACGGCCCGGACAGGACGGTCGACTACCTGTTTTACAGCCCGCGGATCAAACGGGTCGAGGCAACGGTGCGCCAGGACGATACATTGCGGATCTCCGATCATTTGCCGGTGATCGCAAAATTCCTGTTGCCGGCCGCCCCGTAGCAGCCAAGGTTGCTTGCGATGGATGCCTGCCCGGCAACATTCATGTCGACTGAACAAGCTCGGTGCCTACAGACTCAATGCTCCTCCAACTCGTCATGCAGCAATCCGAAGATCCTGCGTTTCATGTCGATGAACGAGCGTTCCATCACCATGTCGAGGGTCCGTGGCCGCTCAATCGGCACGTCCAGAATCTGCTTGATCCGCCCGGGCCTGGCGCCCATGACGTAGACCCGGTCGCCGAGCAGAATCGCCTCGTCGATATCATGGGTCACAAACAATACCGTCTTCTTGCTGTTGCCCCACACTCGCAGCAGCAGTTGCTGCATTTGCAGGCGCGTCTGGCTGTCGAGGGCACCGAAAGGTTCGTCCATCAGCAGGATTTGCGGATCGTTGGCCAAGGCCCGGGCAATCGCGACCCGCTGCATCATGCCACCGGAGAGTTGCTTGGCGTAGTTGTCGGCGAACCCGGCGAGCCCGACTTCATTGACGTAGTAGTCGACAATTTCCTTGCGCTGCGCCGCCGCCATGCCGCGACGCTTGAGGCCGAACTCGACGTTCTGGCGCACGGTCAACCACGGGAACAGCGTATAGCTCTGGAACACCATGCCGCGATCGGCGCCCGGCCCCTCTACTTGCTGGCCACCCACGTAGATTTCGCCCGAGGTCGGTTCGGCGAGGCCGGCGGTGAGGTACAAAAGGCTCGACTTGCCGCAGCCCGACGGCCCCACCAGCACGGCGAATTGTTGGTCCGGAACTTCGAAGGACACCTGCTCCAACGCGGTAAAGACACCGCCATCGGGCTTTTTATAGCGCAGGCTGACCTTGTCCACCTGCAGCCGTGGGGCGCCTTGCGCCGGGGCAGCCTGGGGCGCGACGAAACGTGGGTTGACGGCGGTTACTGAGCCCATGCGGCGATCCTCAGACGTAGGAAGCGGAACAATTGATCGGTGACCAGGCCCAGCAGGCCGATGATCGCGATTGCCAGAAAGATCACATCCACCTGAAAGCCGCGCATGGCCTTGAGGCTCAGATAGCCCAGGCCACTGGAAGCGGCGACCAGTTCGGCGACCACCAGGTAAGTCCAGGCCCAGCCCATGGTGACGCGCAAGGTGTCGAGCACACCCGGCAGCGAGGCCGGGGCGATCACATGCAGCACCGCATCGCGCCGATTTGAACCCAGTGTGTAGGACGCGTTGATCAGGTCCTTGGAGATGCCTTTGGACACGTCCGCAATCATCACCAATTGCTGGAAGAACACACCGAAGATAATCACCGAGACCCGCTGCTCCAGACCGATGCCGATCCACAGGATGAAGAGCGGCACAAACGAGGTCACCGGCAGGTAGCGAATGAAATTGACCATCGGTTCGAGGAACGCCTGGACGATACGAAAGCTGCCCATCAGCAACCCCAGCGGCACGGCCACCAGCGATGACACGATAAAACCGACCATCACCACCTCGACACTGGCCCAAACGTGCACCCCGAGGGTACCGTCGCGGCCCAGGCGCACGGCGGCCTCGACCACCGCGCCTGGTGTCGGCAGAAACATGCCCGGCACTACGCCGCCGTAGGACAACCCGGCCCACAGGCCGACCAACAACACCCAGGCCAGGCCGCTGGCGCTCCAGACCAACTGCACCGGCAAGCTGGTCTTGGGCGTGATGCAGCGGCTCAGCCATGAATTGCGCTTGAACATGCGGACCTCCTAGAGCGGGCTGACGAAGCGGTTGTCGATCAGGTCGTCATTGCTGACGTTGTAGGGCTTGCCCTGCAATTCGCTGGCGGTTTCATTAGCCAGTTTGATCAACGGTGCGCTGTCCCCCGGCTTGCCCGGCGCGCCGAACAGTTTTTCGCTCATGGCTTGATCGTAGAAGCGCACGCCTTGAGCGGCCGCCGCCAATTCCTTCGGATCGGCCAGGTAGCCACCGACGCCCTTGGCCATGATTTTGTAGGCTTCTTCCGGATGCTCACGGGTGTACTTGACCGCTTTGTACAGACCGGCCACCAACGCTTTCACGTCTTCTGGCTGCTTTTCGATGACCGAGCAGTTGAGCGCCACCACATCGACAATCACCCCAGGCGTACTGCTGCTGTCGATCAGCACCTTGCCCTGCTGCTTGCTGCGGACCATCGACAGATGCGGCTCCCACGTCACGGCGGCCGGTACGCGACCGGCGATAAATGCAGTGGCGGCGTCATCGGCGGTCATGTTCTGCACGGTGATGTCGCTCATTTTCATGCCGTTCTTTTTCAGCAGGTAAGACAGCCAAAACTGCGAAGTCGAACCTTCGTTCACGGCCACGGCCTGGCCCTTCAGCTCCTGAAGACTCTTGACGTCCTTGCCGACCAGAACACCATCACCACCATGGCTATCATCCAGCGCGGCGACGGCCTTGAAGCAGAACTGCGGACGGTACTTGAGCACTTCGTCGATGGTCGATGCCGAACCTGACAACTCCCCCGAGGCCTGGGCGGCCATGTACATCGAGGCCTCCTCGACGACGGGCAACTCGACGGTCAGACCGTTTTCCTTGAAGTAGCCCAGGTCTTGGGCGAGGTAGAGGGTGCCGTAGCCGACCCACGTGGTATGGCCGATGGAAAGGGTACCGGCCTGGGCGCTGGTGGCGACCGTCGCGGCGATGGCGGTGACCGCCAGTGGGTGAGCGAAGCGGGTAAGCAAGGACTTGATCATGGAGCACTCCCAAAGCTGTTGATTTAGTTTTGTAATGGGCAGTACGGCCAGTGGCCTTGAAGCGTTAACAACGTGTGGTCTCTGATGGACCCTTCGGTGGTCAGCGTTTGGCTGACTGGCGAGGTCGATGTTGGCTCAGTGCGGGGATAAGGAAAATTAGGAAATATGTCGCTGCGAATGATGAAAAAGCTCTGTAGCGCGCACTGCAAAAGGGCGCTGTAGGCGGGGATGCACAGGGAGGGTGCCAACTGTTAGAAAAGGGGTGAATCGGCTATCGCATTCGCGAGCAAGCCCGCTCCCACACAGGACAGATGTCGATCACAGAAATTGCGTTCGACACCGGCCAAATGTGGGAGCGGGCTTGCTCGCGAAGAGGCCCCAAGGCCATGCGATGGTTTTAGAGCCGGCCGTATTCCTGCGCCGTACGATCCAGCGCGCGCAAGGTTTTGCCGACCAATTCATCAACCTCTTCACGGCTGGCAATCAATGCCGGCGCCATGATCATCCGCCCCAGTGTCGAGCGAATAATCACGCCCTCTTCGAAGCCGATCGTGCGGCAGCGCCAGGCCATGTCGTTTTCATTGGCGAAACGCTTGCGGCTGGCCTTGTCCTCGGCCAATTGCAGCGCCGCGACCATGCCCACGCCCTGGATATCGCCCACCAGCGGATGGTTGCCGAACACCTCGCGCAAGCACTGTTGCAGATAAGGTCCGATGTCATCCTTGACCCTCGCGACCACGCCTTCATCGCGCAGCGCCTTGAGGTTGGCAATCGCCACCGCCGCCGCCACCGGGTGCCCGGAATAGGTCAGGCCATGGGCAAACACCCCGCCCTGCTCCACCAGTACCGAGGCTATTTTCTTCGACAGGATCAACCCGCCCATCGGGATATAGCCAGAGGTCAGCCCCTTGGCAATAGACAAGGTGTCCGGCTCAAAACCAAAGTGCTCATGAGCGAACCATTCTCCGGTGCGGCCAAAGCCTCCGATCACTTCGTCGGCACACAACAGCACATCGTACTTGCGACAAATGCGCTGGATCTCCGGCCAGTAGCTTTCTGGCGGAAAGATCATGCCGCCGGCGCCCTGGAACGGTTCAGCAATGAACCCTGCGACCTTGTCCGCGCCCAGTTCGAGAATCTTCGTTTCCAGCTGCTGCGCCGCCCGCAGGCCAAATTCGCTCGGGGTCAGGTTGCCCTCGTGGGCGAAATAGTACGGCTCATCGATGTGTTCAATGTCCGGAATCATGCCACCCATTTCGTGCATGAATTTCATTCCGCCCAGCGCCGTCGCGGCCAAGGTCGAGCCGTGGTAACCGTTCCAGCGACCAATCATGATTTTCTGTTCGGGCTTGCCGAGCACCTGCCAGTAGCGGCGCACGGTACGGATCAGCACCTCGTTGGCTTCGGAGCCGGAGTTGGTGTAGATCGCGTGGCTGTAGTGCCCCGGCAGCAGGCTGAACAGCAGCTCCGACAGCTCGATCACCTGCGGGTGGGTGGTGTGGAAAAACATGTTGTAGTACGGCAACTGCTCCAGCTGCCGAGTCGCGGCAGCGGCCAGGTCCTTGCGGCCGTAACCGAGGTTGGTGCACCACAGCCCGGACATGCCGTCGAGGTAACGTCGACCGTCGTTGTCCCACAGGTGCAGGCGCTCGCCACGGACCATCACCCGGGGGCCTTCGTCATTGAGTGCCTTCTGATCGACGAATGCGTGGATGTGGTGCGCAGCGTCGGCGGCCTGGTAGTCGCGGGTTTCACGTGGTGTGGTCATCGCCTGTTCTCCATTTTTATTATGAGCGGCTGTTATGAGCGCAGCTGAAACCAGGTGGTCTTCAACTGGGTGTATTTATCGAATGAATGCAGCGACAAGTCACGGCCGAAACCGGACTGTTTGCCACCACCGAAAGGCACCGTCACATCCAGCGCATCGACGCTGTTGACCGACACCGTGCCAGCGCGCAGTCGGCGCGCCACACGGTGGGCGCGATTGAGGTCGTCGGTCCACAGCGACGCGGCCAAGGCATACACGCTATCGTTCGCCAGTTGCAAGGCGTGGGCCTCGTCATCGAATGCAGTGACGGCCAACACCGGGCCGAATACTTCATCGCGAAATAACGGCATATCCGGGCGCACGCCGGTAAAAATGGTCGGCTGGATGAAGTTGTCACTGCCGTTGAAGATCGACTGCCGGCCACCGCAGACTTTGGTCGCACCCAAGTGTTCGGCGTTCTGGATGAACCGCATGATGCGTGCAGTCTGACGGCTATCGACAATGGCCCCGGCGCAGCTCGCCGGGTCCAGCGGATCGCCCGGTTGCCAGCGCTCGGCCTGTACCTTGAGGCGTTCGACGAATTCATCGTGAATCGAACGCTCCACCAACAGTCGCGAGTTGGCCGAGCAGACTTCGCCCTGATTGAAAAAGATACCGAACGCGGCTTTTTGCGCGGCCAGGTCCAGATCCTGGCAATCGGCGAACACCAGGTTGGCACTCTTGCCGCCGCACTCCAGCCATACCTGTTTCAGGTTCGATTGCGCCGAGTACTGCATGAAGTACTTGCCGACTTCAGTGGATCCGGTGAAGACCAGGCAATCAACGTCCGGGTGCAAACCGAGCGCTTTGCCGGTCTGCTCGCCAAGCCCCGGCAGTACGTTCAGCACTCCCGGCGGCAGGCCGGCTTCCAGCGCCAGCGCGGCCAGGCGCAGGGCGGAAAACGGTGATTGCTCAGCGGGCTTGAGAATCACCGAATTGCCGGCGGCGAGGGCCGGCGCGAGTTTCCAGGCAGCCATGTCCAGCGGAAAGTTCCACGGCACCACCGCAGCGACCACGCCCAAGGGTTCGCGAGTGATGGTCGCCAACACGTTTTGCGCACTGGGGGCGATCTGGTCGTAGAGTTTGTCGAGGCTTTCGGCGTACCAGCGAAACACCCCGGCGGCGCCCGGCACGTCGATGTTGTAGGCGTCCATCACCGGTTTACCCATGTTCAGCGAGTCGAGCAGCGCCAGTTCTTCGCGGTGGGTCATGATCAGGTCCGCGAGGCGCAGCAGCACTTGCTTGCGCTCGGCCGGCGAACGCGCCGACCAACTGCCGGCCTCGAACACTCGCCGCGCATTGCCGACGGCTGCGTCCACCTCTTCATCGCCGCAAGCGGCCACGTTGGCCAGGCACTGTTCGGTCGCCGGGTTGATCACCGCGAACGTCTGTCCCGACTGCGCCCAACGGGGTTTACCGTCGATCACAGCCTGGTCGGGAAACTGCAGCGCAGCGGCTTTATTTTGCCAATATGCAAGCTCGAACACGTTCAGATGCTCCATGGGCTTTTTTTGTGTGTGGATGGTGGCCCAGGACTGTGTCCAGTAAAAATAGTAAAAATATCTTCGCAGACGATGAAAAAACTAGGCAGCGAATCTCCCCCAGTCGAACCGCATGTGGTTATTGTTCAAGCATAAAAACACCGTCGTCAGAACGGATGCGGGCGGCGCGCAAATTGCCTGGATGTCGAGTTCATCCAACCCCCGAGGTTTGCCGTGGCTGCCTACAACCTGCGTCAATTGAAGTATTTCATCACCACCGTCGAGTGCGGCAGCGTCGCCGAGGCCTCTCGTAAGCTGTATATCGCCCAGCCGGCGATCTCCACGGCGATCAAAGGCCTGGAAGACAGCTTCGGCGTGCAACTGCTGATCCGTCATCACGCCCAGGGCGTGTCCTTGACCCCCAGCGGCGCGCGCTTCTACCGCAAGGCCCAGGAATTGCTGCGCATGGCCAAGGAGTTCGAACAGAACGCCTTGGCCGACAACGACGTGGTGGCCGGGCAAATCGATATCGGCTGCTTTGAAACCGTCGCACCGCTGTACCTGCCACAGTTGATTGCCGGGTTCTCGGCGCTGTATCCGGGGGTGGGCATCCGCATCCGCGACGGCGAGCAACAAGAGTTGGTGCAAGGCCTGACCTCGGGCACCTTTGACCTGGCGATTCTGTATGAACACGACCTCGATGCGACTATCCAAACCGAACCCTTGATGCCGGCGCAGCGGCCTTATGCATTGCTGCCGGCCGACCATCGCTTTGCTCAGCTCAAGCAAGTATCGCTGCGCGATCTATGTCTGGAACCGATGATTCTGCTGGACGTGCAACCGAGCCGGACTTACTTCGTGAGCCTGTTCGAAGAGCTGGGCCTGACGCCACGGATTGCCTTCAGCTCACCGTCGATCGAGATGGTCCGGGGGATGGTCGGGCAAGGGTTCGGCTTCTCGATCCTGGTCACGCGGCCGCATTCGGAGTGCACCTATGACGGCCAGAAAGTGGTGTGCGTGGACATCGTCGAAGACGTCACCGGCTCCGGGCTGGTGGCGGCGTGGTTGAAGCGCGGGCAGTTGACCAAACCCGCGCAATTGTTTGCCGATTATTGCCGGGAGCAGTTGACTGCCAAGGCTGAAGGATCTGCTTCGGCCTCGTGACTCTTAAGATCAAAAGATCGCAGCCTTCGGCAGCTCCTACATTGGAATGCGATCCCCTGTAGGAGCTGCCGAAGGCTGCGATCCTTTGATCTTCAGCTTTTACGCGGTTTGATCCTAGCGGTGGCTTCGGCCACCAACGGATCATCCGGCCAGTAATGCTTCGGATAACGCCCCTTCAAATCCTTCTTCACCTCGGCATAGGTGCTGCGCCAGAAGTTGGCCAGGTCCTGGGTGACCTGCACCGGCCGCCGCGCCGGGGATAACAGATGCAGTTTGACCACCTGCCGGCCGCCAGCGATGCGCGGGGTTTCGGCCAGGCCGAACAGTTCCTGCAAACGCACCGCCAGAATCGGTGGATGCTCGCTGTAATCCAGCCGAATCGATGAACCGGACGGTACGCTCAGATGATGCGGCGCCAGCTCATCGAGCCGTTGCGGCAATGGCCACGGCAATTGGTTATGGACGATGCTCGACAGGTCGAGATTGCCGAAGTGACTGAGCCGCGAGACCTTGCCCAGGTACGGCATCAACCAGTGTTCAAGGTTCTTGAGCAACGCGGCGTCGCTGACATCCGGCCATTCGCTCTCACCTTTACTGCCCAGGTCCAACTGCCGCAACAACGCCACCCGCGCCTGCCACTGACGCAGCTCCGGGGTCCACGGCAACAGTTCCAGACCTTTGCGCCGCACCAGATTGACCAACGCCTGGCTGCGGGCGGTTTCGTCGAGGCCGGTCAAGGGCTCGCGACTGAGGATCAACTCGCCGACCTTGCGCTGACGCTCGGCCCGCAACACGCCTTCGCGCTCGTCCCAATCCAGTTGATCGACGCAGCGTACTTGCTCGGCCAGGACTGAATCGAACAACGCCGGATCGAAATCCGCCGCCAGGTATATTCGCTCTTCACGCTGGCCCTGACGGCTGCCCAGATCGGCGATCACCAGCCAAGGCTGTTTCATCAAACTGTCGGCCTCGGCGAACAACGCCGCCCGGCCATTGGCCAGACGATATTCCGCGCCACCGGGCCGCCGCTGTTGCGCGACTCGATCCGGATAAGCCAGCGCCAACAGCGCACCGAGCCAACGCGGGTGATCGGGATCGCTGACCAGCTCCGACGCTTTGCCGCGCAAGTAGCCGCGATACTGCCGTGCGAGTTGCCGGGCTCGTTGCACACCGCCCTGAGCACCGCGTGCGGCTCGTTCTTCGCCGGATAACAGCACCAATCGGCTGTGCAGATCCGCCCCGGCGCCGCGCAAGATATCCCGCTCGCCGAGCAGGGCCGCGACATCGCAAGCCATGTCGGCCAGCCCTAGCGCCTGACCGCGCAACAGCAAATGCCCGATCCGTGGATGCGCCGGCAGTTCGGCCATGGCCTGGCCGTGTCGGGTCAGCGCTTCGCCGTCGAGTGCGCCGAGGCGCTCCAGCAGATCCTGAGCCTGTGCATAAGCCGCTGCCGGCGGCACGTCGAGCCACACCAATTGCCCAGGCTTTACGCCCCAACGCCCCAATTGCAAGGCCAGGCCGGCAAGGTCTGCCGAGAGAATTTCCGCACTGGCGTAGGCCGCCAGTTGTTCATGCTGATCCTGCGACCACAGGCGATAACACACGCCCGGCTCCAACCGCCCGGCCCGGCCGGCGCGCTGAGTGGCGCTGGCGCGGGAGATGCGCTGGGTGTCGAGGCGAGTCATGCCGCTGCCGGGGTCGAAACGCGGGACCCGCGCCAACCCGGCATCGATGACGACGCGCACGCCGTCGATGGTCAGGCTGGTCTCGGCGATGTTGGTGGCCAGCACCACTTTGCGAAAGCCTGCAGGTGCCGGATCAATCGCGGCGCGTTGCGCGGCCAGATCGAGTTCACCGTGCAACGGACAAAGCAAAATCTGCGTGCTCGCACCCAAGGCATCCGCCAACTGTTGATGCACCCGACGGATTTCCGCCTGCCCCGGCAAGAACACCAGCACGCTGCCGGTTTCGTCATTCAAGGCTTCGAGGATGGTTTGCACCAGACGCGGCTCGATGAATTCACCGGGCTGGAACGGCCGGCCCCAGTGCATCACCACCGGATACATCCGGCCTTCGCTGCGCAGGATCGGCGCGTCATCGAGCAACCCGGCCAGGCGTTCGCCTTCCAGCGTCGCGGACATCAAGAGGATTTTCAGCGGCTGGTCTTCGCGAAACAGCTCCCGGCCATTAAGACTCAGGGCCAGTGCGAGATCGGCATCAAGACTACGCTCGTGGAATTCATCGAAGATCAGCAGACCGACGCCATCCAGCGCCGGATCATCCTGCAAGCGCCGGGTGAGAATGCCTTCGGTGACCACTTCGATCCGGGTATTGGGGCCGACTTTGCTGTCGAGGCGAATGCGATAGCCAACAGTTTCCCCGACCTTCTCGCCCAACTCACTGGCCAGGCGCTCCGCCGCTGCCCGCGCCGCCAGCCGGCGCGGTTCGAGCATCAGAATGGTCTGCCCGGCCAGCCACGGCTCGTGGAGCAAGGCCAACGGCACGCGGGTGGTTTTACCGGCGCCGGGCGGTGCTTCGAGCACGGCTTCATGGCGTGTCGCCAAGGCTTCACGCAGGGCGGGTAAAACTTCATCAATCGGCAAAGAAATCATGCTGGCTCCCCAGGGCGTGCCCACAGTAAATTGCGAGTCGCGTTGAAACTGTGGGCGTGCCAGGCAAGGCGCGGGATGCAGACATGGGTCGTTTCCTTGCCAAGTCCCGCAACGCAGCATGGCGCGTCCACAATTTCAGCCCGGAGGGCCGAACCCCGATAACATCCATTAGCCGTTACGCGTTGTCGATCTGGAAAAAACAACATCAATCCTCAACTATTCCAGTAGGGGTAAGACGCGGCCGTAATTTACTGTGGGCACGCCCTGCCGGGCCGAGTATAACGGCGAACTGCCAGGCGTTTGTCGCGGTCTTAATTCATAACAACGACGCTTCGTTTCTAGATGACTCAGGAGATTTCATATGCGTATCCCCTTTCGCCTGATTGGCGGTGTACTGGTCGCCACCCTGCTGACCCAGGTGACCGCCTGCGGTTCGATTTTCTACCCTGACCGTCGTGGTCAGATCGACGGCAAAGTCGACCCGGCCATCGCCGTCCTCGATGCCGTGGGTTTGCTGTTCTACATCATCCCCGGCCTGGTCGCGTTTGCCGTGGACTTCGCCACTGGCGCGATTTACTTCGAGCCGGGCAAGACCGCTCAAGTGGCGCCGGAAAAACTCAAGGAAGCGATTGGTGCTGACGGCAAGGTCGATAACCACAAGTTGCAGACCATTCTCGAAACTGAACTGGGCCGCAGCTTCCCGCTGGACGATCCACGCCTGATCCAACACAAGGGCAGCACCCAGCAACTGGCCATGTTCGGCCTGCAACCTGCCGCGTAACCCGTGCACTTAAAGGAAAAGCCGTTCCCATGACCACCAGCCTTGAACATGCTCGCCTGCTGCGGTTGGCGACCCGCGCCTCCGTGGCTGTCGCCTGTACGCTGATTGTTGCCAAAGGCATTGCCTGGTGGCTGAGCGGTTCGGTGAGCATGCTCGCCGGGCTGACCGACTCGGCGCTCGACGGCATCACCTCGCTGCTCAACTTGCTGGCGGTGCATTACGCCCTGCGCCCGGCCGATGACGATCATCGTTACGGCCACGGCAAGGCCGAATCGCTGTCGGGCATGGCCCAGGCGCTGTTTATTGGTGGCAGTGCGGTGTTGATTGCATTGCAGGCGATTGATCGGCTCAAGCATCCGGAACCGGTCGGCGCACCGTGGCTCAGCATCGGGGTGATCGTCTTTTCCCTCGCGCTGACCCTGGCGTTGCTGATGCTGCAACATCGGGTAATCAAGGAAACCGGCTCCAACGCTGTGCGCGCTGACTCCCTGCATTACCGGTCGGACATGATGCTCAACGGCAGCATTCTGGTGGCACTGGTGCTGGCCGGGTTCGGCTGGAATCAACTGGATGCCTGGTTTGGCCTGGGGATTGCCGGGTACATCCTCTGGAGTGCGGTGCAGATCGCCCGGGAAAGTTTTGCGGTGCTGATGGATGAAGAGCTGCCGACGGATGTCAGCCAGCACATGCTTGAACTGGCTTGCGGGGTACCGGGTGTTTTGGGAGCGCATGACCTGCGCACGCGGATTTCCGGCAATCACTGGTTTGTGCAACTGCACCTGGAACTGCCGGGAGAGCTGACCCTGTCAGTCGCCCACGGCATCAGCGATCAAGCCGCCGATGCGATTCACGCCGCTTACCCGCGAGCCGAAGTGCTGGTACACGCCGACCCGCAGGAAGTGGTAATAGCCGCGAAGGCTTAGAAGCTCACCTGATAACCGCGACTGCTCAAGCAGTTGCCCTCAGCCTGGCGGTAGGCTTGCACCACCGCCGGGTCGGGTTGGTAGGTGGCGGTCTGAGGGTTGAAACGACTCTGCTGCACTGCGTACTGAGCGCACTCGTAACCGTCCTGAGCGACCTGTTGCGGCGACTGGCCGTTGGCGGGATAAGCCGTCACGTCAATGCCACTGCTGGCCGGTTGCGGTTGCGGTTGCGGCTCCGGCGCGCCAACGGGCGGTTCGACCACGACATAATCCTGGGTACTTTCTTCGTAGGCGTAGTAAGAACCCGCCGCGAGGAACAGCAGCGCCCCGCCGATCCAGACTTCACGGGCGTAATCGGGCATGTAGTGCACACGAATCCCGCGAGGCGGCTGCACCACCACATAACGCGGACCTTGCGGGCGATACCAGTAGCCGCCAGAGAAGAAGTAATCCTGGCCACGGTAAGGCACGCGGAAGTTACGATCCGGGAAGCGGTCGATCATATGACCAGGACGATACTGCGGTCCTGGCCCCCAGCCATTACCGTGCCCATCCGGGCGACCTTCCCAACGATGATCATTGGGATGTGAGCCCTGATTGCCGGCCTGCCAGTGCTGGTTGTTATCGTTGCGTCGCGGGATGTCCTGATTGTAACCACGCTGGGGTTCCTGGGTCTGGCGCACGGTGTCTGGCCGGCCCTGGATCGGCAAGTTATTGGCCGGTGGTGGCGCCGGTCGACCCTGTACGTTTTGAGGCTGGCGGTTTTGCCATTGGCCGCCGTTCTGGTTCTGCCCGTTGTGTTCGAACTGTCGGCTGTTCTCACCCCGAATGACTTCGTTGTTCTGCGGCCGCGGCTGATTCTGCTGCGGAACGTTTTGCGGATGCGGCTGATTATTCTGTTGCGGGGTGTTCTGCGGGCGTGGCTGGTTGTTGCCGCCATGGCCCTGGTCATTTCGCTCATGGTCTCGCCCGTGCGGTACGTTATCGGGACCATGATTTTGCGGCTCATCGGCGAGCGATTGCGCAGTGACACTTACACACAGCAAACCAACACCGGCCAAACGCCAGATGTGCGACTTCATGCTTTTCCTCACTGCGGGTTAGGGCCTGTACGTAAGACTGAAAAACCACAGGCCGGTTCTGCGACAGGTTATCAGTCGCGCAACTTATTTCGCAGGCAATAAAAAAGGGAGACCCGTCGGCCTCCCTTTGAGAACTTCGTCCGTGCTCAACGCTTTTGACGTTGGCTCACCTCACGCCGTCTTCTGGACAGTGTGTAGCTCGGAGGCCGGCACATCCCCGGTGGGGGTGGCGGCCGCGGCAGGCCTGATTGGGCGAGCCGTTGTGGACTGTTTGTCCGAGCAGTGATTCTGGTAATAAGAATAGGCTTGGGCCACCGGCAGGGGATTGCGAAGATTGCTCAAACAAACATCACTTGCGCAATTTTTAACCCTGGATAGATAATCTTCCGCAATAGTTATGACAAAGGCCTGATTGATGAGCAAACTCGACCGATACGACCTGAGCATTTTGGCGGAACTGCAGCGTGACGCGCGCATCTCCAACCAGGAACTGGCCGAACGCATCGGCCTGTCGCCTTCACCGTGCTCGCGCCGGGTCAAACAGCTGGAAGACGACGGCTACATCTCCCGCCAGGTCGCCTTGCTGGACCGCAAGATGCTCGGCTTGAGTCTGACGGCCTATGTGTTGATCGGCATGGACCGCCACACGCCCGAGCGTTTTGAAAATTTCGAAGCGGCAATTCGGACGTTGCCGCAGGTGCTGGAATGCAGCCTGGTGACCGGGATGGATGCCGACTATCAGCTTAAGGTGGTGGTGCCGGACATGGACCACTATCAGAAACTGCTGCTGGGGCATTTGACCCGGATTGAAGGCGTGACCAGTGTGCGGTCGAGTTTTGTGTTGAACCAGGTGTTGAACAGTACCGAGTTGCCGTTGACTCATTTGCGTAGTTGAGGACGCCTTCGCGGGCAAGCCTCGCTCCTACAGGATGACTGATCGTTCCCACGCAGAGCATGGGAACGATCACTATGCGGCGACCAATAACCGCGGCACACCGACGCAGGTCAATGCGGCGTCAATCTGCCATGGCGTATACTCGCCCCGCCCTTTTAGCCCGCCCGCGCTGGAGATGTTCGATGGATCCTGCAGTATTCGAAGAGTGGATGATGACCGGACTGGTCACCATTCTGATCATTTTCATGGGTTTCATCGTCTGGGATCTGGCGAAAAAATCCAAGGCCGGCAAATTCGGCACCTTCATTCTGTTCTTCGTGCTGGGCCTGGGGATTCTCGCGTTCATCATCAAAAGCGTGGTCATCGCCTACATCGAAAGCTCGTCATAAACGCGCTGGCACTTCCTTCCACTGGCCCTGATCGAGCCCTTCGATCGTCCAGTCGCCAATTTTGACTCGCACCAGGCGCAATGTCGGTAAGCCGACCGCAGCAGTCATGCGTCGTACCTGACGGTTGCGACCTTCACGAATCACCAACTCCAGCCAACTGGTCGGCACGCTTTTGCGAAAACGCACCGGCGGGTTGCGCGGCCACAGTGCTGGCTCTTCAAGCTGCCGCGCTTCGGCGGGCAAGGTCATGCCGTCGTTCAGCTCGACGCCATCGCGCAAGCGCTGCAACTGCTCGGCGCTCGGCTCGCCTTCCACTTGCACCCAATAGGTCTTGGCCAGTTTGTGTTTCGGGTCGGCGATCCGCGCTTGAAGCTGGCCGTCGTTGGTCAGCAGCAGCAAACCTTCGCTGTCGCGGTCCAGCCGCCCGGCCGGGTAGATCCCCGGAATCTCGATGAAATCCTTGAGCGTCGCCCGCCCCTCGCCGTCGCTGAATTGCGTCAGCACATCGAACGGTTTATTGAACAGAATCAGTTTCGGCTCGGCCGGCGGCGCTTTGGCGACTCGGCGCGGGGCTGAAGTGGTTGGCGCAGGCTTCACGCCAGGACGGCGGGAAACGGGACGTTGAGGACGAGACATGGGGAAAGGAGCATCTAACGGTCAGGGCTCACTATGCTAGTGGCCTGACCGCCAAATGACCATGACAACTCTCTATCAGCGGAACGGCGGCTCGTCGAAGCTGCGCAGTTTGCGCGAGTGCAACGAGTTGAGTTCGGTGCGCAACAAGTCCACCGCCTCGATGCCGATTTTCAAGTGCTGGCTGACCGCGCGCTCATAGAAGGCGTTGGCCGAACCCGGCAGCTTGATTTCGCTGTGCAAAGGTTTGTCCGAGACACAGAGCAACGTGCCATACGGCACCCGCAAACGATAACCTTGCGCGGCGATCGTGCCGCTTTCCATGTCCACCGCCACGGCGCGGGACAGGTTGATCAACGGACGTTCCTGAGCCCAGCGCAGTTCCCAGTTACGGTCGTCGTAGGTCAGCACGGTGCCGGTGCGCAGGCGTTTTTTCAGTTCGTCGCCCTTCTCGCCAGTGATGTTGGCCGCCGCTTGCTGCAACGCCATCTGCACTTCAGCCAGGGCCGGGATCGGAATGTTCGGCGGCACAACCCGGTCGAGAATCCCGTCGCGGCGCATATAGGCGTGAGCCAGCACGTAGTCACCAATGGTCTGCGACTGACGCAAACCGCCGCAGTGGCCGATCATCAGCCAGCAATGCGGACGCAGCACCGCCAGGTGATCGGTGATGTTCTTGGCGTTGGACGGGCCGACGCCGATGTTCACCAGGGTCACACCGTGGCCATCGCTGGCGATCAGGTGATAGGCCGGCATTTGGTATCGGTGCCAGACCACGCCCGCCGCAATCGCGGAGGCTTCGCCGTGGTCCATGCTCTTTTCAATGATCACGTTGCCCGGCAAGACCATGCGCACAAAACGCGGGTCGCTGCGCAACTGTTCCAGACCATGGACGATGAACTGATCGACGTAGCGGTGGTAGTTGGTCAGCAGAATCCAAGGCTGCACATGGCGCCAGTCGCTACCGGTGTAATGCACCAGTCGGCGTAGGGAGAAGTCCACCCGTGCCGCATCGAACAAGGCCAGCGGCAGCGGATCGGTGTTTTCCCAGTCGTACAAGCCATCGGCGATGCCGTCGGTGGCGGCGGACAGGTCGGTACTCGGGAATACTCGCGCCAGCGTGGCAGCGGTGACGCCGGAACCGGCCAGCTCATCGCCCTGCTCGACCACGTACGGATACGGAATGTTCTGCTGACTGACGCCGACTTCGACCGTGACGGTGAAGTCGTGCATCAACGGCACCAGCTGTTCCAGCAGGTATTTACGGAACGCCGCAGGATGGGTGACGGTGACGCTGTAAGTCCCCGGCAACTGAACCTTGGCGTAGGCGCGAGTGGTCTGAGGGACTTCACCGTGGCAGAGGTAGGTCAAACGCAGTTCGGGATAACGAAACATCGCACGCTGTTCGGCGTCCGGTTCGACACGATCCTTGAGGTAACGCTTGAGCGCCTGGCTCAGCGCAGAAGTAGCCTGCTCATGCAGGGCGGCGAGCCGGTCAACGGCTTGTTCGGCGGTTTGAACAACAATAAACGCTTCGGTCACGATCAGCTTCCTGTGTTCTGACTTGCAGACCTTCATCTTGCCTGCATCGTCGCGTCACGGGAACAGTGGCGTGTTGATACACAAATGCCGTGATCACCGAATATCAAATGTGGGAGCGGGCTTGCTCGCGAAAGCGGTGTGTCAGTCGACATTGATATGACTGACACGGCCCCTTCGCGAGCAAGCCCGTTCCCACATGGGTTCAGTGTGTTGATTACTGGTTAGGGGTCGAGCGCGCGACGATCGCCTCCACATCCAGCCCCCTCGGCAACGCGCCATACACCCGCCCGGCCGAACCCAGCCGACTGGCAATAAACCCATCGCTGACCACCGCATTCCCCGCCTCCAGCAACAACTTGGCCTGAAGCCCCAACGCAATATCTTCGGTCAACTGCCGCGCACGGTATTGAATGTCACTGGTGTCCTTGAATGCTGCCTGCAACTGGCTGATGTGCGCAGCCAAACGTTTGTCGCCATGCCCATCGCCCAACTCGCTGAACAGCACATCCAGCACCCCCGGTTCTTTCGACAAGGCCCGCAGCACGTCGAGACACTGCACGTTGCCGGAACCTTCCCACGTCGAATTCACCGGCGCCTCACGGTACAACCGCGGCAGGATGCTTTCTTCGACATAACCGGCGCCGCCCATGCATTCAGCGGCTTCGTTGATCATTCCGGGTGCGCGTTTGCAGATCCAGTACTTGCCCACCGCCGTCACCAGCCGGGCGAATTTTGCTTCATGGCTGTCATCCAGATGATCCAGCGCCTTGCCCATACGCAGGCTGAGCGCGAGGGCGGCCTCGCTTTCCAGGGCCAGATCCGCCAGCACGTTCTGCATCAACGGTTGTTCGCTGAGCAGTTTTCCGCCGACCGTGCGGTGGGCGCAGTGATGGCTGGCCTGGGTCAGCGCCTGGCGCATCAGCGCGCTGGAACCGACCATGCAATCGAAGCGGGTCATGGCAACCATTTCGATAATGGTCGGAACACCCCGGCCTTCTTCGCCGACCATCCACGCCAGCGCGCCACGGAACTCCACTTCGCTGGAGGCATTGGAGCAATTGCCGAGTTTGTTCTTCAGGCGCTGGATGTAGAACTGATTGCGCGTGTCGTCCGGGCGATGGCGCGGCAACAAGAAACAGGTCAAGCCCTTGTCGGTCTGGGCCAGGGTCAGGAAGGCATCGCACATCGGCGCCGAACAGAACCACTTGTGCCCCACCAGCTCATACGCCTGGCCCGGACCGCTGGCGCCAACCGGATAGGCCTTGGTGGTGTTGGCCCGCACGTCGGTACCGCCCTGTTTCTCGGTCATGGCCATGCCGATGGTGACGCCGGCCTTGTGGGCCATGCCAACGTTGCGCGGGTCGTATTCGGTGGCGAGGATTTTCGGCAGCCATTGCTTGGCCAGATCCGGTTGCAGGCGCATCGCCGGGACACTGGCGAACGTCATGGTCAGCGGGCAACCACTGCCGGCCTCGGCCTGGCTGTGCAGGTAACTCATGGCGGCGCGAGCGACGTGGGCGCCGGACTGCGGATCGGTCCAGGGCAACGAGGTCAAACCGTGCTCGATCGCCGTGCGCATCAGTTCGTGATAGGCCGGGTGAAACTCCACCAGGTCGATGCGATGACCGTAGCGATCATGGCTGACAAACACCGGTTTGTTCTGATTGGCCAGGAACCCCGCTTCCATCAGCGGACCGCCGGCCAGCGCACCGTACGCATCGATCCGCGACTCGGCCCAACCGGCCCCAAAACGTCGCGACCACTCCTGCAGCGGCAGGTCAATGCGGTACAGGTTGGTGCCGTCCAGCGACGGCGGCTGGTTGGTGACTTCGTGGGTTTCGGCGAACTGATGCAGGTTCATGACGGGGCTCCTTTGGTCAGCCAGGATTTCAGTTAAGCACCGCCCCCCGGCCGAACAAAGTGTCATATCTGCCTAAATGTCGGCGCTTTCACCTTGTTTCGGACAGAGTACACGACGATAGAGCGCTGCCTGCAAATCCTCGAATTTCACCGGTTTGCTCAGGTAATCGATCACGACGCCACTCGGGCAGCGTTCCCGATCAACGCTCAAGGCGACCATGAACACCGGCAATTCGTCGCAGCCCGGCAAAGCACGGATCTGGCAGCAAAGCGATGCGCCGTCCTGAGCCGGCAACTGGCAATCGAGCACCACGGCATCAAAGGTTTCACGCTGCAAATGGTCGAGTGCGGCCATGCTGCTGTCGGCGGATCGCACCCGGAACCCAAGCTTGAGCAACATGCCGCGCATTACCAATTGATTGATGCTGTTGTCATCGACCAGCAGCACCGTGCAATCCTGAGGCAGGCGCAAACGCGGAAAGTCCCGGGGCATCAAAGGCACAGGCGTGCGCTCCACCACCGGCAACTCGACTTCGACGTCCAACTGGAAGCGACTGCCGCGCCCCGGCTCGGAACGGTGAGTCAGGCGTCCGCCGAGCAATTCGATCAGTTGCCGACAGATCGCCAGGCCAACGCCCAGGCCACCGTATTCGCGGGTCATCGAGCCGTCGAGCTGGAAGAAACGCTGATACATCGTCGCCTCCCCAAAATCGGTAAAGCCAATCCCGGTGTCGATCACCGCAAAGGACAGGGCCAGCCGCCCCTGATCCGTCGTCTTGCCCGTAACCCGCAGCGCAACCCCGCCGACCCGAGTGAATTTGATCGCGTTGTCCAGCAGGCATTCCAGGCACTGCGCCAGTTTGCTGCTGTCGCCAAGCAGGCGATCAGGCAGCCCCGGCGACACATCGACCTTGAAGTCCAGCGACTTGCTCGACGTATTGCCCTCGAACTGCGTACGCAAGGTCTCGATCACGCCGCGCAAGCTGAACGTTTGCGGGTAAACCTTGAGTTTGCCGGCCTGCAACTCGGTCAGGGTGAGGATGCCGTTGACCATGCGCATCATGTCCCGCGCCGAACCGGCGGCGGTTTGCTGGTATTGCTCCAGCTCCGGGTCCATCTCGACGGTTTGCATCAGTTCCAGCGAACCGATCACGCCGTTCATGGGCGTGCGCAACTCGTGGGTCAGGGTCGCCAGGAATTCGTCCTTGAGCTTGTTACTGCGGGCCAGTTGCTGGTTAAGCACTTCGAGCTTCTGTCCGGCATCGAACAGCGTTTGCGCTTGTTGCTCGCGCATGGCGTTGATCCGGTCGGCCAGCGCCAGGGACAGCAGCGCCACTTCGATGGCCGAACCGATCTGGCTGGCGTACATGGTCAGGAATGTATTTGGCAGGTAGCCCAGCACCATCAGCGTATTAATGACGCCACCAAGCAAAAACGCCGACCAGGCGATGATGAAATAGCGCGCTACACGCAGGCCACGCACCCAGGCGAAGATCCCGGCGGCAAAAATCACCACGGTAAACAGCAGCGCCAGGGTAGTCGCCAAGCGCAGGGCCAGGGCGTAACTGGTCATCAGCGACAACCCGACCACCACCGCACCAAACGCAATCAAGCCCAACAGCAGCCGATCCAGCCAGCGACTGTGTTGCGCGGTTTGCAGGAAACTGCGGGCGAACTGGCTGCCGAACAACCCGGCACAGCCGATAAAAAACGGCGTGGCGGCGTTGGCCCACCAGGGATTGTTCGGCCAGAAATACTCCACCGCCGCGCCATTCACTGACAGCTGGTAAAAACCAAACGAGGCTATATAGAAGATGTAATACAGGTAACTGGTGTCGCGCACGCTGAGAAAGATGAACAGGTTGTAGACCACCATCCCCAGCAACACACCGTAGATCAGGCCCAACACATACAGGCGCAAGGGCTGCTCTTCGAGGTACGCGGTGCTCGACCACAACGTCACTGGCGCCTGGATCGAGCCTTCGCTTTGCAGGCGCAGATACGCCGTTTGCGCTTGCTCGGGTTTGAAATCCAGACTGAACAGATAGTTGTTTTGACGGATCTCGCGACTGTCAAACGGAAGTTGATCCCCGGTACGGCGAATCAACTGATACACGCCCGTGGCATCCGGCAGGTACAGATCAAGATGATCGAGGGGTGGATAGGCCAGTTCCAGCAGCCAGGTCCGTTGCGCGTCCGGGTTGGTCGGGCGGTACTGCAGGTCGATTTTCAGCCAGAACACCGAATGCGAGTAGCCGGCGTTGAGGGTGGCTTTATCGTGGGTTTTGAAGTTTCCGGCGGCGGCTTGCGCACGGACGTCGGCAATGGTCGCCTGACCGCCCGCGTCTTCGTACACCTGCATGGTTCGACCCAGGGGAAGGCTCTGGGTGAATTCGTCAAATTCAACGGCGCTCGCCAGGAGGGGCAAGCACAACAGCAACATCAGCAAATAGCGCATTTAAGCCCCAGCGTGGCCTGTCCGGTTGTGTCAGGAAGCCCCCCATTCCTTTTGAGTAGACGTAAAACCGGTATTACCTGTTATTGGTTTGGATCCACTCTAGCATAGCCGTTGATGGCCATTGAGCACCATTGAAATTTTTACAGTAGAGGCTCTAGAACGGGCGTTTCAGCGCTATGCATTGAGATAGAGCTGTTTGCCTGGTCAGAATGTGACAAAAAGATCGCAGCCTTCGGCAGCTCCTACAGTTTCTGGCCTGCTCACAACTTGTGCAGGAGCGGGCGAAGCCTGCGATCTTTTGAACTTTCGACAACACACGCCGATGTCCGCACGCACCGAAAAAACATGTTTGGTGGTAAGCTCGCGCACCATGAATATCTACAGCTCTCGCCCCGTTGTCCTCTGTCTCTCCGGCCACGACCCAAGTGGTGGCGCCGGCTTGCAGGCAGATATCGAAGCCCTGCTCGCTCAGGGTTGTCATGCGGCCCCGGCCGTCACTGCCCTGACCGTGCAAGACACAGTCAACGTCACGGACTTCCGCGTCCTCGACCGTGAGTGGGTGTTGGCCCAGGCCAATGCCGTGCTCAACGACTCCGAAGTCGCGGCCGTGAAACTGGGCATGCTCGGTTCCCTGGAAATGGTCGACACCGTGGTCGAACTGCTCTCGGCGCACCCGCACTTGCCGGTGGTCTGTGACCCGGTGCTGCGCGCCGGTGGCGGCGGACGCCTGGGCAAGGACGAAGTCGGCTACGCCATGCGCGAACGGCTGCTGCCGCTCTCGATCATCGCCACCCCTAACCTTCCCGAAGCCCGTATCCTCGCCGAACTGCCCGAAGGCACCGCGGACCAATGCGCTGAAAAACTCCTGCCCTTCGTCAAACACCTGCTGATCACCGGCGGTCACGGCGACGAACACGAAATCCACAATCGCCTGTACAGCCGCGACGGTCGCCGCGAAACCTTCACCTGCCAGCGTTTGCCCGGCAGTTATCACGGTTCCGGCTGCACCCTGGCCAGCGCCTTGGCCGGTCGTCTGGCCCTGGGCGAAAACCTCGCCAGCGCCGTGCAGACCGCGCTTAACTACACATGGCGCACCCTGCGTGATGCCGAACAACTGGGCAAAGGCCAGTTCGTGCCGCGTCGCCTGCCGCTGGATTTCTGTTCGTAACTTTCGATGCGTAAAGCGCAGAGGCTTGTCCGATGAAACTACGTGGCCTATACGCCATTACCGACAGCCAGTTGCTGGCCGGTAAATTTCTCGAGTACGTGGAGGCGGCGCTGGAAGGCGGCGTCACCCTGCTGCAGTATCGCGACAAGAGCAGCGACGAGGCCCGCCGTCTGCGCGAGGCCGAAGCCCTGCGCGACTTGTGTGATCGCTACAAAACCCAGCTGATCATCAACGACGACGCCGAATTGGCCGCACGCCTGAACGTCGGCGTGCACCTGGGCCAGACCGATGGCCCGCTGACCCCGGCCCGCGCGCTGCTCGGTCGCCAGGCCATCATCGGCTCGACCTGCCACGCGCAACTCGAACTCGCCGAGCAAGCAGCAAAGGAAGGCGCCAGTTACGTTGCCTTCGGCCGCTTCTTCAACTCCAACACCAAACCCGGCGCACCGACCTGCAGCCTCGACCTGCTCGACCAGGCCCGCAGCAAACTGCACCTGCCAATCTGCGCGATTGGCGGCATCACCCTGGAAAACGCCGCGCCGCTGGTGGCCCACGGGGTCGACCTGCTGGCGGTGGTCCACGGCCTGTTCGGCGCCGAGAGCACGGCTGAAGTGACCCGCCGCGCCCGCGCCTTTAACGAACTGCTTTCTATTTAAGTAGCTTAAAATCTGATTTGAGAGCCCGATCATGTCTCGTTCCGAAACCCTGTTTGCCAATGCCCAGAAACACATTCCCGGTGGCGTGAACTCGCCGGTTCGCGCGTTCAAGAGCGTTGGCGGCACGCCGTTGTTCTTCAAACACGCCGAAGGCGCCTACGTCACCGACGAAGACGACAAGCGTTATGTGGATTACGTCGGTTCCTGGGGGCCGATGATTCTCGGCCACAGCCACCCGGACGTGCTGGACGCGGTGCGTAAACAGCTGGAACACGGTCTGTCCTACGGCGCCCCGACCGCGATGGAAACCGAGATGGCAGACCTGGTCTGCTCGATCGTACCGTCGATGGAAATGGTGCGCATGGTCAGCTCGGGCACCGAAGCGACCATGAGTGCAATTCGCCTGGCCCGTGGTTTCACCGGCCGCGACGACATCATCAAGTTCGAAGGCTGCTACCACGGTCACTCCGACAGCCTGCTGGTCAAGGCTGGTTCCGGCCTGCTGACCCAAGGCGTACCGAGCTCCGCCGGTGTACCGGCAGACTTTGCCAAACACACCCTGACCCTGCCGTTCAACGACATCGACGCCGTCGAAGCCATGCTCGCCGAAGTAGGCCAGAACGTGGCCTGCATCATCGTCGAGCCAGTGGCCGGCAACATGAACTGCGTGCCACCAGCACCGGGTTTCCTCGAAGGCCTGCGCACGTTGTGCGACAAGCACGGCGTGGTGCTGATCTTCGACGAAGTGATGACCGGGTTCCGTGTAGCACTTGGCGGTGCCCAGGCGCACTTCGGCGTGACGCCGGAC
>Ga0105857_1000219_pt1 | contig 24462 bp, 24 predicted proteins | sample OrgsoiDNA_201061_FD_89682 | JGI IMG/M metagenome (GOLD analysis project Ga0105857, IMG submission 89682) | Permafrost soil microbial communities from the Arctic, to analyse light accelerated degradation of dissolved organic matter (DOM) -... | ecosystem: Environmental > Terrestrial > Soil >...
CTTCCCAGACGCTGGCGTTGTAGCCCGCCTTGGTGACAGCGGCGATCAGGATTTGCGGATCGATGTGGCCGAGCAGTTCGAGGTGCGCACGTTCGTTGGCCAGGTTGACGCTGACGCTTTTCACCCCTGGCACCTTGGTCAGCGCCCGTTCGACCCGGCCGACGCAGGACGCGCAGGTCATGCCGTCGATGCTCAACTCCAGACTTTGCTGCGGCACGCTGTAGCCGGCCTGCTGCACCGCGTCCATCAATGCAGGCAAGCTGTCGCTGGGCGCTTGGATACGCGCCTGCTCGGTGGCCAGGTTGACACTGACGGCTGTGGCGCCGATGACTTTGCTCAAGGCGCGCTCGACACGCCCGGCGCAACTGGCGCAGGTCATGCCGACAATCGGCAGGTCGAAAGTGGTGGATTCGGACATCGGTCACGCTCCCTGTAGAAAGTGTCTACAGGATCAACCTTGCCATGCTGGCAAGGTCAAGCGCCATGTTCCAGATCAATAGATCAAAAGATCGCAGCCTTCGGCAGCTCCTACATTGATGGTGTGGTAACCCAATCCTGTAGGAGCTGCCGAAGGCTGCGATCTTTTACAGGCGACTCAATACTCGAGAGCGGCCGGCCGCAGGTACATCCCTCTCGCCGTCGTCGCAATCCGGTACTTCACGACATCGCCGGCCTTGAGCGTGATTTCCTGCGCGGGCGGTGCCAGCATGCCAGGGCTGCAGCCCGGGACTTGACCGGGTTCCAGCTTCAGACGTACGGAAATCGTGCCGTGAGGCAGGTTGAACGAGATGGTCTGCTCCTGCAGCAATCGCCCCACAGGCTGGTCCTGTATGTACACGCCAATCTCGCAGGAGGTCGCCACTTCCAGGCGCTCACGCGAGATGATCAGAACCGCGTAATCCTCGCCGGCGGCGTTGGCCGAAGGCAGGGCGGCGAAAAGGCTGAGGAAGCCAAACAGGCTGAGAGTTGACCAGCGCATGGCTGAATCTCCAGAGGTCGAGTCATTGATGGACGCAGCTTGGCCGAGCGCGCGGCCGATTGCCAGCCCGGCAGTCTATTTCAGAACTTGACCTTGCCATGGTGGCAAGCTCGAGACTGCCGGCAGATCATCCAAAAGCCTCATTACAGGAGTCATCCCATGCAAGTGTTCAACGTTCAAGGCATGTCCTGCGGTCACTGCGTCAAGGCCATCACCCAAGCCCTGCAAGCCAGGGACCCGGCCGCCAGCGTGCGCGTGGATCTGGGGGCGAAGGAAGTCGGCGTCGAAAGCGCACTGACCACCGAGCAGGTGATCGCCGCGATCACTGAAGAAGGCTACGAAGCCAAAGTCGCCTGAAACATTTGCTTTTGTAGGAGCAAAGCTTGCTCGCGAAGAGGCCGGCACATTCAACATCGATGTCGACTGACACTCCGCGATCGCGAGCAGGCTCGCTCCCACAGTTTGGATCGGTAGTGAACACAAAATTTTCGTCCAGCGATCAGCCAATGTGGGAGCGGGCTTGCTCGCGAAGAGGTCGGCACATTCAACATAGATGTCGACTGACACTCCACTTTCGCGAGCAAGCCCGCTCCCACATTGATTTGAGTTCATCCAGCAGTTTTTAATAGTTAGCGACCTATCGGAATGTTCAAGGCGTCCCCGCGCGGCTAGACTGTCGAGCTGTCGAACCACGCCCAACTGGATGCCCGATGAACTTGCGTACCATTTTGATTCTTGGCGCCCTGACCGCTTTCGGTCCGCTGGCGATCGATTTCTATCTGCCGGCGTTCCCGGCCATCGCGCAAGCGTTCGGCACCGACGAAAAACACGTTCAAATGACGCTCGCCGCGTATTTTCTTGGCTTGTCCATTGGTCAGTTGCTCTACGGCCCGGTGGCGGATCGTTTCGGGCGGCGTATTCCGTTGCTGACTGGCGTTGGCTTGTTCACCGCTGCTTCCCTGGCCTGCGCATTTGCGCCGAATCTGGAATGGCTGATGGGTGCGCGATTCATCCAGGCGCTGGGCGGTTGCGCGGGAATGGTGATCTCCCGGGCGGTGGTCAGTGATAAATGTGATGCGGTGGGCTCGGCGAAAGTCTTCTCGCAATTGATGCTGGTGATGGGCCTGGCGCCGATTCTTGCACCGATGCTCGGCGGATTGTTGGTCAACACCACGGGCTGGCAGTCGATCTTCCTGGTGTTGACCTGCTTCAGAGCCTTGGCCGCCCTGGCCGTGGCCCTCGGGTTGCCGGAAAGCCTGCCGGACTATGTGCCGCGCCAACCGTTGAAAGGGGCATTGCGGCAGTACGGTCGCTTATTAGCCGACCCGGTTTACCTCGGCCACGCCCTGACCGGCGGTCTCGCCGTCGCCGGGATGTTTGCCTACATCTCCGGTTCCCCGTTTGTTTTCATCAAGCTTTATGGCGTGCCGGCCGAGCATTTCGGCTGGCTGTTCGGCACCAACGCGGCGGGCTTCATTCTGGTGGCGCAGGTCAACGCGCGACTGTTGGCCAAGCGTGGCCCGGCGTTCCTGCTGGCGCGCACAGTCTGGATTTATCTGGGCGCGGGCCTGACATTGCTCGCTGTCAGCTCACTGCACACCGAACAGCTTTGGCCGCTGCTGATTCCATTGTTTGTCTGCATCGCCAGCCTCGGTTGCATCCTCCCCAACGCTTCAGCCTGCGCCATGAACGGGCAGGGCGCCCGCGCCGGCAGTGCATCGGCGCTGCTCGGCTGCCTGCAATTCAGCATCGCCGCCGGGGCGTCGGCACTGGTGGGCGTTTTACACGATGGCAGCGCCATGCCGATGGCTACGGTCATCAGCCTGTGCGGGATTCTGGTGGTGAGCGTCGCGATGCTCACCCGGCGTTTGCAAAATGCCCGGGCGCTGGCCCAAGCAGAGGCGTGATGAGGACTCAGCCAGCGGCACGCTGCTGGCGGTCTGGGATTTTATGAGGGGCGAGAAGCCGCGCTTCAAGGGTGCGGGTGAAAGCGAGCGCTTCAGCTTCGCTGCGGAACGTGACGGCGTGTTGGTCCAGGCGGACCTGCCATTGGGATGTTGCCACTTCTTTTATCAGGATCTTCATTGCTGACCTCCTTCAGTAAAAGACGGTGTCGCAGAGGTTTCGATTGTAGACCTGAATACGATCGCAATTGTGACAAGGGTCAACCTTCGGACTGACGGTTTGCAAGATCAAAAGATCGCAGCCTTTTGTCGAGCCGGGCTTACCCGCGATGGCGATCTCAAGGACGCTTTCGCGGGCAAGCCTCGCTCCTGCGGGAGCGGTTAGAACCCTTCCAGCACAATCTTGCCCTTGGACTTGCCGCTTTCCAGCAGTTCATGGGCGCGGCGCAGGTTGGTTGCGTTGATGGTGCCGAAGTGTTCGCCCACTGTGGTTTTCAGCGTGCCGGCATCAATCAGCCCGGCCACGCGGTTGAGCAGGTTGTGCTGCTCGATCATGTCGGCCGTTTCAAACAGCGAGCGGGTGTACATAAATTCCCAGTGCAGCGAAATGCTCTTGCGCTTGAGCTTGGTCACGTCCAGCGCCTTTGGATCATCGATCAGCGCCAGTTTGCCCTGAGGCGCCAAGGCTTCGATCAGTTGATCCAGGTGTTCATCGGTTTGGGTCAGGCTGGCGACGTGGGTCACCTGCCCAACGCCGGCACGCTTGAGTTCTTCGCTCAACGGCTGGCTGTGATCGATCACCAGATCGGCCCCCAGCTCACGCACCCAGCTCTGGGTTTGTGGGCGAGATGCGGTGCCGATGACCTTCAGCCCGGTGAGTTGCCTGGCGAGTTGGGTCAGGATCGAGCCGACACCGCCGGCAGCCCCGACGATCAGCAGACTCTGGCCTTCATCGGTTTTGCCTTCGCGCACTTGCAGGCGCTCGAACAACAATTCCCACGCGGTGATCGCGGTTAACGGCAGGGCGGCGGCTTCAGCGAAACCGAGGGTTTTCGGCATATGGCCGACAATCCGCTGGTCCACCACATGCAGTTCGCTATTGCCGCCAGCCCGGGCGATGGAGCCGGCGTAAAACACTTTGTCGCCGGTCTTGAACAGCGTCACTTCACTGCCTACAGCTTTGACCACGCCCGCCACGTCCCAACCCAGCACTTTTGCCGCGCCGCCTTCAGGCTGGACGTTCTGCCGAACCTTGGCGTCCACCGGGTTGACCGAGATGGCTTTGACTTCCACCAGCAGGTCGCGGGGACCGGGGACCGGTTCTGGCAGTTCGATGTCTTGCAGGGATTTTGCGTCGCTGATCGGCAGGGCGGCGTAATAGGCAATGGCTTTCATGGAGGGCTCCGGAACAGTAATAGAGGAAGGGATCAGGCCAGGGTGCGCAGGCGCTTGAGGTCGAAGTGTTCGAGAAAGTCACCGGCCTTGGCGCGGAAGTTCTGGATGTGGGCGCTGGCGTCATGGGCTTGCAGGGCTTGGTCGCTGCTCCATTGTTCGATCATGTAGAACGCCAGTGGGTTGGCCAGATCCTGATGCAAGTCGTATTGACCGCAACCGGCCTCGGCGCGGGTCGGTTCCAGTAGCGCTCGCAAGTGCTGTTCGAGGGCGTCCTGCTGGCCAGCTTTGGCGATGAGGGTGGCGATGGCGGTAAAAGGCTGGGACATGTTCGACTCCTGACGCTGAGTGATTTCGATGGGACAGATGATTGGCTATTTCTCTGCAAGATAAAACCCGCTAAAAGAGCACTCTCTTTCAATATTTTTTTGATAATCGAGGCTGAAGATGCTGCGTTTCGATGACTTGCAGTTGTTTGTCCGGGCGGCGGACCTGGGCAGCCTGTCGGCGGCGGCGCGGGTGATGGACATGTCGGCGGCAGTGGCCAGCGCGGCGCTGAAGCGCATCGAACAGCAACTCGGCGCGCGGTTGCTAGCCCGTTCCACCCGCAGTCTGCGCCTGACGGCCGAAGGTGAAGGCTTTCTGGAATATGCCCGGGCGGCCCTGAGCAATCTGGATGAGGGCCGCCGTCTGCTGGCCAGCGGACAGGATCAGGTCAGCGGTGTGCTGCAACTGTCGGCGCCGTCGGATTTCGGACGCAACCTGTTGCTGCCATGGCTGGATGAATTTCAGCGTGAACATCCGAAACTCACTGTGCGTTTACTGTTGGGGGATCGCATCGCCGACCTGTTCCGCCAACCGGTGGACATTGCCCTGCGTTACGGCGAGCCAGAAGATTCGAGCCTGGTGGCGCTGCCCATAGCCCCGCAAAACCGCCGGGTCCTCTGCGCCTCGCCCGGTTATCTGGCCCGGCACGGCGAGCCGCGCCAACTGGAGCAACTGGCGCAACACAATTGCCTGTTGTTCATGCTCGGCAGCCGGGTTCACGATCACTGGAGTTTCCACGATGGCAAGCGCGAAGTCGGGTTGACGGTCAGTGGTGACCGTTTCAGCGATGACGCCGACGTGGTGCGACTGTGGGCCGTTGCGGGGGCGGGGATTGCCTACAAGTCCTGGCTCGATGTGGCTGCCGATGTGTTGGCCGGTCGCTTGAAAGTGCTGATGCCGGAGTTGCTCTGTGAGCGCGCACCACTGAATTTACTGTGTGCTCATCGCGCGCAATTGAGTAAGCCGGTGAACCTTTTGCGGGAAATGCTTGCCAGCCGATGTGCGCATTTGGGGCGTCAATTTCCAGCCCTACCGGGTGTAGATCAATAGTCGCAGGCAAATAGCGAAATTTCTGTCAGGAACTATCAGCACCGGAAGCGTCCCAAGGGCAGGAACCAGCGGTTAACCCGCTTATACTAGCGCCCGCTTCATGCCTGCACGGTCGAACCGGCCCTGACGCGTTCACAATCCTGTCGTCCTTGCCCGGGAGTCGGCCCGGGTTGTTCGACAGAACACATTGCGAGGGTGGTTTGCCTGACCCGGTTCATGGCGGTTTACGCGTCTTGGCCGACGACATATTACTGGTCAAGATGTCTGTGAGCAGTAGACGAAATGATTCAACAGGGAGTGAATACATGGAACATGCACCTTGCATTAGCCAGATCGCCACGTTGCTGGCTGACCCCAAGCGCAGCGCAATGATGTGGGCCTTGATGGATGGCTCGGCGCGGCATACCGAAGAGCTGGCCTTGCTAGCCGGGCTGTCGCCGTCTTCGGCCAGTGCACACCTGGGGCGTTTGTCCGCCGGAGGTCTGTTGAAAGTCGAAGAGCGCGGGCGAAAAAGGTTCTTCCGCCTGGCGGCCCCCGAAGTCGGCGCGGCGGTCGAAGCGCTGGCCAGCGCTTCCCTGGCCAGCATGCCTCGGGATATTGCGCAGACGATCAAACGTGGCAGCCTCATGGCCAAGCGCCAGGCGGCGCCGTCGTCGCTGTTGCAGGCCCGGCTCTGCGATGACCATTTGGGTGGCACGCTGGCGGCCGATCTATTCCAGCGTCTGCTGGATGCTGGCTGGATCGAGCAGTTCGATCAGCGGGTCGTTGTCACCCACAAGGGCGCCACGCAACTGGCCAGCCGGGGGGTGTTCATCCAGGCCCTGGCCCACCGCAACGCGCAAATCGCCTGCGCCTGCCCTGACTGGAGTGAACGCCGCCCGCACCTGGGAGGCTCGCTGGGCGCGGCGTTGTTGCAGTTGTTCATGCAGTCTGGCTGGTTGAGCCTGCCCAATGACTCACGAGCCTTGCAGATCACTGTTGTCGGGCAGCGTGAAGTTCATCGCTTTGCCAAGGAGGCCGAGCTGGAAATGGCGTTTTAGACACGTCGAGACCGACGTCTGAGGTCTCGGGCGTCGTTCAGGGATGCGAGCAGGTCGCATCCAGCAATAACCCCCAGCCGCTATCGCGCACACTCGTTCCGGGGACTTTCGGACGGGGGGATGTGGCATGGAAACACGAGGCTTCAGCGCGGCAGAACGATTGGAACGGCTGCCCATCAGCGGCTATCACCGCATCATTTTCATCATCATTGCCTTGGCGTTTTTCTTTGACTCCATGGACCTGGCGATGATGACCTTCCTGCTCGGCTCGATCAAAACCGAGTTCGGCCTGAGCAGCGCCCAGGCCGGGTTGCTGGCCAGTTCTAGCTTTTTTGGCATGGTGCTGGGGGCGTCGTTGTCCGGCATGTTGGCCGATCGCTTCGGACGCAAACCGGTGTTCCAGTGGAGCATCGTGTTGTGGGGCATCGCCAGTTACTTGTGCTCGACGGCGCAAAACGTGGAAACACTGACCTTGTTCCGAGTCCTGCTGGGGATCGGCATGGGCATGGAGTTTCCCATCGCCCAGTCGATGCTCTCGGAACTGATTCCGGCCAAGAAGCGTGGGCGTTATATCGCGTTGATGGACGGGTTCTGGCCGCTGGGTTTTGTCGCGGCCGGGGTGCTGTCGTACTTTTTGCTGCCGGTGATCGGCTGGCGCGACATCTTCCTGGTGTTGGCGGTGCCGGCGGTGTTTGTCCTGGCGATTCGCTTCTTCATTCCCGAATCCCCGCGCTGGCTGGAACAGGCTGGGCGGCATGAGGCGGCGGACAAGGTTTTGTTGCGCATTGAAGATCGAGTCCGGGCGTCGCTGGGGCGTGCTGATTTGCCGGAGCCGATACGCCTGCCGCGCGTGGAAAGTACGCCGGGCCACTTCTTTTCCGCGCTGCGGCAGATCTGGTCGCCGCTGTACCGCCAGCGCACGATGATGATCTGGAGCGTCTGGTTCTTCGCCTTGCTCGGTTTCTATGGATTGACGTCGTGGCTCAGCGCCTTGCTGCAACAGTCAGGTTTTGCCGTGACCCAGTCGGTGTATTACACGGTGCTGATTTCCCTCGGCGGGATTCCCGGGTTCCTCATGGCCGCATGGCTGGTGGAGCGCTGGGGACGTAAACCGGTGTGCGTGGTGACGCTGCTGGGCGGCGGGGTGATGGCGTTTCTCTATGGCCAGAGTGCGGTATTTGGCGGCAACGTCAGCCTGTTGATTACCTCGGGGCTGTTGATGCAATTCTTCCTGTTCGGCATGTGGGCGGTGCTCTACACCTACACGCCGGAGTTGTACCCGACCTCGGCGCGGGCCACGGGCTCAGGATTTGCCTCGGCGATTGGACGCATCGGTTCGTTGCTTGGGCCGTTGGTGACCGGGCTGGTGTTCCCGATAACCGGGCAGGGCGGGGTGTTCGCCTTGGGGGCGATGTGCTTTGCGATTGCGGCGGCGGTGGTTTGGGTGTTCGGGATGGAGACGCGGGGCAAGACGCTTGAAGAGTTGACTGAAGCGACACCGATCTAAAAATGTGGGAGCGGGCTTGCTCGCGAAAGCAGTGTGTCAGTCGACATTGATATTGACTGACACGGCCCCTTCGCGAGCAAGCCCGCTCCCACAATGGTTATGCGGTGATGCTTATGGCTTTACCAGTCGAGCATCCAGGCTGTTCTGCGCCAAACGCTTGGCCTGATCCTGGGTCATGCCCAAGTCGGTATACAGCGCGTGGAAGTTCTCGGTGACATAACCGCCGAAGTACGCCGGGTCGTCGGAGTTCACGGTCACTTTCACGCCACGTTCGAGCATGTCGAGAATGTTGTGCTGGGACATGTGATCGAACACGCAGAGCTTGGTGTTGGACAACGGGCACACGGTCAGCGGGATCTGTTCGTCGATGATCCGCTGCATCAGACGCTCGTCTTCGATGGCGCGCACGCCATGGTCGATGCGCTGGATTTTCAGCAGGTCGATGGCTTCCCAGATGTATTCCGGCGGGCCTTCTTCACCGGCGTGGGCGACGGTCAGGAAGCCTTCGTGACGGGCACGATCAAACACACGCTGGAACTTGCTCGGCGGGTGACCCATCTCCGAACTGTCCAGGCCGACAGCCACGAACGCATCGCGGAACGGCAGCGCCTGGTCGAGGGTTTTCTGCGCTTCGTCTTCGCTCAAGTGGCGCAGGAAGCTCAGGATCAAACCGCTGGTGATGCCCAGTTGCTGCTCGCCATCTTTAAGTGCGGCAGCGATGCCGTTGAGCACCACTTCGAATGGCACACCACGGTCGGTGTGGGTCTGCGGATCGAAGAACGGCTCGGTGTGAATCACGTTCTGCGCCTTGCAACGCAACAGGTAAGCCCAGGTCAGGTCGTAGAAATCCTGAGAGGTGCGCAACACGTCGGCGCCCTGGTAGTACAGGTCGAGAAACTCTTGCAGGTTGTTAAAGGCGTAGGCCTTGCGCAGGGTTTCGACGTCGTTCCACGGCAGGGCGATCTTGTTGCGTTCGGCCAGGGCGAACAGCAACTCAGGCTCCAGCGAGCCTTCCAGGTGCAAGTGCAGTTCTGCCTTGGGCAGGGCGTTCAGCCAGTCGTACATGTTCGAATTCTCATCAGGTGCAATGACGGCATTCTACAGATGCGCGCCGCAACAATTGGTAAAACCTGACCAACCGGTTCATCACACCGCTTCCTGTTCCCGTCGATAGGCGTAGGTATCGGCGAAGCGCGAGAGCAGAAATTCGGCGCAGGTGGTGGCCGGATATTTCGCCGGGTGCAGTTCGTCCTGGCAACCGGGCAGGCATTCGATGGCGGTGTCCGGGTGTGGCTCGGCGAAGAACGGCATCGAGTAACGGTCCACCCCCAGCGGGCTGATAACCCGGTGCGGCGTCGACAGGTAACGGTCGTTGCTCCAGCGCGCCATCATGTCGCCGAGGTTGACCACGAAGGTGCCTTCGATGGGCGGCGCATCGATCCACTCACCTTTGACGTTGCGTACTTGCAGGCCGCCGGCGGCGTCCTGATAGAGCAGGGTGATGCAGCCGTAATCGGTGTGGGCGCCGGCGCCTTGCTGGTCTTCAGAACTGGCGGTGTGGCGTGGCGGGTAGTGGATCATCCGCAGCGCGCTGACGGGCTCATTGAAGCGGGTATCGAAGAAGTCGCGTTCGATGTTCAGCGCCATCGTCATCGCCCGCAGCAGGGTTTGGGCGAGAGCTTGCATGTCGACGTAATGCTGCTCCATCAGCGCTTCCCAACCCGGCATCGATGGATGGCGGTTGGGGCCGCGCAGCGGTTTTTCCGCCAGTACTTCCGGGTGATCGGCCGGAAAGTGCAGGCCCATGTCGAAGGTTTCTTTCAGGTCACTGGGTTTGCTCGGGTCCAGCTGCTCGGTGGCGATGGCGCCGTAGCCGCGATGGTGTTGGGTCTGGGTGATGTCGATCTTGAGCTTTTCGGCGGCGGGCAGGGCGAAGAAACGGTGGGCGTGGTCGAGCACGGCATCGATGCGCGCGGCGCTGATCGGGTGACCTTTGATGTAGAAAAAGCCCCAGTCGCGGCAGGCGCGGTCGATTTGCGTGGCGACGGATTGCCAGGCATGGGCGTCGTCGCTGTAGAGCGGAGCGATGTCGATGATCGGGAGTTGATTCATGCGCAGTCCTTATAAACGCCGGAATTCCAATGTGGGAGCGGGCTTGCTCGCGAAGAGGGAGTGTCAGTCGGCATTTTCGTAACTGACACACCGCTTTCGCGAGCAAGCCCGCTCCCACAGGGGGGTGTGTTGAGGCTGAAGGATGAAGGATTACTTCGGAATCTCAGCCTTCATGCCTTCAACGTAGTAGTTCATCGACGCCAGTTCCGCATTGCTCGCTGTCGCCCCCGCCGCGATTTTCTCGACACCGGCCTGATCCTTGATCGGCCCGGTAAACGGGTGCAGCGCACCGCTCTTGATGTCGGCAATGATTTGCTCGGCTTCGGCTTTCACCGGCGCCGGCACCAGGTCGCTGATCGGCAGTTCAACCGTGCCTTCCTTCAAGCCGCCCCAGTAATCCTGGGATTTCCAGTTGTGGTCGAGCACGCTCTGGGTCGCCTGAATGTAGTGCGGGCCCCAGTCGTTGACGATGGAGGTCAGCACCGCCTTCGGCCCGAAGTGCGCCATGTCCGAAGCGTAGCCCACGGCATACACGCCGCGACGTTCGGCCGCCTGGATCGGCGCCGGGCTGTCGGTGTGCTGGAACACCACGTCCACGCCCTGGTCGATCAGCGCGTTGGCGGCATCGGCCTCTTTGCCCGGATCGAACCACGAGTTGACCCACACCACCTTGATCTCGGTGCCCGGGTTGTACTTGTTCAGAGCCAGTTGAATGGCGTTGATGTCGCGGATCACTTCCGGGATCGGGAACGAGGCGACGTAGCCGATCTTCTTGGTCTTGGTCATCTTCGCCGCGAGGAAACCGCCGACGTAGCGACCTTCATACGTGCGCGCCAGGTAGGTGCCGAGGTTCTTGTCCTGTTTGTAGCCGGTGGCGTGCTCGAAGGTCACCTTGGGGAATTGCTTGGCGACTTTCAGGGTCGGGTTCATGTAGCCGAAAGAGGTCGTGAAGATCAGGTCGTAGTTGTCCTTGGCCATGTTGCGGATCACCCGCTCGGCGTCGGCGCCTTCGGCGACGTTTTCCACGTAGTTGGTGGTGATCTGCGCGCCGAATTTATCGGCGAGTGCCTTGCGCCCCTGTTCATGCTGATACGTCCAGCCGTGGTCACCGATCGGGCCGATATAGACGAAGCCGACTTTCAGCGGGTCGGTGGCACTGGCGGTCAGGCTGGCGCTCAGACCGATAGCCGCCGCAACGGCGCACAACAGCTTCTTCAACGGACGTTTATGCATGAACTCGAACTCCATTTTGTTTTGAGGTTGGCGAGGTCAATGCAAATTGCTGACCAACAGGACAACAATCAAGCCGAAACCGTGTCGCGGCCATCGCGAGCAAGCTCGCTCCCACATTGAATCGCGTTCCCCTGTGGGAGCGAGCTTGCTCGCGATGGGGCCCTTGAGGCCGATAAAAGTGCATGGCCGAGCACAGCTGCCATCCACTGGTGCGCTAAGGTGTAACGAAACGTTAGCGCCGCCCCGCAGTCAGTAGCTCATCACCCTGTTTTCGCTCCACTGTGCAAAAGGCCCGCAATGCTCACACTCCTCAAGCAAGAAAAATTTCTGCTGTTGGCCGTTCTCGCCGCCGTCGTTGCGTACCCGCTAGAGCCGTGGATGTTGCACAGCGGCCAACCCGTCGCGCTCGCCGCCGGGCTGGTGCTGATCGCGTTCATCGTCGTCGCCTCGATGCGCGTGGCTCATCACGCCGAATTGCTCGCCGAAAAAGTCGGCGATCCTTACGGCACGATGATTCTGACCCTCGCCGCCGTGCTGGTCGAAGTGGTGATCCTGGCGATCATGATGAGCAACGAAGCCTCGCCGACCCTGGTGCGTGACACGATTTACTCGGCGGTGATGCTCGACATCAACGGCATTCTCGGTCTCGCCGCTTTGATGGGCGGGATCAAGCATGGCGAACAGTCCTACAACGACGACTCGGCGCGCAGCTACAGCGTGATGATCCTCACTGCCATGGGGGTTTCAATGGTGGTGCCGGAGTTCATTCCTGAAGCGAATTGGAAGGTTTATTCGGCGTTCACCATCGGCGCGATGATCGTGCTCTACACCTTGTTTTTGCGCATGCAGGTCGGGCCGCACAGTTATTTTTTCAGCTACAGCTATCCGGAAAAACGCCGCAAGAAAGTCCCGGAAGACGAACCTGAGCCGGTCAACGTGGCGCTTAGCGTCAGTACGCTGGTATTTGGCGTTGTGGTGATTGGCGCCTTGGCCGAGGTGATGTCCAAGACCCTCGACCTGGGGCTGGAAGGAACGGGAGCACCGCCGGTGATCACGGCGATCCTGGTAGCGGCGATTTCCGCTGCGCCGGAGATTTTGACCGCATTGCGCGCGGCATTGGCCAACCGCATGCAGTCGGTGGTCAACATCGCCATGGGCGCTTCGCTGTCGACGGTAATCTTGACGGTGCCGGTGATGGAAGCGATGGCGCTCTACACCGGCCAGCCATTTCATATGGCGATGACCCCGGTGCAGACGGTGATGGTTTTTCTGACGTTGCTCGTCAGTGCGATCAACCTCAACGATGGCGAAACCAATGCCATTGAAGGCATGACTCACTTCGTGTTGTTTGCGACGTTTATCATGTTGTCGTTGCTTGGCCTCTAAGCACACCACAAAACCACGGTGGAAACCGGATCAATGTGGGAGCGAGCAAGCCCGCTCCCACATTTTTGATTGTGTTGTGTCAGGTCCCGGCAATCAACTGCCGAGCCGCCTGGCTGTGATCGGCAATCAAGCCTTTGAGATCCAGCCCTTCAACCTGCCCATCAATCACCCGCCACTTGCCGCCAACCATCACCCGATCCGCCCGATCCGCACCACACAGCAGCAACGCCGACACCGGATCATGGCTGCCGGAAAACCGCAGCTCATCGAGTTTGAACAGCGCCAGATCCGCCTGCTTGCCCACCGCCAACTCACCGATATCGGTACGCCCCAGCAAACTCGCCGAACCCTTGGTCGCCCAGCCCAGGACCAGTTCCGGGGTGATCTTCTCGGCGCCATAACGCAGCCGCTGGATGTACAGCGCCTGACGGGTTTCGAGCATCATGTTCGACGCATCGTTAGACGCCGAGCCGTCCACTCCCAGGCCCAGCAACGCACCCGCGGCGGTCAGGTCCAGCGTCGGACAGATGCCGGACGCCAGGCGCATATTCGAACTCGGGCAATGGCAGATACCGGTGCCGGCCGCGCCGAGGCGGGCGATTTCGTCCGGGTTGAAATGGATGCCGTGGGCCAGCCAGGTGCGCGGGCCGAGCCAGCCGACGCTGTCCAGGTAATCCACGGTGCGCAGGCCAAAGCGTTGCAGGCAGAAGTCCTCTTCGTCGAGGGTTTCCGCCAGGTGTGTGTGCAGGCGCACATCGAGTTTGTTTGCCAGTTCGGCGCTGGCGGACATGATTTCCGGCGTCACCGAGAACGGCGAGCAGGGCGCCAGGGCGATCTGGATTTGTGCACCGTCGCCACGCTCGTGGTACTCGGTAATCAAGCGCTGACTGTCGGCGAGAATCACTTCGCCTTCCTGCACGGTTTGCTGCGGTGGCAGGCCACCGTCCTTTTCGCCGAGGCTCATGGAGCCGCGCGTCAGCATGGCGCGCATGCCCAATTCGCGAACGCTTTCGACTTGCACGTCGATCGCGTTTTCCAGGCCTTCCGGGAACAGATAGTGGTGATCGGCGGCGGTGGTGCAACCGGACAGCAGCAACTCGGCCAACGCGACTTTAGTGGCGAGGGCAAGTTTTTCAGGCGTGAGGCGCGCCCAGACCGGGTACAGGGTTTTCAGCCACGGGAACAACGGCTGATTGACCACCGGCGCCCAGGCGCGGGTCAGGGTTTGATAGAAATGGTGATGGGTGTTGATCAGGCCGGGCAGAATCACATGCTCGCGGGCATCGAAGACTTGTCCACAAGGTGAGGACGGTTGCTGGCCAGCGGCGAGCACTTCGACGATCAAACCGTCTTGCAGCACCAGGCCGCCACGGGCATCGAGGCCATTGGCAGTGAAGATCGCGAGGGGATTTTTTAACCAGGTACGGGTCGCAGGCATGTTGGCCGGCTCCTCTGAAAGTTGGGTTCAGGTTAGCCAGCTCAGTGATTACCCTGTCTGCTGATCCAGGGTCGCGGTGAGGCGAGGTGCGAAGTTTCAAACAAAACGGCGTCGCGGGCAAGCCCGGCCCGACCAGACGACCCAAAACCCCTGTAGGAGTAGCCTGCGGCAGCTCCTACGGGGGAGGGCGGTGTTACCAGGGAATGGTCTCACCTTTGTAGTTCACAAAATAATGGCCGCCCTTACCGGTATACGCATTCACCTGATCAACCAACCCGCGGGTGCTGGTTTCCACATCCAGGTCTGCGCCTTCGCCGCCCATGTCAGTCTTCACCCAGCCCGGATGCAGTGACAACACGGTGAGTTTCTGCTCGCCCAATTGCGTCACGAAGCTGTTGGTCATCGAGTTCAACGCGGCCTTACTGGCCTTGTACAGCGCCAGCTCCGGTGCGTCCGCCACGGTTACGCTACCCAGCCCGGAACTCATGAACGCCAACACACCGCTGCCGTCACGAATCTGCCCGACGAAACGCTGGGCCAGGTTGATCGGTGCCACTGCGTTGGTGAAAAACAGTTGCCCGACTTCGGCCAGCGTCGCGCCGCCACCAGGCGTCTGAACTTCCGGGCCCTTGACGCCGGCATTCACGAACAACAGGTCAAACATTTCTCCCTTGAGCTGTTGGCTCAGGGCGATCACCGCTTGTTGATCATCCATGTCGAGCTTCTCGATCCGCACCTTGCCCAGCGCTTGCAACGCATCGGCCTTCTGCGGGTTGCGCACGGTAGCGGTGACTTGCCAGCCGTCGGCCAGCAAGGTTTTCACCAACCCGAGGCCCAAGCCCCGAGAAGCGCCGATGATGAGTGCGGTTTTTGCCGTGGACATGAGTGGTTTCCTTGATAAATGAGGATCACGGATTCAGTGGACAACGCTGGCCGAGCCGTTGCTGCAACTCATTGCGCAACGCGCCGAGTTCGGCCATCCGGGTTTCGATCAACTTGAGCTTGTCTTGCAGCAGTTGCGTGACGGCACTGTCCGGGTCGGGCGACTGCCACAACGCGGCGACGCTGTTGCCGATCTCGCCGAGGGTAAACCCCAGCCGTTGAGCGGTTTTGATGTACAGCACCAGTTGCACCATGTCCGCCGGGTAGTCGCGATAACCGTTGGCGCTGCGTTGCGCGGCGATCAACCCGCGCTGCTCGTAGAAGCGCAGCGTGTCGCGGCTGACGGCGCTGGCCTGGGCTAATTCACCGATGCGCATCTTGACGTCTCAAAGGGGCTTGACCCTGGAGCATACTCCAGGCTTTAGCCTTGTTGCTCCCTGAATTTATGGAGCAACGCCGATGTGGACTTCAACGCAATATCGCCGACTGGTGCGCGGCAGTGCCTGGTATGACTTGATCGTGACGGCGGCGTTTGCCACGCCTTGGAGTTTTGCCGCGTTGCATGGGGTGTTGTCGAGTGTGAGCCAGGCGTTGAATCTGCCGGGTGAGTTGCCGGCGTTTGAGCCGATGCACATGCTTATGGCTAATTTGTTAGGGTCGATTGTGTGTGTTTGGGCGGTGTTGCGGATTCGTGATCCGCAGCAGGTTTATGGGCGGTATGACGCGGTGGGGCGGTTTTTGTTTGCGGCTTGGCAGGCTTATGCCCTGGCCCATGGCGCCAGTTCGCTGTTGGTAATTTTCTTGTTCTTTGAAGTGGTGTGGGGCGTGGTTCAGGTGTTGCCGGTTCGGGCGCTTTCGCGAGCAAGCCCGCTCCCACAGGGAACTGTGTAAACCCGATCCAATGTGGGAGCGGGCTTGCTCGCGAAGAGGCCCGCCCGGCCGCCTCCTAATGCCCACCCTGCCACGGCTGCCCCAACGACACCGGCGCATACAACCGTGTGCGCACCGCATCCCGTGACAACAGCACCAGCACTACAATGGTCGCGACATACGGCAGCATCGCCAGCAGACTCGACGGAATCGCCAGCCCCAACCCCTGCGCCACCAGATGCAGGATGCTGGCGAGTCCGAACAGATACGCTCCGAGCAACAACCGCCACACCCGCCAACTGGCAAACACCGCCAGCGCCAAGGCAATCCAGCCGCGTCCGGCGCTCATGTTCTCGGCCCACATCGGCGTATAGGCCAACGACAAATAAGCCCCGGCCAACCCGGCCATCGCTCCGCCAAACAACACCGCCAACGTACGCACAGCCAATACCGGCAAACCCATCGCACTGGCCGCGTCCGGGTTTTCCCCAACCGCTTGAATGATCAGCCCGACGCGACTTTTAAGGATCGCCCACGCCACCAGCGCAAACAGCGCGAACGACAGATACACCAGCAAATCCTGGGCAAACAGCATCCGGCCGATCAGCGGAATCTCGCTCAAATACGGAATCGCCACCGGCTCAAAACCCGCCAGCGGTTTACCGACCCACGCTGCGCCGACAAACGTCGACAGACCCACACCGAAGATCGTCAGCGCCAACCCGGTGGCCACCTGATTGGCGTTGAACACCAGCGCCACCAAGGCAAACAGCGACGACAGCAGCATCCCGGCGAGCATCGCCAGCAACACGCCAAGCCACAGGTTGCCGCTGTTCAGCGCGACGATAAAACCGATCACCGCGCCAAACAGCATCATGCCTTCCTGGCCCAGATTGAGGACGCCGCTCTTCTCGCAGATCAGTTCCCCCAGCGCCACCAACAGCAACGGCGTACCGCAGCGGACCATGGCGTAGAAAATATTGCTCAGCAGATCGATATCCATCACAGCGCTCCTGCGGTTACGGCGGTGGCGGGTGCGCGGCGTGCCCAGCGCAGGTTCAAACGCGGCCGATAGAGAATCAGCACGTCACTGGCCAGCAGGAAAAACAGCATCATCCCCTGGAACAGTTGGGTGATCGCTTGTGGCAGGTTCATGCTCATCTGCGCGCTCTCGCCACCGATGTACAGCAACGCCATCAACAGGCTGGAAAACAGAATGCCGATCGGATTCAACCGGCCGAGAAACGCCACGGTAATCGCCGCATAGCCGTAACCCGGCGAGACTTGCGGGACTAATTGGCCGATCGGCCCGGTGACTTCGCAGACGCCGGCCAATCCGGCTAGGCCGCCGCTAATCAACAGCGCCAACCAGATCAACCGCTTCTCGCGAAAGCCGACAAACCCCGCCGCGCGCTTATCCAGCCCGAGCACTTTGATCTGGAAACCGACAAAGCTTTTCTGCAACAGCACCCACACAGCGACCAGCGCGAGCAGGGCGAAATAAACACCTGCGTGAACCCGACCGTCCTCCATCAACAACGGTAAACGGCTGGCATCGCCAAACATCGCCGACTCCGGAAAGTTGAACCCGGCCGGGTCTTTCAACGGCCCGTGCACGCAGAACAGCAGCAGGTTCAGGGCGATGTAATTGAGCATGATGCTGGTGAGGATTTCGTTGGCGTTGAAGCGCGTGCGCAACCACGCCGTCAGCCCGGCCCACGCTGCGCCGGCCATCGTGCCGACGAGCAGGACGAAGACCAGCGCCCAACGACTTTGCATGTCGATGATGTTCACCGCCAGTGCACTGCCGGCCAGGGCGCCAAGCAGCAACTGGCCTTCGGCGCCGATGTTCCAGATCCGTGCTTGATACGCCACCGCCAGGCCCAACGCGCAAAGCAGAATCGGCAAGGCTTTGACCAGCAGTTCGGAAACGCCATACAAGTCGCTGATCGGCGCGATCAGCAAGGTGTGCAAGGTCAGCAACGGGTCGTGACCCAACGCGATAAACAACAATGAGCCGCAGCCCAAAGTCAGCGCCGCCGCCAGCAACGGCGAGCACCACAACATCAGGCGCGATTGCTGGCCACGGGGTTCGAGAGAAAGCAGCATGTGGAACTCCGTTAAAGCGTTGCGGGTGCAGGTGAATGAGGGACGTCGAACTGGCCGGCCATCCAGCCACCGACATCGGTCAGGCGAGTGTCGACGGTGGCCTTGAGCGGCGACAATCGTCCGCTGCACAAGGCGCCGAGGCGATCGCAAATCTGGAACAGTTCATCGAGGTCTTCGGAGATCACCAGGATCGCCGCGCCGGCATCGCGCAAGGCAATCAGCGCGCGGTGAATGGTTGCTGCCGCGCCGACGTCCACGCCCCAGGTCGGGTGCGCGGCCACCAGCAGTTTTGGCTGCTGAAGGATTTCCCGGCCAAGGATGAATTTCTGCAGGTTGCCGCCGGACAGGCTGCGGGCCGCCGTTTGGGTATTGGGCGTCTTCACCCCGAAACGGCGGACGATCTCTTCGGCCAGCGCCTCGACTTTGCCACGCTGGATCAGGCCATTGCTCACCAGCCCTTGCTGAAAAGCCGTGAGCAGGGCGTTGTCGGCCAGGCTCAGTTCCGGAACCGCGCCATGGCCCAGACGTTCGGCGGGGACAAAGGCCAGACCGAGTTTGCGCCGGGCATCGGGGCGCAAATGGGCGACCGCTTGCCCGGCGAAACGGACGGTTGCCCCGTCGTTGCGGTTCAGCCGTTCCTCACCGCTGAGCAACGCCAGCAACTCATCCTGACCGTTGCCCGCGACCCCGGCGATGCCGACAATTTCACCGCTGCGTACTTCAAGGTTGATGTCCTTCAGCGAGCAGCCGAACGGGTCCGGGTTATGCCAGGACAATCCACTGACATTCAAAAATGCCTCACCACCGACCACCTTCGGATAGTCAGTAATCAGCTCGGCCGCTTCACCGACCATCAACCGCGCCAGTTGCTGATCCGAGCACTCGGCCGGCACGCAATGCCCGGCCACCCGACCGCCGCGCAGCACCGTGGCGCTGTGGCATAACGCGCGGACTTCGCCGAGCTTGTGGCTGATAAACAGAATGCTGCAGCCCTCGACCGCCAGTCGACGCAAGGTGACGAACAATTCGTGCGCTTCTTGTGGCGTCAGCACCGAGGTGGGCTCATCGAGAATCAGCAGACGAATGTCCTGCATCAGGCAGCGAATGATTTCGACCCGTTGGCGTTCGCCGATGGACAGGCTGTGGACAAGTCGTTCCGGTTCCAGCGCCATGCCGTAGCGTTGGGAAACCTCACGAATCTTCGGCTCCAATTGTTTTGGTGTCCCGGCCGCCGCGCCCATGGCCAGCGCAATGTTTTGCGCCACGCTCAGGGTTTCGAACAGCGAGAAGTGCTGGAACACCATGCCAATCCCAAGCCCGCGTGCCTGGGCAGGATTGCGCATGGCAACGCGTTGTCCTTGCCAGATCACTTCCCCGGAATCGGCGTGGGTGACGCCGTAGATGATCTTCATCAGCGTACTTTTGCCCGCGCCGTTTTCACCGAGCAGGGCATGGATTTCACCGGGAGCGATGCTCAGGTCGATGGCATCGTTGGCCAGGCAACCGGGGTAGCGTTTGCTGATTTTACGTAGCTGCAGGCGCGAGGCTTGATTGGGGATCGGATCGGGGATCGGCACGGGGTTGGGCATGACAGGCTCGGGTCGATTGAAGTTATGCCTGTGGATAAAGCAATTTTCTGGCCATAGAGTCAGGAATTTTCGTAAAGCCTTGCTGATCAGGGCTTTGCGGAGACGTCTGGAACTGTTTCGCTGATGAATCAGGCACCACTTGAGGGCAAGGTATTTGATCAGGCTCCGCTTTTGCCCGCGTCTATTTGATCAAAAAATGAGCAGTCGGCTGCAAGCTATGCCGGACACGGGGCTGAGCCAGCCATGAACGGGTTATCCACAGGTTGCTCCACAGTATTTGTGTGCAAGCGCAACGCTAGGGCATAAGCACTGTGCGGCTATCTTCTAAAGGCGATAAACCGAGCTAACTGTTTGTTTTTTCGTTGATTTCGAATTTTTGACAGGACTTTGGACGAAAAGTGAACAAAGCCCGCAAAGCCGCATGACAGAAGGGTTACAGCGGTATGTGCTCAGGTTATCCACAGCCGGGTGCACAGTAGATGTGCGCAACTGTTGAATACAGTGAAATTGGGGAATGCCCCAAAAGATCGCAGCCTTCGGCAGCTCCTACAGGGGATCGCGATTTCAACGTAGGAGCTGCCGAAGGCTGCGATCTTTTGATCTTCTAGCGTTGCAGCAAAATCCGGCCGCGGCTCAAATCCGCGAGGTGTGATTGCAAGGTGTCGATCATCTGTTCAGCGATGGCCAGTTTCAGCTCCACGCCATTAGCGGTGAAGGATTCCTCCACCACCAAGCCGCCGAGTTCCGCCACCCGCAACTTCACCAACGCCAACTCGCCAAACCCACATGCGCAACTCAACGGCACCCGGCTGATCAACTCAACCTTCGGCGCCGCTTGCAGGCACTTGTTCGCACCGCCGCCGTAAGCGCGGGCAAGTCCACCGGTGCCGAGTTGAATGCCGCCATACCAACGAATCACCAGCACCGCGACCTGATCGCAATCCTGCGCTTCAATCGCCGCCAGAATTGGCCGGCCAGCCGTCCCGCCGGGTTCGCCATCGTCGTTGCTGCGGTACTGGTCGCCGAGCTTCCAGGCCCAGCAATTGTGCGAGGCGTTCAAGTCACTGTGTTGTTCGATGAACGCTTGGGCATCCGCCGGGCTGCTGATCGGCCCGGCGAACGTGATGAAGCGGCTTTTGCGAATCTCTTCGCGGTATTCGCAAAAACCGCTGAGGGTAAAAGGCATAAAGGACTTAGATAGCTGGTGTCAGGCCGCAGCCCTTGAGGATGATGCGGATCAGGTTGGTGCCGGCGTCTTCCATGTCTTGCTTGGTCAGCTTGGTGCGCCCGCTGACACGGCAAATCTGGGTGGCGAAGTCGGCGTAATGCTGAGTGCTGCCCCACAACAGGAAGATCAGGTTTACCGGGTCGACCGGGTCCATCTTGCCGGCGTCGATCCACGCCTGGAACACTGCGGCCCGGCCTTGGAACCAGGCGCGATAGTCCTGGTTGAAATACTCGGTCAGGCACTCGCCGCCGCTGATCACTTCCATGGCGAAAATCCGCGAGGCCTGTGGCTGGCGTCGGGAGAACTCCATCTTCGCGCGGATGTAACGGGTCAGCGCCTCGGCCGGATCGTCTTCGGCGGTCAGGGTGTTGAACGTGCTGTCCCACAACTCGATGATGTTGCTCAGTACCGCCACGTACAGCCCAAGCTTGTTGGTGAAGTAGTAATGCAGGTTCGCTTTGGGCAACCCGGCATTCTGGGCGATGGTGTTCATGCTGGTGCCTTTGAACCCGTGGCGGGCGAATTCATCTTCGGCGGCTTTGAGGATCGTCTCTTCGTTCTTTTGACGAATGCGGCTGGCAGGTTTGCCGCCGTGGGCGGGGACTTCAAAGGTCATAGGCACTTCCGAAATAGTCTGTGGGTGCAACCAGTGCGTTGATAGCGCACCCACAGGTTTCAGACAAGTCCTGAGGCAATAAAACCCTTATAGCTGCTCGATTGGGTCGCTTTTTAACGGGGTATTGGCGTCAAGCATTTGGGTTTTCGATTCGGGCAGCAACAGGCACATCAGGATCGCTGTGATACCGCCGCTGGTGATCGCCGAGTCGAACAGGTTCTGCACCAGTTTTGGCAGCAGGTGCAAAAGGCTCGGCTGCGCGGCGATGCCCAGGCCAACACCAAAGGAAGTAGCAATGATCAACATGCTGCGACGATCCAGCGGCACCTGGGCGAGGATGCGCACGCCGGCCGCCGCGACACTGCCGAACATCACCAGGGTTGCGCCGCCGAGCACCGGTTTGGGGATCTGCTGCAACACCGCGCCAATCAATGGAAACAGCCCGAGGCAAAACAGTACGGCGCCGATGTACAGGCCGACGTAACGGCTGGCGACGCCGGTCAACTGGATCACGCCGTTGTTCTGCGCAAACGTGGTGTTGGGGAACGCGCTGAAGGTCGCGGCGATCAGGCAACTGAAACCGTCACCGAGCACACCGCCCTTGAGTCGGCTTATATAAGAAGGACCGCTGATGGGCTGGCGGGCGAGCATGCAGTTGGCGGTGAGGTCGCCGACGGTCTCGATGGTGCTGATCAGATAAATCAGCGCCACGGGCAGGAAAGCCGTCCAGTCGAAGCTGAAACCGAATCGGAAAGGAATCGGAAGACTTACGAAGGGCACGTCAGGTAACGGTTGCGGCACCAGTTTTCCACTGAAGTACGCCGCGATGCTGCCCAGCACCAAGCCAATGATGATGGCCGAAAGGCGAATCCACGGCGTATTCGAGCGATTGAGCAGGACGATCGTCAACAGCACGAACACGCCCAGCGCCAGATTGCCCGGTGCGCCGAAATCCGCTGCGTTGAAACCACCGCCGAGGTCAGTGATGCCAACCTTGATCAGGCTGATGCCAATCAAGGTAATGACAATCCCGGTCACCAGCGGCGTGATCACCCGGCGCAGTTGGCCGATGAAACGGCTCAAAACGATCTGCACCACGGCGCCGAAAAAGCACACGCCGAAGATCATCGCCAGAATGTCTTCCGGGCTACCGCCCCTTTGCTTGACCAGGAAACCCGCTGACAGCACTGCGCCCAAAAACGCAAAACTGGTGCCTTGCAGGCAGATCATCCCGGCACCGATGCCGAATGGCCTACGGGCCTGGATGAACGTTCCTACGCCGGAGACCATCAGCGCCATGCTGATCAAGTATGGCAAATAGGCAGTCAGCCCCAGCGCCGAGCCGATCACCAGCGGCGGGGTGATGATCCCGACGAAGCTGGCGAGCACGTGTTGCAGGGCGGCGAGGATCGCGGCGAGGGGTTTTGGACGATCGTTGAGGCCGTAGATCAGATCGCTGGGGGTTGAGGATTCTGGCTGCATGGGCGTAGGAACTCATTGCTGACGGATCAAGGTGCTGATGCGTTGCAAAAAGCTGTCCAAGTGCTCAGGTTATTGATCGATTTGTGCTGCGTCGCCCAGCGTGGCTGGGCTGTACAGGATTCTTAGCGAGTCGCCGCCAGGCTCTCCAAAAAGCTTTCCAGCACCAAATGGGGGCGACGGCCCTTGCGTGTGACCGATGCGAGGCTCAGGTCATAAAAACGCGCGGTTGGCTTCAATGCACGCAATCGGCCCTGCTGGACCCAGAGGCTGGCGTAGTGATCCGGCAGGTAACCGATGTAGCGTCCGGTCAGAATCAGGAACGCCATGCCTTCGCGGTCCGAGGCGCTGGCGGTGCAATTGAGGGCTTGGTAATGCGCCTGGATCTCGGCGGGCAGGCGGAAGGTAGGGGCGATGGCGTCCTGGCTATTGAGGCGTTCATCGTCCAGTTGCTTGTCGTCAACATAAAACAACGGATGGCCGACCGCGCAATACAGCAGCGAGCGTTCACTGTAGAGCGGTTGATATTCCAGCCCCGACAAGGCGCTGGCCTGCGGCACTACGCCGACGTGAAGGCGCCCGTCGAGCACCCCTTGTTCAACTTCGTTGGGAGCGATCATGCGGATCTGGATTTGTACGTCCGGCCCGCGCTCCTTCAATTGCGCCAATGCGTGGGTAATACGCATATGGGGGAGGGTGACCAGGTTGTCGGTCAGGCCGATGGTCAACTCGCCGCGCAAATGTTGATGCAGGCCGTTGACCTCGGTGCGGAAACTTTCCAGCGCACCTAATAGCTGCAACGCCGAGTGGTAGACCTCGCGACCTTCTTCGGTCAGGGAAAACCCGGCGCGACCACGTTGGCACAGGCGCAGGCCGAGGCGTTGTTCCAGGTCGCTCATTTGCTGGCTGATGGCCGAGCGGCCGATGCCCAGCACTGACTCCGCCGCAGAGAATCCGCCGCACTCCACCACGCTGCGAAAAATCCTCAGCAGGCGAATATCAAAGTCGCTGACTTGTGCCAGCGGATCGGGGCGGCGAGTGCTCATGCTTTCGTACTCAAAGTTTAGTGGATGGCAGACTGAACGTTAGAAGAGTTGGATTTCACCGACTTTATCCCCGTGGCAATTTAGCTGCAAGAACGCTTTTGATCTCTATGCCGCTTATTGCCCTGCGAGGTTTTGCTCATGAACTTGCCCGAAAACGCCCAGTCTTCCCTGGCCAGCCAGCTCAAACTGGATGCGCACTGGATGCCCTACACCGCTAACCGCAATTTCCAGCGCGATCCGCGACTGATCGTTGCGGCCGAAGGCAGTTGGCTGAC
>Ga0105857_1000222_pt1 | contig 24424 bp, 20 predicted proteins | sample OrgsoiDNA_201061_FD_89682 | JGI IMG/M metagenome (GOLD analysis project Ga0105857, IMG submission 89682) | Permafrost soil microbial communities from the Arctic, to analyse light accelerated degradation of dissolved organic matter (DOM) -... | ecosystem: Environmental > Terrestrial > Soil >...
CGCATTTCCTCCGCGCGCTCTTTCCCGATGCCATAGAGCTCCGTGAACATGTGATTTGGCCACGCGGTGTGCGGCAGGTGAAGCCCCGTCATCTTGCGCAGCGCGAGCTCCAAGGGCGTGCTCGTGTCGACGAGCACGTCGTCCACATCGAAAAAGACCCATTTGTCTGCGTTTGCCATGGCGAACCTCAAAAGAGAAAATGCCGTCACAATCAAATCAGCCCCGGACCAAATATAACTCCGCCATTCAATTCGGCCGATATTTGGTTTGGGCTTTGAATGAATCCATTTTAAGGGCGAATTAATCAAACCGCCACTGTTTGTGTCTGTTGATCATTGAAATTTTATGCCTTTGGGCAGAATCGTTGCATTTTCTCCAATGCTTTTTTTTGCGCAACGCTCGATTTTCCTCCCAAAATCCCTTAACATCATTTTGAAGTTTTTTCAAATCCACCACACGCCTTTGCACCCCTTCCTGAGTTCCCCGTGAAAGCAGCTTTGTCGCATTATCCTTTTTCCGACCCAAATCCGCTATGGGCGCGGCCCGCGATCGCCTTGCTGCAAAAAGGGATGACGCAGGACTTGCTCAAACCCGAATGGCGTGGCGGCCCCACGCCCACCGCCGGCCACTGCTACGCCGGCAGCGAAGCGCTTTTTCACGCGTTGGGGCGCCAGGACGCCGGTTGGAAAAGCGTCTCCATGCGCTTTGGCCCCGGCACCCATTGGTTTTTGCTTCATCGCTCCGGCGTCATCCTGGATCCGACGTGGGACCAATTCGGAGTTTTGGCTCCCTATGCGCAAGGAAAAGGCGCGGGATTTCTCACATTGGCGCCCTCCAAACGCGCTCGCGCTTTGATGGACAAGGCGGGATGGAGCGAGAATTGTTTGCGCGAAATGGCCACAGCCTCTTTGCATCAGAATGCAGTTTCCGCTCTCCCGGCCGCCTCAACCGCCACGGGGCCTTCTCGGCTTTGCACGGCGCTCGCGGCAGGCCCTTCGGCCTCTGGCGAAACTCCCCGATCGGCCGCTCGCCGTCGCACGTTGAGGTGACGCGCGCCGCGCCATATGCGAATAATCGCCAACGCTTGACCGCTTTGCCGCGCGGGCGTCCTCTGCTGTTCGGCAAGGTTTTCACAGAGGTTGACAGGCCCGAGCAGCAAGGCTCCGAAGCCACATCAACCCCGAGAGATTATTCGCATCGCCATTCTTTTGCCTTGCGCAGTCTGCTGCGCCAGAGGATAATTAAGCGTTGACGCGTGGTTTTTCCGTGAACGTCTCGATCCCTTGATCGCCACAGCCATGCATTGCGAGCAACTCCTCCATGACACATGACGCCCCGGCTCTTCGAACCCTCAACACGCAGCTCATCGACGCGTTGATAAACGGCTACCCCGATTCGGCGCACTCCGCGCTGGAAAGAGGGGCCAGCCCGTCGGCGATTGATGACCGGTTGGGCGGCTCGGCCCTTTTTTGGGCCGCGGCTTTCGACCAACCAACGGTCGTCGCTCGCTTGATCGCGGCGGGCGTTGAGATTGACCACCCGCGCCGCTGCGACGGATCAACGGCGTTGATGGGCGCCGCGTCCAACGAGACCGATGAATGCCTGCGATTGTTGCTCGCGGCGGGGGCGGATCCGTTTGCGCAGAACCTTTATGGACGGACGGCCCTATTGGAGGCGGCGGGCGAACGCTCTTTGCCGTGTTGCCGGCTTTTGGCTCACACTGAGAGCCAGCGCCTGGCGCAACCCGGCTGCTTGCAGACCACTCCGCTGATCGAGGCCGCGGATTTTGGAGAGCCCGCGCTGCTCCATTTTTTGCTGACGGTGTCAGATCCGCTCGCAGTGAACAGCAAAGGGCTCACGGCCCTCATGCAAGCCGCCTTGGGCTGCAACGTCGAAGCCCTGCTTTTTCTTGCCCCGCTGAGCGGCGACCTGAATCGCGCGGATGCTCAAGGAAACACGCCGTGGTCCGTGATCATCGACCGGTTCGAGGACCACCAAGACGACGACAAGCGTCTCTGGCTCACGCTCGACGCCATGGCGGCTTTGGGCGTTGCCCGCGAGCACGCGATTCAATTATGGCGAACGCACGCCGATCGCATGCCGCGCTTTTCGGCTCTGCAAGAACGAACCGCCCTTTTGGGGGAAATGCCTTCTTTTCCGCCCGGCGATTCGACGGCCTTGCCCGCGACGCCATCCAAGCGACTGTGAGCTGAGCGAGGGCGAGCGCTTCTTGCGCCAAAGCCCGGGATCGCCGATAATAGTCGCAGGCGTTTGGCGCTTATTTTCGACGATTTATTTTATTGGACGCAATTTTTTGCGTTTTCAACCCAATGAATGCGCCGACTTCCCTCCGACTTTTTCGCAAGCCTTTGACATGTCCCAAACCCACGCCTCATCTGAGCCGGATTCGCCAGCGCAGCGTGCCCTAAACGCGAGATTGCTCGCCGCGGTGCACAAAGTGGATGCAGCCGCCGCCGGCATGGCATTGGATGACGGCGCAAATCCCTCCACAATCGACCGCGCCACAGGATGCTCTGCTTTGTTTTGGGCCGCGGGCTATGGAATGGTGGGTGTGATGAGGCGCTTGATCGCGGGAGGCGCGGACATCGATTCGCGCTCGTTGACCGGCCGAACGCCTCTTTTCGCCGCGGTCACAAATGAGAGCGACGCGGCGACTCGCGCGCTATTGGATGCAGGCGCCTCTGATTTCCTTGAGGACGACGAGGGCAAAACCGCCCTTTTGGCCGCCGCGCAAGCGGGCTCTTTGGCCGGTTGCCAGCTCCTTCTCCACACGGAGAAGGGCCGCGGACGCAAAGCCAAGACAACGCCCCTGATCGAGGCTGCTGACAGGGGCGGCCCGGCGCTGATTCGCCTGCTGATGACCGTTTCCAATCCCTTGGCGGTCGATCGGCAAGGCCGCACGGCTTTTTTGAGAGCGGCCCAAGCCGGCAATATCCAAGCGCTGTTCTTGCTTGCGCCGGTCAGCGACATGCGTCGCGCCGCCAAAGGGGGCGCGACTCCTTGGGACGCGGGCGTGAATCGGGCTCGCTCCAGCAATGACGATTACGCGAGCGTTGACGCTCTCGCGACGCTGGGCATTGAGCCCGAGCTGGCGGAGGTCTTTTGGAAAGAGAATCCAATGCGGATGCCGCGGTTTTCGGCTTTGCGAGAGCAAAAAGAGCTTCTCGCCGTCGCGCGCCTGGCGTCCGAGGCCTCGCATGCGCAAGAGACGATTGCATCCATCGATCAATCGACGCAAACGACGCGCGAATCAGCGCCCGACACTGCTCCGAAAAGCTTGTTCGCCAAGAGGCTTTGAGCGTTTCTTCGCTCAACGCCCCGAATACCGCAACGCAGCCTTTGGCTCTCGCCATTGTTCGGATTGCGCCGACGCAAATTTGCTTTCATGCCGCCATGAGCGCTTGGCGCGTGCGCCAACCACCATTTTCCACGAAAGAAAAGAATTCGCTGCGAATAACGCAATAAAAACGCGTTGAAATTTTTGGATAAAAGGTGTAAACAAAAATAGCGATAATGCCCTGATCCTTGGTTGGTTTTTGATTCTTGTATCTGCCGGCCCATAGAGCGGCAGAAGGGGCCGCCATAAGTCCTGGACTGCCCGGCATGCGAGACTCGCGCCGAACTCAAAGCACTGGCGCGCTTGTTTTGATCGAGAGAAAATCCACCCTTCATTCACGCACTAACCAAAACAGAGACTTGCAAAAATGAAAAACTCCACAGAAAAAACCACGGCTTTGCGGCCTTTCACTCTTGCGCAAATCGAAACAATGACAAAAAAACGCGCGACGAAGCGGCGCCGTTTTTTTGAATGGGCTTTTGATCACGCCACGGCCTTCGAAATCAGTGGCATAGGGGCGACTTTTTTCGGAGGATTGATTTTTCTCTGCGCCCGATCTGCGCCTGCCGAAACGCGAACAATCGCGACCACAATGGTTTTTTGCGGTTTTGGCTTGATGTCGGCAAATTTGGGCAACGTTCTTTTTAATTTTGGTTATTCAGACTGGGACGCGATAGGCCCTGAACAATGCGGGGCGATGGCCGCGATGCTGCAAGAACTCCCCGATGGGGAGGCTTTTCGGCAGGAAGTGCTGGCGCAGGGACGACCGTTCACCAATGGGGAGTTTGGAAAGGTTCGCAAGGCGCATGCCCAACTCGTCAGCGAACAATTTGCTCTGAAAGCGTCGGAAAACTGCCGCGATCTTTACGCGATTGACTGAGATGGAAAATCTTGAAGCGCTCTTCTTGGTTTCCCTGGAAGACCGAACGGCCCGGATGTCCCAGCGTTCTGCTTTGAAAAAACATCTGGCTTTCGCCAACCCGCCAGCGAGAAGACGCAAACGCGCATTTCAACATCAGAGTCGCGGTGAGCGCGCGCCCCGCGCGGGCGGATCGAATGCGCCTTGCGCGTTGGCGAATAAATCTCCCTTTTGGCTTGATTTCCCCTCTTCGACGATTAGGCTCAACGCGATTTTCTCCTGATGGGCGCACCATCGCGGCAAGCAAGCCGGCCCGGCGTCCGCGAGGCACTCTTTGGCGAACGCCTCTTCGGCGTGAAAAGCGAGCATGTCGGCGAGGGCCCAAGCTTTGTGCGCCGCCTCGCCGCTCAAGGCCCACGGGCCCGTTTGCCGGGTCTTCATCAACGCCACGGCGAGCCCCAAAGAGGGATTCACGCAATCGCGCTGGCCGCGCTGCGCGTAAAGGGGGGCGAGCAACGCCGCCATTTCGGCGTTTTCGGCCGCCACAGCCTCCGCCAGCGGATCGATTTGGGGCTTTTTGCCATGTTCGGTGGGGCGAATGTCCGTCAAACTCGGGAATTTGGTGTCTGGGGCGAGCAGCGCGGCGCACTCCATCGCGGCGCTCGGGTTCAGGCACTCAGACACCGCCAGGCACAGGGGCGTTCGGCATTCGCTGTTCAATTTTCCCGGGATGCTCAACGGCAGCAGCGCTTTCACGCATTCCGCATGCCCGCGCGCGGCCGCGATGCCCAGAGCCGTGTCGCCCCGATCCAGCGTCATCATTTTGCACAAATAGTGGGCTTGCGGGCATTCCAGCAGCGCTTGCACGCACGCAAGATAGCCTCTTTCCGCGGCGACAAACAGCGCGCTCTCCCAATTCGTGTTGTGTTGCGTTTGCAGGTCTGAAACGGGCGCCAGAATCCGCACGCACTCCGCATGCCCGTTGCGGGCCGCCGCCATGATCGGGGTGTCTTCATTCCTTGGGGCGTTTTGGCCCGCGAAAAACCCCAGGTCGCCCACTTTTTTTGCGTTCGGATTGGCGTGTTTCAGCGCCTTTTTCACCGCTTTCGCGTTGCCCCAAGCGGCGGCTTCGATCAACTGAGCGTCATAGCGGCCAAACAAATTCAGGATTTTCATGAGACTCGACTCGCGTGACATGCCAGACATGTTGAAAAGACGGGATATGCCGAAACTGCGTCAAGCAGCAGGCAGAAACGGTTGGCGTTTTATTGCGGCGCGCAAAGGGCGCTCTGTTTTTCGCCACCTTTTCTCCAATCCCCGTTGAACCTCTATTCTCGTCTTTCTGTCGCGACACCGCAAGCCGACGCTCCTTGCTTGTCGCCCACACAACACCCGCGAGCCCCCGCGGAAGATCAGTCGCTCACAGACGCGGAGCGCCTCCTCTTTTTTTGGAAAAGCCATTCTCCTCCGGCATCGCCATCTTGTCGCTCTCCATCTCCAATGCCGCCGCTGAGCCCTCCTTTTGGCTTTTCGGCTCGAATGCCGACGCGGGCGCCCTTGCGGCATTCACCGCGCCGCGCAAGAACAGAGCCTCCGCTCGCGCTTTCACGGCCGGACCCACGGACTCCGCGAAAGCCACGAGGGTCCTCTCGATCACGGCGTCCGAGACCGCTGGCGCCAAGGCGTTCGCGGCGGCCCATGATTGGCAAGCCATGGCGTCCTCGAAGGCTGTTGCTCCGGAGTCCACGGCCATTGACGCGCTCGTGGCTTCTGCCAACAGCGTGATCGTGTCCAAATGAGCCTGTTGGATATCGTTGCCTCCTTTTTTCGCCTGCGCGCGCAAAGCGATCGCCAACGCTGTTTGTCCTTGCGCATTCACTGCTGAGGGATCGGACAACGGCAGCAGGACGCGAACGCAACGGTGGGCGTCTGCTCCTAATTGGGCGTTTCCTCCCGCCACGGCCGCCATGAGGGCCGTCTCGCCTTGGCCGTCCGCGGCTTGGACATCGGACACGCGCGCGAGAATCTCGACGCACTCGGATTTCGCGCTCCTGGCCGCCTCCATCAACGCCGTGCGTCCGTCAATATCGCTAGCGGCCGGGTCGCTCCCCGCGGCCAACAAAACAGTCAGCGCCTCCACCGCCGATGGTTGATCCTTGCTTCTCATCGCGATCAACAAGGCGTCCGCCCCGCGATCGTTTTTGGCCGCGACGTCGAAATATTGCGCCAAGCGCCGAATGTTGCCCGGAGCGCCCTCTTTGGCCGCGGCCATCAGCGGCGTCGCTCCCCGGTGATTCTGGAATGCCAGCCGATTCGCCTCCTTTGAGTCCGTGAGCATCCCCTCCGCGCGCAATGCCCTCAACAACAGAATGAGCGTTTTTTCATGCCGGGGCGTGAGCCCCAAAGCGGCCCCGGACAAGGCCCTCCTTACAACGCCTTTGGTGAAGGCGTCGTTCTCCCACGCCGCAAGAGACTTGATGCCGAGCAGCGCGGCCAAGCTGCTGCGCTGTCCCGCGTGGCACGCGATCGCCAACGCGTTGGAGCCGTCGTTGCGTTCGGCGGCGGCGTTGGCGCCGCGCTCTATCAGCAGAGGAAACAAATGAGGAAATCCGTGCTCGGCGGCGATCAGAAAGGGCGTGTTGTCCCACAAACTTCTGCTGTCCGCATGCGCGCCCTGCGCGAGCAAATCACGGGCCGCCGCCAAGTCTCCGCGCCTGGCCGCCCCGCACAATTCCTGGCCCAACTCAATTTGCTTGGTTTGCTCCCGGCGCATGGCGCCTCCGAATCTATGGCTGAGGGCCTATTCTACCGCGTTATCCACGCCGACGAGAGAACGAAATAACAAAAATCCGCAGCGCTTCAGCGCCTAATCAAGCTCTAGGCGCGTTCGGATGCAAAAGCACGCTCGCCCGGCTCATGCCCCCTCGCACGAGCTCTTTGCGGATTTGTTTTCCGCCAAACTCACTTTTCGATTGCCGCGCTCGCAGGCTCTTCGGCGACGGCTTTGACCGCCTCATGCGTCTCGCGTCGCAAATCCTCCGCTGCGCGCGAGGGATCCGGGTCCTTCATCCAGGCCGTCACGCGCAACACCGCGCCGCCATTTTCCGAATAGGCTTCAATGTAGACGGTGGGGGCCAGGGTGGCGCCGCCCAGAACGCGCGGATGATCCGCCAAAAGCTTCTTGATTTGGGTGATGGAGGCGTCCACCCGATCGCGCTCCGCGACGTCAATCTTCGTCTCCACCCGGCGCGCGCCGCCGTAGCTGTAATTCACGACAGGATTGCTCCAAATTTGGCTGTTCGGGACAAAAACGGCGTTTCCGTCCGCGCGCTCCAAACGCGTCGTGAAGAGGCCCACCTCGCGCACGACGCCCGCTGCCGCGCCGCTGCCCTCAATCACGTCCCCCGCCCGAAAGGGGCGCAGCACCAAAAGCATGATGCCGGCGGCGATGTTTTGCAGCGTTCCTTGCAACGCCAAGCCAATGGCCAAGCCGGCCGCGCCCAGCACCGCCAAGACGCTCGCCGTGGCGATCCCCACCTCGCTCAACGCCGCGATCGCGGCTAGGGCGCGAATGGCCCACGCGCCGATGCTCGACAGCATCGGGATCAGAGTCGGGTCAATGTGCGTTTTTGCGAAGCTTTTGGCCAAAAAGTTGCCGACTCGATTCGAGACCCACCAGCCCGCGACCATGATGAATGCCGCCACCGCCAAATGCACGGCGTCGCGCGCGAAGGAATCAAGCAAAGCGGGTTGAAAATGCAGCAGTCGAGTGAAAAAATCATTCATGGCGAGAATTTCCAATGAGCGTCAAATCAGACACAAAGAGCGGCGCCCGGCGGAAGCGTCGCTCTCACGGGGCCTTTTGAGAAGCCCTTCGTTCGCCGCTTCGCAGAGCGAGCCTTTGACGATGCCGAAAAGAAGTTGAAAAGGCAAGTTTTTGAGGCCGCTCGAAATTCCGCCGCGGCCGGTTCAGAAGCCGAACAGCCGCAGATATCCGCCGTCAGGCCTCAATCGCCAACCGATGGCCCCATTGCGTGCCTCCTGCGGCCATCGATCTTGCTCCATTTGGCGCGCGAAACCCGCGAATCAGCGTCCGTCTCGGCTCACAAGCGGCGCGAGCCCTTCTTTTTTGACGCTGGCTCAGCCTCCGTCGTTTGGCTCTCTGTCGGCGTCAAAGCCTGAGGCAGCTCGTTTTCAGCGACTAAAAGCCGTGAAACCCTCGCAGGCAATGGATCGCCAATTGACAAATTGAGCTCTTTGGATATTTCCCTTGACTCAAAGTATGCGCGAGCGCCGGGCATCCGATCCTCCCAGTCGCCATCCAGCGCGCGCGCCTTGAACAACGCTTCGGCCTCCCGCCAATTGGGCCAACGGGGAATCAGCCAATTGGCCGCTTCCAGGTGTCCGCCCCCGAGCAGCCGAGCCAAAGCGTTTTGCCCATGGTCGTCGGTTTCTTCCAGCATCGAGCCCTGCGCGAAAAACCCCGCGCAAATGGCGGCTTCCGCGTCAAATGCCTGTCGCTCCAACGCGGCCATCAATATCGTCGCTCCGCCGTACCCCCTCAGCGACCGCCAGTCCACGCGGGCCGCGAGGGACCGAGCCAAAAAATGCCGAGACCGAGAAACCGCGCCGAAAAGAGCGTCTGCGCAGGCCGCGGCGCCTCGACTGGGGAACCGTCGCTCCACCTCGCCCAACAAGGCTTGCACAGCCTCTTCTGGCGCTGTGGCTCCCGCCGCCATCGCCAATGGCTCAAAATCAGGCTCCGTGTCGATCGGCGACGCCGCCAACAACGCCTCGCAGCTCGCGACGCTTCCGGACGCCAGCGCAAGGCTCAGCGCCGAGCGCCCATTCATGTCCACCGCGGTCGCGTCGCTGTGCGGCAACAAGATTTTTATCGCCGAAGAACTCCCGAAATGCGCCGCCCGCATCAGCGCGGTCCCCCCGGTGTTGTTGGCCGCCAGGGGATCGGACACGGGCAACAAAGCTTCGATGCACTGCATTCGCCGCGGGTCGTTCCTGTTCAGGACCGCTTGCGCCGCGCACATCAGGGCCGTTTCACCCCCCAAATCCACAGCCAAAGGGTCCGACAAGGGCAGCAGCCGCTCCACCCCCTCATAAAATCCTTGGGTCGCTGCGATCATCAAAGCCGTCAATCCCTTGTCCCCTGGCGTCTTGGGGTTTTCGCCATTGGACAATCCGGCTTCTATCAACGCCAGGCTTTCCGTTTCGGCGCCTTTTGCGAGCAGAATGGGTTTTATGGCTTGCAAAGTCATTTTTGGCAAGAAACAAAATAAATGTCGGAATGGAGGACAATTTTCGAGCTCGCGCTTCCGAATTGGCAGGCTGGCAGTTTAGGGCGCTGTTTTCTTTCCAGCAAGGCCGGCGGCAGGCTTTTTTGACTTCTTGCAAAAAGCAAAACTTGACGCGCGGCGTCGGCTTCGTCGCGAAGAAAACAGGCTTCCCCTCCCACTCCGCGCCGCCCACGCCCCTTCAAATGCGCTTTGGCTTCACCGCTTTTCCTGCCTCTTCATTCTGCGCGGCAACAGAAATGCCGGCCGCGCCCTCCAACTCCGACACGCGCTGGCGCAGCTGATCCAGACTCGCATGAGCCAAAGCCTCTTGCAGCTGACGCGCCTCGGTTTCGGCCAACACCTTTCCGAATGCGCCGACTCCGCTTTCGGGCACTGTCTCCGCGACCACAGCTCTCGCTTGCGCGTGAATCTTGACGACTATGGCTTTTTCACGTTTTTGCGATCTGATGGTGCGCTGGGCCGCCGCCACTGACTCGAACAGGCGCGCGCCTGCCAATGGCGCGATTTCTCCTTTGTCGTTCAGGTATCCATCCTCCTCGGTCAAAAAGATGGCGAAGCAATCGGCGGCGCTCAACCCATTGCTCGCATTGGCTTCCTCGACAGACAAATGGCCCAAAAGCTTCTTCAACCGAGAAACCGGTGCCCAATCCGGAGCCACAATGTCCAGCAGGCAGGCGATTTCCTCAATTTTCCTTTTTTGCGCCAAAAGTTCAAGCGCGGCCGTCCATCCCAAAGCCTCGGCCGACGCGTTCGGCAGCTCCTCGGATTCTCGCCCTTTGCTGCCGCTCGCGAATGAACCCGGCGCCCACCACACTTTCGCGTCCAACGATCCATACTGTGACGATGGCGTCTCCGCGGACTCCCTCCACAGAGGATTCTTTTCGTCGTCTCCCCGCAAAATCGCTCGGTCGCCAGCAGCAAACCATTGCCTCACCGTTTGGGTGTTGGCTGCGCGCTCGCCCGCTTGCGCCCAAGCGCGGGCCGCCGGCGCCAAATCGGGGCGCTCTTTGTCGAATCGAGCCATGGAAGCGTTAAGCCGAGCAAGCCCCCTCGCCGAAATGAGAGCTTTTGAATCCAATTTCGCGATCAGGCCTTTTTCGTTTTTGACGATGACTTTTGGCATTGCATTCTCGTGGATGCGGGTTTCAGACTCGGTCTCGCCGATGGTGGCCCAAGGCCTTGATTATACGATAGAAACGACAATTTTGAAGCGAATTTGGCGTCAACATTTGCTGCTTCTCCGAATGTCTTTCCGATTCCTGAAAAATCGACTATCATTGCAGCAGACCTTCAATTGCCCGCCATGCCCCAAAATCGAGAACCCACCCAAACAAAGCTTTCGCAGCTGCGCGACAACGCGGTGTTCATCGTTTGCCGAATGACCGCCAGGTCTTCGAAAAATCCGATTTTGCTCGCCATGGGCGAACAAGAGAGCTGCGAGGAATTTCGCGCGCTAGCGTCTGACGCCAGCCAAGGCACGCGCGAGCAGTGGAACGAGGCTTTTTTGATCGCGGCTGGCAACGGCTGGTTGGATCGGCTGAACATCGCGTTGCCGCGGGCGGAATCCACCGCGCGCGACAAAACCGGACTCGACGCCCTGTGTTTGGCCGCGGCCGGCGGCCACGCGCGGTGCGTCGAACGCTTGATTCCTTTTATCGATGCTCATTTTCGCGACCCGACAGGCAACACCGCCTTATGTCACGCGGCAAAAAAGGGGAGCCTTGAATGTGTCAATTTGCTGATTCCGGTCTCCGACCCCTTGGCCAGCAATGACCGAGGCTGGACGCCCTTGATGCACGCTGCGTTGAAAGATTTGGATTGCGTCAAAGCCCTCGCGCCCGTGAGCGACGTGAAAGCGCGAGACACCGACGGAAACACCGCGTTGACGATGGCTATGATTTCATGCCAATTGGCGCCCGAATTCGCCCGCTTTCTTTTGCCGCTGTCCGATCCGCGCGCCGCGACAGCCCTTGGAGAAACCGCCTTGATGGTCGCGGCCAAAATGGGCTCCGAAGAGCTCGCGCGCGTTTTGGCGCCATTGAGCGATCCGCTGGCCATCAACCACAAGGGACAGACTGCGCTCTTTTTCGCGGCCGCCACCGGCAAACTCTCGGTTTTGGAAGCGCTTTCTTCTTTTGGCGGACATTTGAGCGCCGACGCCGAGGGATTCACGCCCTTGATGGTCGCAGCGGCCAATGGGCGCGCGGAATGCGTTCAATTTTTGGCTCCTTTTGGCCTTGACGGAGTCGCCCGCCCTTTTGGCCGCAACGCGTTGATGCTGGCGGCGCAAAACGGGCACGACGCGTGCCTCGATGTTTTGGCTGCGTTGTTTCCCGCAGAGGCTCAAGACATGGCAGGCTTCACAGCGTTTGGCGTGGCCGTGGAGCAGAGGCAATGGAAATGCGCAAAGAACCTGGCGAAGACGGCTCCGCTGGACGATTTGCGAGCGCTGATTGCCGATTTTGACCGAATAGCGCTCAGCGTTGACTCCAAGGGAGCCTTTCGGGCCATTTTGGAAGCGCGAGAAATCAGTGAGAGGCTTTTCTTGCCCAATGGGGCAGACACTGAATCTATAAGCCAAGGAAACGAAAGAACGCGGCCGCGCTCTTTGTGAGCGCGTCTTTGCCACACCCTTTTGCTTTGTTTATGCGGCTTGGCCGGCCCCCAAGCCCGGAGCCGGCCGTTGAACAGTCCGCGCAACCGCCACAATCGTTCGCCGGTTCACCGCCCACGCTCATCCCAGGCGTTGTCGGCCAAGAGAGTCGCGCAACGCCTCTTGTCGTCCAATAAACCGCAATTCATCGACTAACACTTGCTTATGCGTATCAGACAGCGTATCAGACACAGCCGGATTTTTTGTCGCTTCATCCATGACAGCCCTCGCGATGCACTTTTTAAACAGGGTGCTCAGCTGGTAGCCCATGTCTTGCGCAGCAAGACAACCAGAGACATCCAGCGGCAGAGGCCATTGCGTGATAGGAGGAGACCTCAAAGACGCGTGCCGTTCCTGGCGCAAGGCGTGATCTTCCCATCGCTTCTCGTCCATCACGCTTTTGAGCCATGCCGAACGTTCTCTTTTTTCTATGGTTGTCGTCGACTCGGAACTGTTCGCCGCGCCATTTTCTTTTCCGCCGTTGGCCTCATGATCGGCGTTAGCCACAGCGGCGGTCATCGCCTCCAGGAAAAAAGGCAGCGCGTTGTTCATGAACACCGCCACGAACGCGTCGAGCGCTGGCGCGTCCATCGCCGACTCGAGATCTCCATGGGTCTCTTTTGCTTTTTTCATCACCGCATCCACAGTGGCGGCGATTGCGGCTTTCTTCTTGCTGGGAAGAGCCGCGGGGGCGCTGATGATTTCTCGGGCCCATGCCAAGGCGTTGTTTGGCCCCTTAGGCACAGGGGTGAACAATGACCGAGACAAAGACGCTTTTGCAGCCGCGGCGTCGCACAGCGGCAAAGCCCATTCGCGAAGCGGGCTGTCTGGCAATTTCTGGGCAAATGGGAACAACTCCGCCAAAGTGTTTTGAGCCATTTCTTTTAGCGCGGTTTCATCGCGCCGGCCTTCAATGTTGTGAGGGCCTGAAAGCCAGCGATCCAGACGCTCGATCGCGAGCCTGTTTTCTTGGCCTTGATGCTTGGACCAAGCAATGAACTCCTGCAAATCACGATCGTCGTCCTCGTCCTCTTCGGTCGCGTAAAAACGGTGGAATGACAAGCCATTGTCTTTGGCCAGGCTTTCCACCAATTGCGCCGCAGGCGCTTGCGGGTCAAGCCACATCGCCATCGAGCCAATATCCAGGGCGACCAGCACAGGGGTGGGCACGCTCAAGACGTCCGTTGGCAGCGCAGCGCGACGTTTTTCTCGCAGGTCGGGCGGCCCTTTTCGGCCTTCGCGCCCCCCATTCTCCCAAAGGCCTCCTTCCTCTTCGTTCTCGTCAGCTTGCTCGTCGCCGTCATTCATTGGCAGCAATCGGTCAAGCGTGGGCAACGCCGCCAACGCGGCTTCGCGCGCGGCGCGTTTTGTTTGGGCAATCTGGGCGGCTTCGCTCGCGTTCATGAGTTTTTCCGCGCGAGCGGGATCATCGGCCGGATTCAAGAACTTCAAACAAGAGGACGCGCTCGCGAATCTCCCAAACGCTTCGATTTCTTCTTCGCTCAATGTGGTGGCCGCAGCAGGGCCTTCTTTTTCGAACGCGGCCATCGCGCTTCGCGCAGCCATAATCGTCGCTTGGGATTTCGGCGTGCCATCAATCCATTTTTTCAAGAAAGGCGCGCCATTTAGCGCGACCACGTCCTCTCGCACAACCCACGTCGATAAATCAGGCTCTTCCCCCCACGCAGACACCAGCGCGCATTGTTGAATTTTTGCGAGGCCGGCGCTTTGCGACAAAACACGCAAAAAATCAGTCAACGCGGGGTCCATTTTTGTTGCAAAATTCACCAAATGCCTTGTGGTTTGGTCTCCCAGCAATTGCTCCAATTTTATTCGCACGTCGTCTTGCAGGGTTTCCAGCCGCTCGGTCTCGTCAGGAGGAACCGCAAGGGCGAGAACCTTGTCCGCCATCGTTTTCGCTGCTTCTCGGTGACTCTTTTTGGGCGAAGCGAGGCTTTCTTCAGCCCCATTTTCCTTTGTGCTGGAATCGAGCGGCTCTGATTCTGCGCCCCCCGTGGCGCCATCCGTCTGAACGGCTGTTTTTGGCGTGGCGTTCTCTTTCTCCGCCACGGCGGCCAGAATGGCGCCGGCAGCGCGCACAGTGGCGCAGCGCTCAATTTCCACATCGTCAATCGTAGCGTTTGAAATGTCTATCGAGGCGTCGGACTCTTTATTCTGGTCAAACCCAAAACTAGCTCGCGCAGCGTCCAATCCCGGCGCATAGATCTTTTCGGCCCCCAACAGCGCAAGGTCATCCACGCGCAGCCAAGGAATATCGGCCTCTCGCACTGTGGCTCTCAGTGTTTTCAAAGGCCTTTGCGCAGAGAGAAAGCCGTCTCCGGCAAACCGCGCGCCACGCCCGAAATTTTTAGGCACCGCGTTTCTCAATCCCTTGATCTCGCCCAAGAACAGCTCCGCTTGCTGCATTTCAAAAGGGTTGGCGATTTTGACATTCGTGACAGCCCAGCCAGAGACATCAAGAAACTTGACGCCAGCATCGATTGTCAATTGATTCACCGTGGCGGTTTTTGGCCACACGCTGCTCGCGTCCGAGCTTGTGATGGTCAGGCCGTTAAACACCAATCCCTCTCCGAAAGGCATCGCATCCGACTGGCCTTGCGTCTTCGCCTCGTGGATTTCGGTGCCCGCGGGCGCATCACGCAACGACACGGCTTCCCCGTCAATCTCCACGAATCCATTTAGCTCCGAAATGTCCTGGTCGATCACTGGTCGACCGGCTCGGTCCAATGCGGCGGCCAAATCCATAAAACTTTCGGCGACGCCCCCCGCCACGGTGGCGTTGAACCGGCCCTTGTATTGAGCAAGGTATAGGCCGGTCGAGCCTTTTTTAATTCGCGCGCGTTTGTTGGCGATCGCTTCAACGCTCCAGCTCCAACCCTCATGCCGTTTCGCGACGGATTCGAACGACTCGATGTCGATCAGCTGCATTTCAGCCGTGGCCAGGGGCTTGTTGTTCGTGTCGCGCAGCGAGTAAATCTCGGTTTTTTCGCTAGCCACAACCTCCGCGTAAGACCCCACGCAGTGGCCCATCAACGCCCCTTCTCGATTGAGCGCCTGCGCGCTCGACAGACGCACCCAATGTGCGCCAGGATCATCTTTGTGGGCGCGCGTGGCGTCCGCCACAAAAGCGATGCCCGAGGCATCCTCTTCTTGCGCAGTTTGCGAGCGAAGCCTTTTGTCCCATGCGGCGGTCGCGCGGATCGCTTGCTCAAAACTCACTTTTCCCAACTGGCGCGGTTCGTCGCTCGCGATCCAGTCGGCGATATGCCCCAACTGCCGCCGGACTTTGTCGTCCAGAACAATAGACCATAACTCCTCTCCGCGCGCCAAAGCATCCATAGCCCAAGGTTCGGGAGCTGAGCCCTGCGTGGCCACGGCGTTTTCCGAAAAGGAGGGGTTGTCTGTTGCGTCGCCCCCCGCAGCGTCTGCGGCGCCGGGCAACTTTGAAACCGGCTCGGCGCGTCCCTCTCGGATCAACCATCGGCTTGCGGCTGATGAAAGCCACGCGCTCAATCGGGCTGACTTGTCTTCGGCCAAAGCGCCAAAGCGCTCTTTGGCCACGGCATCGACGAACGTCTTCACTTCTTGCGCGTTGAGCGCATTTCGCGCGACTTTCTTTGCGGATTTTTCGGCTAAACTTGAAAAATGCGACGGCGTGGGCATGTCTGATCTTCCGGACGAGAAAAAGGGGGCGGTCCCAATTGTGGCTCTCAAAGGCCATCAGGCCTGAAATCATTTTTGGCTTGAGGCGTTTGCAATCCCTCACTCCTTATTGTATCGCAAGGCGTCCTTTCCGCCAACAGCCCTAAATTCTTGGGCTGGCTCGCTTCGGGGATATTCTTTCGTTGGAGACCCCTTTTCCCTCCATGGCCCAGTTTGGCGGCGCGGCATGAATCTCAGCCTGAATTTGTGCACGCTCCAAACTCGCGAGCAACATCGGCAACGGAATGCCGCCCTTTTCTCGCGCCGCGCCGATTGCCTCTTCTGTCGGCCACTGAGTCGCCAGAAAGTCGGCGATTTCCGCGGCTTCTGAGAGGCTTGTCGAATTGCCACTTTTCAAGTCCCTCCACCGACGCAGCGCCAATGCGACGGATTTTTCTCCATTTCTCCCGCTCACGCGATAGGGCCCCGCGCTGGCGAGCGCCTTGACCACCCAAAAGCTCTGGCTCCAAACGGCGACTTCCAAAGCGGTTTCTTGTTGTCGGTCTTGTGTGTCTGGATTCACCAAAGGGCGCAAAAGCGCCGCCAGCGGCGCGTTGCCCATGGACGCCGCCGCATGCAGCAACGTTCTCCCCTTTCCGTCGGCTTCGCTCAGGTCGCTTCCCGGCAGAACAAGCTTCACCGCCGCGTCTCCGGCGTCTCCGCCCATGGCCACCGCGATCGCCAATGCATTGCGCCCATTGACTCGGGAAACGGCTCGCACATCAGAAAACGGCAACAACGCCTCGGCGACTTCAATTTCGCCCTCTTGAATCGCGTGCATCAGCGGCGTGTAATCGAAAGGGCCGCGAGCGTCTCCCTGCCCTGCCTGAGCCAATCGCAGGGTGGTCTCAGGGTCGCCGCGGTCGATGGCGGCGAAAATCTCCGGAAGATGGTTGTCTCTGGCTGTCATTGCGGAGCGTCGTGATCCAGGAGCAGGTTGGGTGTCAAATGCGAGAGGTCGGGTGGCGCAATGCATCAAATGCGCGACGTTCGGCGTGGAGCGCGCGCGGGCTCGACGGCCACCGCCGCGCCACTCTTGCCCCCGTCGATTTCGTCAGCGGCCGTCGACTTGCGCAAGCCCACCCCCTCCATCAGCGATAATTGCTCGACCACGGCGGCAATCGCGCGCAAATACGCCTCGGCGCCCCGCAGGGTCCCGGTTTTTTTCCATTGCTGGTATTCTTGGCTGTTTTCGGCCTCCGCGCGCCAAGCCTCCAAATCGGGCAATGTCATTCCGGACTTCACGCAAGAGCGAACCTGCCCCAGGGCGAGCGCGCCCAACAGCTGGTCGCCTTCTCCGTTTTCCTTGGCGCGGGCGAGCTTCATTCCGCGCTGGATGGGGTTCGCGTGCTTTTTGCCGCGCGGAGCCTTGCACTCCAGCGCGAAGTCAAAGCCTCCCGCGATCAAAAGATTCAAAATCGACACGGCGTCGGGCTCTAGCTCCTTTTTCCACCGATTGCGCCCGCAAACGCTGTCGAGGGGGCCGCCACGGGACGGACCGTTCGAGAAAATCAGCCGATTGCCGGTCAGCCCGTTCTCAATGCACCATGCGACGGCTTGGACGTCCAAATTGTCGATCGCCGAGCGCAGGACGTTTTGACGCCCTTTTATGGCTTCGGCGTCCATGGGCCTCTCTGACGCCTTTTGTTCGCGCGCCGCTTTCTCGGCGGCGAGGCGCTCGGCTTTCAACTCTGCTTTTGATTTGGCTCCGCGCGCGTCAGCCGCGGCCAACGCGTCCAGCGCTTTTTTCGGCAACTCAATTCCTGCGGCCTCGGCCATGGCTTTTGCGCGTCGGACCAGAGCCACAAAATCCTCCTCCACCGGCGTGAGGCCTCCCGGCGCGCTCTTTTTCGGGGCTTTTTCCCACTCCCACGCGGCGAAGGCTTGATCCAGCGCCCCCTTGATCGCGGAGCGCGCGGTTTGCGGGTCTTGCTTCACCCAAGCCTGCGCCAAGCTTTGAGTCCATTGCGTCAAACGCGGCGCGCCGCCCTCTCTATACGCGCGAGTCGCCCGCGACAGCGCTTTAAGCAGCCATCGTTGCGCTCCATAAACAACCGGAGGCGGCGCGGCGGACACGTCTGATGAACTTTCCGCCACGTCGGTCGCCAAGCACGCCGCCACGTCGAGCGAGTCATTGGCGAAGGCTTTCATGAGCATTTCGCGTTGCGCCGCGCTGAACTTGTTTCGAACGACCGTCAATAGGCTCTCGCAAGAGGCGGGGTATTGATTTCCGTTGTCCACGCCATGCACGTTGGATGTTTTTATATTCACGCCAATTCCCATGACCGCTTTGAAAGAGCGGCTGCCCGCCGGCGCGGCGATCAAATCCAAAACCTCGGCGTCAGAAGGCTTTTGCGAGGAATACGTTTGAAGCAGCTCCGGACGGAGCAGGACCGTGATCATAGGCCTCGGGTTGGACTGCTCCGACAAGTGCCGCCATTTTTCCTGGGTTTTTTTCCAGGCCTCATTGCTTCTGGAATCGCCCTCCATTCGCACCGCCGCCACAAATCGCCAATCGCTCCACAGTTCGGCGATGGTTTCCGCGCTCAAAGCGCCCGGAAAGTCCGCGCCGCCGCGCGCGGCTTCTTTGATCCACGCCGCGCGTTGGACCAAACCGCGATGCAGGGCTCCGGACGGCATCTGATCGAGAATCATCCGCTCTTGGCTCGTGGCTTTTCTCGGAGCGATTGGGAGCAGGGTCATTTGAGCGGAATGCGTCATGGAGGAAGACTCGCAAGGGAGAAGAGAATGCTTGTATTTTAGCGCCAAAAACCCCTCCAAACACCGAAGGCGCTCTTTGTGTGGTTTTTTGGTTTGTTTTTTCTGGGCTTTGTGCGAAACTGAACCACGAAGCCGTTTTTCCTTTGCTCCTCTTTCTTCCCAGGCTTTTTTCGTTTCAAATCCCCGCGGTTCCGCGTCCATCAACGACTTCTTTTTGAGAAGGCCATGGTTTTCGTGATTTTCGCCCTCAGTTCGCACCATCCCACCCAAAAGCCGCAACCGAGCGGGTCTTTGCCGGCCGTTGGCCTGGGTGTTTCTGAGCCGGGCGCCACAGCGGGGTTGCTTGACGATTTGCACGCGAAATTCGCCTGGGTGTCCAGGCTGCCGGCTGACGCGCGCATGGACCATCCGAGTTTTTCCCGGAAATCGATCACGCAAGCGGAAGCGGCGGTCGCCAAAGCGCTGCGAGACGCCGAAAGCCAAAGCGCGGATCCGTTGTCTTGCGAAACTCCGGGGGCCGCCCTTGAATTGCACAGCGATTGCTTTGAAGACCATGGCCGGCATTTCATCCTGGTTTCCTTGGTTGGCGAAAAGTGGGCGCGCACGCTTTCCCGCGCGCCGTCTCGGGCGTCATTTGAAGCCGGGATGGAATGGGGCGACACCGTTTTGGGGCCCGCCGTTCACAAGGCGTTCCTTGAAGATTTTGGAGCGCCGACCCACACTGTTCCAAAACTGAATGAATCCCGATGGAATCCGTCCAATCCGGCTGATGACGCAGACTTCTACGAATGGGACGCCTTCCTTTTCTATGGCGACGACACGTTTCCCATTTTTCCTGGCCCCATTCCCGAGGCGATGGCCTTTTTGGAGGCGCACGACTTGCGCCGAACACTGAACTTGTCCGCCTCGTGCCCAACGGTGCCAGACGGCTCGTCGACCGTCACGCAGAGCGACGGGGCGGCCAATGGCTCAGCGGGCTTCGCAGCGACGCCCGCGGCCCGAAAAGCTCGATCGCTGTGAGCCAAGGCCGAGCGCGCAACATGAGCGGGATTCAAAGCGGGCGTGCGCTCACAAGTCGCATTCGGCCAATTTTCTCAAAACCGCTCAACCGCTGATTTGGCGAATGCCATTTGGACGGCTTGACAAGCCACTTGCCAGTGGCCAAAGTCGGAGCGTCAAGAGTCATCGTCCAAGGAGACCGCAAATGCCGTTTTATCGTCGCAAATGGATGCTTCAGTTGTTCGCCTTCACCTACGGCCCCATAAAAGGGGAGCTTCGTGGAATGCCAATGACTCCGGGGCAATGGAAAAAGGCTTATTTTTTCATGGCCTTCACAGGTTTTGGTTTGCTTTTCATTCTGGCGCGCGAAACCGTGGATGCCATCTCTCGGGCTGGATGGTTTTGATCAGATTTTGCCGAGCGCTCTGAGACGCCTGAACCCAGGACTATTTTCAGGGCGTTCTCCTTTTCGGCGAAATCGTTCTGCGTTCAGCCACGTCTCAATGGCGATTCAAAGACGCGGGGCCAAAGCGTCACAACGCGCGGGGTTTTCGCAAAGGCAATGACGGCTCGGCCGTGCCCGTGGGTTGAGAGGAATTCACGCTCATTTTGGCGCCGATTTCCGTTCCTCGCGCCTTTTCCACCGTGGCTTTCAACGCGCGGCTTTCCATGCGCGCGGACAATCGCGGGCACATTTCGCGCAAGCGCTCCTCGGACACCGACCCTTCGGTTGTTTTTACGCCCCAACCCGCAAATCGCCAAGCCCGTTCCGCCACAGCGTCGGACACTTCAAACGCCAAGGCGTCGAGCGGCAAAGCCTTGGGGGCTTTTTCCATCGCCAGGGCTGTGGCGGCTTTTTCCATCACCGTGATCATCTCCCCATCGATTTCGTCTTGCGTCAACGCATGGCGCCCGCTTGACAACAAACATCCCGCCGCGGCCGGGTTTTCCTGCCAGGACATGCAGGCGCGAGCCAAGGGCGTGAGCCCCTGGCTGTCTTTTTTCCGCAGTTGGCGAGCAAACTCCTCCGCTGGCATGGAGCGAGCAATCAAAGGCAAAATCCAGTCATTGAAATCGCTGGCCTCCACCGCTTGATGGAGCGCGGCGCGCCCGTCCTTGTCCTCAATCGAAAAATCGGTCACGCGCATGAGCTTCTCGACCATGGGTTTTGATTTTTCCGTGTGGCGAAACGCCACGGACATCGCGGTGCGGCCGGTCGCGTGGTCGGCCAAGTTGGGGTTGGCCCCCATTTCCAGCAAGGCGTCGAGAATTTCCTCATGGTTGTTGATCGCGGCGATCATCAGAGCCGTTGAGCCCTCAGGAGACTTTCTTTCATCCAGGTTCGAAACAGACGCCAAAAACTTAAATGCCTCAAAATGGCCCTCAATAACAGCGCCCATTAAAGCGGTGTACCCCATTCCGTCCACAATAGCCGGATTGCTCTCTTCCAACAATATCTTCAAACACTCAACATGTCCGTATTCCGCCGCGACGAAGAAGGGCGTCATGCGCCAATAGTTTTCCATCATCTCGACTTGGTTTTCGTGGTTTAACGCTTTCTCGCGTTTGTTTTCAATTCGAAGGCTGTCCGGGTTCCAATGCGGCAATAGCAACCGCACGCATTCGGCGTGGCCTCCTCGCGCCGCGACAAAAAGAGGGTGCAGCCCGTCAGGGTCAAACACATGAAAACTCTGTTTGTGCGCCCGGGCGTGGCGCAGCAAATCCTTGATGGCCAAGGCGTCGCCTGCGATCGCCGCCATCAGCATCGCCTTTTTCCATTTTCTTTGCGAAAACACGCTGTTCGAATGGGCCGGGAACTCAGCGGCTGTCGCGGACTGAGCGGAGCCCTGAGACTTGGGGGCCAGGCTATCGGGAGACGAAGGGGAGTCGGATTTCAAAGACATGAGCGGCGCGTCTTGTTGGCAGGCTGGACACAGGCCGGCGGCCTGCTGATGCTCTATTCTATCTCAGGACGGGGGCGCGCGAAAGCGCGTTCAGCCGCCGACGCTTTTCGGACACAATTTTGCGCGGGGCATCATTGACGCGCCGCGGCTCCGCGGCCCTTCACGCCGGGGTTGAGACGTGAAAGAGGCCGAGCGCTTGCCCTGCAAGGGATTGATTCCCTGGCTGGCGTGGCGTCCTCGGCCGCAGTCGCAGTCGCGCAGGCGTCACAAGACTCGGGGTCTCCTCAGCACGGGGGCCTTCTCCTCAGCCGTCAAGCCCTTTTTCTCCCGCTCGGGTGAAGCTCCTGCGCTGCGCGCGGCGTTCACGGTGTCTTTCAGGGCCAGATTCTCCATTCGGAGCCGCAGTTTCGGACACTCTGCGAGCAAGGCCGCGTTCGGATCGTTCCACATTTCGTAGGCGTCGCCCTGGGACGGCTTGCCCAGCACGCGCTCCTCAGCGTGTCTCCACGCCTCTTGCGCTTTGGCGTCGGACACCACGAACGCGAGGGCGTCAATGGAGGGAAGCGCCTCGCTTTTACGCATCAGCGTGTCGATGGTGTCATCGAGCTCTTCTTGCGAGAGGCGTTGGGCGCAATGCTCCAACAAGAACTCGGCTCCTGATGACGACTCTGGCCACTGCGCGCACGCGAAGCCCAATGGCGTGAGCCCGCGCTTGTCCTTTTTGCGCATTTGCGCGGCGAACTCATCGGCCGGCATGCCGCGGACGAACAAGGGCAAGACCCAATCGTTGAAATAGCTTGCGTGGACCGCATGGTGAAGCGCGGCGTGCCCGTCGCCGTCCTCCGCGGACAAATCGGTCACGCGCAGGAGCTTCTCCGCCACGCCCTTGGCGCTTTCTGAACGGCCCATGGCCATGGCCATCGCGCTCTGTTCGCTTTCATCGAGGAGATTCGGATCCGCTCCCCACGCCAGCAACGCGTCAACCATGCTCTCTCGCTCGTTGATCGCGGCGAGCATCAATGCCGTGGAGCCGCCGCTTTTGACGCGGTTGATGTCCGACACCGGGCCGAGAATTCCCACGACCTCCTCGCGCCCCTCTCGAACGGCGGTCATCAAAGGCGTCATGCCCCACCCATCGGCGATCTGCGGATCGCTCTCCGCCAGCAAAACTTTCACGCACTCCGCGTGCCCCTGCTCCGCGGCGACGGCCAAGGGCGTCATGCCCCAAAAGTCTTCAGTCATGACGCACTTGTTGTCCGCGTCGAGCCCTCGGCTCTGCCGACGCTCAATTTGCAAGCTGTCTGGGTCCCAATGCGGCAGCAGCAATTTCACGCACTCAGCATGGCCTCCGCGAGAGGCCACGAACAGCGGATGCAGGCCGTCTGCGTCGAAGACATGGAAATTCGCTTTATGCGCGCGAGCGTGGCGCAACAAACCGGTCAGGCTGTTGGCGTCTCCCGCGATCGCGGCGTCCACCATCGCGCGCCTCCATTTGCGCTCTTGGAACGGGCCGCGCTCTTCCCGCGCGGCGTTGGCGCGCATGGCTGGAGAGCGCGAGAACGAAGAGGGCATGGAATCGGGCATGAGTTTGGGCGGTGTCTTTTTCACAGGCCGGCGGCCCGTCAATGCTCAATTGTACCTCATTGTCTGGCTTGCCGGAAAGGGGGGGCTCGCATTGACGGCGCTCCCCTCTCTTTGCGTTCACGCGAATCGCGCCTTTCCAAGGCCTGATCTGATGATTCTTGCTTGTGTCTTGCTTGTGGCTCGGCCCCTCCGATCGGGCAGCGCTAACCGCTAATCACACGGCGCCGCGCGTGATATCCACTCATTTCTTTCAGTTTATGGCCTTTTTCTCACCGTTAACCATTTTGGGCGATATTCCTGAAAACGAATACGTTTTGCCTTTTCCGCGTCTCCCTTGCCCAAAAGGCCTTTTGCCGCTCCAACGGTCTTTTTCTGCTCTTTTCAACCGATGCGCAAACGATGTTTTTTCAACAAGAGCCGACGCTCTCTTTCAGGCGAATGCAATTGAAAGCATGCGATCCGAATTGACGCTTTTTCAATCGCTTGCCCTAACGCCCAAAACCCTGCATATTCGCTTTTTTGCAACGGAGCCCGCCGCCGCAACCACTTTAATCCCAAGGCTGCCGCCTCGCCCATCCATTTCCCTCTTTCCATTTGGAAGCCGCTTCATGTCCCTGTCCCGCTCAATTCACGCCCGTTCTCATGGCCTGCCGGGCCTTTTCCGCGCGGCGGCCATTGCGATCGCCCTCTCGTGCGTTTTTTTCGCCAGCGCAGCCCGCGCAGAGTCGGCTGAGGCGCCGAAAAACGCCTCGAATGCCTTCGCGCGCTCCATTCCACCATATTCTGACGCTCAAATTGACATCGGGCTGCGAGCCGCGGGAATCGCTCCGCCTGCGTATGCGGCTCCCGCCACCGACGCCGAGCGCTTCGTGGAATTGAGCCAATTGCGCCGCGACGACGCGGCCTCGCGCCTTTCAGGCTCAGAATCAGCGCAAATGGATGTCGCGCGCCGCGCGGGCCAAATCGCCAGAGCCTCCGCTTCCGCTTCTTACTCCGAGCGCGAGCGCGCTTCGGTGGCGGCCGCCATGGCCCTGTCTTCCGCGCGGGGCCCTTTGCTTCACACCGCCCGGCTCGAAGCGGCCCGTCGCGAGTTGGCCGAGGCCGCCCTCGCGGTGGCGCAAGCCCAGATCGCCAACCGCGATCCGGACACCTTTTTGGGGCTGCGCCCGGTTGCGGCTTATTTCTCTGACCGTTCAAAAAACATTATCAATTGACACACAAAGGCTCAACCGACACGCCGGGCGAACAGCTCTTCCCGGCTTGCGCCCGGCTCTCGCCGGAAAGCGGAGGGTCACAAAAGGTTGGGGCATC
>Ga0105857_1000228_pt1 | contig 24113 bp, 19 predicted proteins | sample OrgsoiDNA_201061_FD_89682 | JGI IMG/M metagenome (GOLD analysis project Ga0105857, IMG submission 89682) | Permafrost soil microbial communities from the Arctic, to analyse light accelerated degradation of dissolved organic matter (DOM) -... | ecosystem: Environmental > Terrestrial > Soil >...
CGAACCAGCCCGGTTGCGAGTTTCCGAGCAAGGCGCTGGCCGGTGTCGGGGTGATTTTCTACGTGCTGACGGCCCTGCGCGCGCGATTGCGCAGTCTGGGCTGGTACGAGAGCAAGCCGCAGCCGAACATCGGCGAGTTGCTGGACCTGGTGGCACTGGGCAGCGTTGCCGACGTGGTGCCACTAGATGCCAATAACCGAATTCTGGTGCACCAAGGCCTGGAACGGATTCGCGCCGGCCGGGCTCGGCCGGGGATCAAGGCGATCCTCGAAGTCGCCAAGCGTGACCATGCGCGCATCACTTCAACAGATTTGGGTTTTATCGTCGGCCCACGCCTGAACGCGGCGGGACGCCTGGATGACATGAGCCTGGGCATCGAATGCCTGCTCACCGAAGACGCTGCCGGTGCCCGAGAAATGGCGGCGCAGCTCGACGGCATGAACCAGGACCGCAAATCCATCGAGCAGGGCATGCAGCGTGAAGCGCTGGCCCAGCTCAAGGATTTGCCGGTGGAATCGATGCCGTTCGGTTTGTGCCTGTTCGATCCCGAGTGGCACCAGGGTGTCATCGGCATCCTCGCCTCGCGTATGAAAGAACGCTATTTCCGTCCGACGATTGCCTTTGCCGATGCCGGCGATGGCTTGCTCAAGGGCTCGGGACGTTCGGTTCAGGGCTTCCATATTCGCGACGCCTTGAGCGTGGTGGCGGCGCAGCATCCGAATCTGATCAGCAAATACGGCGGCCACGCGATGGCGGCGGGTTTGACGTTGCCGGAAGCGAATTTTCCGCTGTTCGCCGAGGCCTTTGACGCTGAAGTGCGTAGGCAACTTCGCGAAGAAGACCTGACCGGTCGCCTGCTGTCGGACGGCACGTTGGCGGTCGAAGAGTTTCACCTGGAACTGGCCCGCGCCCTGCGCCACGCCGGACCTTGGGGGCAGCACTTCCCTGAACCGCTGTTTCACGGGGTGTTCCAGTTAGTCGAGCAGCGGGTGGTCGGCGAGCGGCACCTCAAAGTGGTGCTGAAAAGTGAGTGTGGCTCGGTGAAGCTGGATGGCATTGCCTTCGGGATTGACCGCGATATCTGGCCGAATCCGACCATCAAATGGGTGGAATTGGCCTACAAGCTCGACCTCAACGAGTTTCGTGGGAACGAGACGGTGCAGTTGATGATTGCCCACATCGAACCTCGCTAGTCGCTGACAGCTATTGTGGCGAGGGAGCTTGCTCCCGCCGGGCTGCGCAGCAGCCCCAAAACCTGCAATCGAATTTCGCCAGACACACCACGCAGGATGGTTTAAGACTGCTGCGCAGCCGAGCGGGAGCAAGCTCCCTCGCCACAGGTTCGCGTTGACCTCGAATTTGGGGTGTTTCATTTCTTGAACCCTCCCTCATCCCCCGTTGTCGACTAGGCTCTAAGCACTGCTTGATTGGCCTTGTGACGTCTTGTCGAATTTTTTGCCCGCGGGGGCGGGTGCTGCACCTTTTCCTGTCACTCGTCGACTTTTCAAACAGAACCCTGGAGCCTGCCCACTGATTCGAGAGGTGCCCCATGAGTCTGCTGCTTGAACCCTATACCCTTCGCCAATTGACCCTGCTCAATCGCATTGCCGTATCGCCGATGTGTCAGTACTCCAGCGTTGATGGCCTGGCGAATGACTGGCACCTGGTCCACCTTGGCAGCCGCGCGGTTGGCGGGGCCGGTCTGATTTTTACCGAGGCCACGGCGGTGACTGCCGAGGGTCGCATCACCGCCGAGGACCTCGGCCTGTGGAATGACGAACAGATCGAACCGCTGCAACGCATCACCCGCTTTATTGCGGCCCAAGGTGCGATAGCTGGCATTCAACTGGCCCACGCCGGGCGCAAGGCCAGCACTCATCGGCCGTGGCTTGGCAAGCATGGCAGCCTCAAACCGGATGATGGCGGCTGGACTCCGGTCGGTCCTTCGCCGATTGCATTCGACCCACAACACACCGCGCCTAAACAACTGGATGAAGGGCAGATCGCTGAAGTCATTCAGGCGTTCGTCGAGGCGGCAAAACGCTCACTGACCGCCGGTTTCAAAGTGGTCGAGATCCACGCTGCTCACGGTTATCTGCTGCATCAATTTCTGTCGCCCCTGAGTAATCAGCGCCGTGATCAGTACGGTGGCTCGTTCGAAAATCGCATCCGGCTGGTGCTGCAAGTCACCGAAGCGGTGCGCGCGATCTGGCCTGAAGAGTTGCCGTTGTTTGTGCGGGTATCAGCCACCGATTGGGTGGAAGACGGTTGGAATCCGGATGAAACCGTGGAGTTGGCGCGACGCCTCAAGGACTTGGGCGTGGACTTGATCGACGTGTCGTCGGGCGGTACGGCGGCCAACGCGGAAATTCCGATAGGGCCGGGTTACCAAACCCGCTTCGCCGAACGGGTGCGCAAGGAGTCAGGTATCGCCACGGGCACGGTAGGAATGATTACCGAGCCGGCGCAGGCTGAGCACATTCTGCGGACCTGTCAGGCCGACATTATCTTCCTGGCTCGGGAGCTGCTGCGTGATCCGTACTGGCCGCTGCACGCCGATGATGATTTGGGTGGGCGCAAGGCTGTTTGGCCGGCGCAGTATCAGCGGGCGACGCATCGGGATCAGCCGATTCATGAGTCGGATTTGCGCGACTGAGTGAAGCTGTAGAAACAAGAAAAAGCCCCGGTCAGGTTGATCGGGGCTTTTGAGTTTCTATGCGGGGATTTTGGTTGTCTGTAAGGCCGTCTTCGCGAGCAAGCCCGCTCCCACAGTGGATTTGTGGTGTACACACAACCAATGTGGGAGCGGGCTTGCTCGCGAAGGGGCCGGATCAGCCGACCCTTTACCCTCAGGTGTACTTACGCTTATCCGGCGCCGGCGGGAAATACTGGTACAACCAGGTTTCACTCAACGTCCGGTCATGGGTGCGAATAAACAACCGCAGTTCCACCGGTGCGACGCTGTCATTAGTCGGGTACCAGTCAAACGTAATCCGGTAACCCTTGATGTCATCGAGCACCAGCACGTTGAAGTCCTTTACCTCGCCATTCGAGCAAGTGACCACCGGTTCGATCGCTGCACCCTCCGGCAAGCGGTCCAGACCGCCGCCAGTGAAGTCCACGGCAAACCGGCGGGCCCAGACTTCCGGGTAGTGCTCGCCCGGCGCCCAGCCTTCAACGAAGCCGCCCATGCCCGAACGAGTCGCGTTGACCCGCGCCAGCGGCGTGCCGACCGGCGGCAGGGCGCTCCAGTAGAGCTTGTAGCCGTAATTCAGCGAATCACCGGCCGCTACAGGCTTCTTCGGCGTCCAGAACGCGACGATGTTATCCAGGGTCTCGCCGGTCGTAGGAATTTCCAGCAGATCGATAGAGCCTTCGCCCCACGCGGTTGTAGGTTCTACCCACAGGCTCGGGCGTTTGCTGTACCAGTCGACGGTGTCTTGATAGCTGGCGAACTCGTGATCGGTCTGCACCAGGCCGAAACCTTTCGGGTCGGTGTCGGCGAAGGCGTTGAACTGCAAGGTCGCCGGGTTGTTCAGCGGACGGCAGATCCACTCGCCGTTACCGCGCCACATGGCTAGTCGATCGGAGTCGTGGATTTGCGGGTGAATGGTGTCGCACATGCGCCGCTCGTGGGTGCCGCAGCTGAACATGCTGGTCATCGGCGCGATGCCCAGTTGTTCGATGGCCGTGCGGGCATTGATGTGCGCGTCGATGGCCATGACCACCTGATTGGCCTGGCAATCGATGTCGAAACGGTAGGCGCCGGTAGCGCTCGGCGAATCGAGCAGGGCGTAGACCACGAAGCGGGTGCTGTCCTTGTCCGGCGTCTCGAACCAGAATTTGGTGAAGTCCGGGAATTCCTCACGTTTCTTGGCATAGGTATCGATTGCCAGACCGCGAGCCGACAGACCGTACTGGCCAGAGGCGTCTACAGCGCGGAAATAGCTGGCGCCGAGGAAGGACAGCACATCGTGCTTGTCCAGTTCCGGGGCCTTGAACAGCTTGAACCCGGAGAAGCCCAGGTCGCCGGTGAGCTGCTTGGTGTCGACCGTGGTTTTTTCATAGTTGAAGAGCGACGGGCGGAAATGCACTTCCCGCGCCTGACGTGTCTTGGGGTCGACGCTGTACATGCGCACGGGTTGCTTAAAGCCCATGCCGACATGGAAAAACTGCACATCCAGCTGACCGTTCAACTCGTTCCACAGCGAGTGCTTGCCGTCGTACTGAATCGCATTGAAGTTCTGCGGCGTCATGGTCGCCAGTGTCGGCGGCAGCACCTGCTTGGTGTCCTGATAGCGACTGGTGGCGAGCTGTTTGGCCTGGATCTTCAGTGCTTCGAAGTCGAACGCCTGCGCGTCGCCGTCAGCCGCGCCATTCCCGGCCCAGGCGCGTGCGGCCAAAAGGCCGGAGGCCGACAGACCAGTGTAGGCAGCGATGGCCATGGATGCTTTGAGCAAATTCCTGCGGTGCATAAGTACAACCTGTCGTGAACAATCCCGCGCCGTTCCTGGCACTGCTGGATCAAAAATGGAGGTTCGGACATGCCTTCGGCCAAACGCAACGGACTTTAAACAGATGCCAAATAGCTTAAACCGTTCGGTTACAGAGAAAAAATGATTGATAGCACAACGATGTTGCAGCAATGAAACTAGAAGTCTCGGTTAGCGTTTCCCACAGTACTTTCTGATTTATAGGGCATTTCTGCTTTTTTCGACTAATTACTCTAAAAACCACTTTTCAGCGCCGATTAAGTTCCTATTCTATGGACATGACCGGTTTCGGCCCTTCAGGCCGGTGGGTTCAGCAGGCACAAAGCGCCTGCTGAAAGTAGCAGGGCGATGCGGTTTTCTGGAGTTTTTTTTGACGTATAGAAGGACATCGTCCATGTCGAAAGTACAAGGCATCACCGAACTGTTAGGAATCTTCCCGTGCCTGGCGTCCGGGCGGCGTAGGCGGCGGCTCAATTCGGAGGAAATGAAGTTGGTGGAACGGTATCGAGAGTTGTCGGAGAGCGACCGGATTGCGATGCGGTATCTGGTGGATGCGATGAGGAGTGTTTCGCGGTTTTGAGCGGCATACCAAGGGGCGGACTATGAAGTCTGCCCCCTTTACATTTTTTCAGACACACCAGAATCCCTGTGGGAGCGGGCTTGCTCGCGAAGAGGGCGTGTCACTCGACATTGATAGTGATTGACCCAGCGCATTCGCGAGCAAGCCCGCTCCCACAGGTTTTGCATTTACCTGACCCTCAACTGCAAGTGCCCATGATCTTGAATGGTCTCTGTACCTGCATCAGATCTGGCATGTCGCGCCACTTGATCCAGGCTTGATGCTGCCAGTGCAGTAGCGGCACCGAGATGCCGGCCCACTGCAATGAGGTCAGGCTCGGAATGTTATCCACAGACGCCGCGTTTGAATCGCGCAGCATGGGGATGACTTCGTTGCTCAACCACTGGCGCAGGTTTCGGTTTTCCGGGATGAAATGGTGGACCAGCAAGGCATACATTCCTGATTCGCTTACCATCAGTGATTCTACGGTGTTGCCGCTTTTGAGTAGCCGGACAGTCCGGCGCTGATCAGGATCGAGTTTCAGGGTAAGGCGTTCGTCCATCGGGCGACCCATCAGGCGACCGAGGTCATGCACGCAGAACCAGGCTTGGTTGTCTTGCATGAGTGCGTGGAGGAAGCGGTTGTGGCGGGCGAAGACGGTTGGGGTGAAATGAGGCGGTATTTCAGGTGTTTGATTACGCATATTCGACTCCATGTTGAAAAGGGAGCCGCCACTAATCCTTCGACAGATTATGGGTGGCGGACCGTGCGGCGTTCGAAGTCGGAACATTCTCGATCAACACGGAAAAGCCGAGAGGCCCGCGCCACACGGCCCACCATAAAGTGAAGCTGAAAGGCAAAAATTGCCCCAGTTCATATGGGGGCGCGGATACGCCATGTTGATAGTGCTTCGGCTTCGACCCCGGGTCGCTGATTTGGCAGCGACGAGGTAAAGCCTATCGTTCAGGCGCTCGCGGCGCCAAGTCTACTCTGACGCCGCGTGTTGTAGGAATTGGAGCTTTTACCGGAAGGCTCGGTCTGTAGGAATTTCCTGTTTTTGCATGAGCTGCAGCGCCGCTGCACCAAGCCCCTGTTTTTTGCTTTATTTTTTGGCTTTCAGGAATGAACTGCGGGTTCGCTGCATGTTGATCGAATTTTCCGTTTCCAACTATCGCTCCTTCCGGGACAAGCAAACCCTGTCCATGGCGGCGGCGCCGCGCTTAAGCAAAAAACGCAACCTGCTGATGCCATCCGACAGTGGAGAAAGGCTCCCGGATTTGTTGAAGGTGGCTGCGATCTACGGGCCAAACGCATCGGGTAAATCTTCGCTTATCCGGGCGATGGGGATCATAGGCCAGTTGATTGCAGCGCCTCCGACCTCAAATGAAGAGCTGCTACCGGTCTCTCCATTTCGTTTTGACCCGCACCTTCAAAACGAACCCAGTTGTTTTGAGTACAACTTCATTCAACACGGGCTCCAATATCGGTTTGTCCTGCGTCTGACGGCGCAGCGGGTCATTGAGGAGGAACTGGTTTCATATCCCAAAGGCAAAGAAACGCTGCTGTATCAGCGTCGTTTTACGCAGGAGGGAGAGCAGTACGTTTTCGGGGAAAACCTTCAGGGAGGCAAAGAAGTACACAATGCCTGGCGACGTCTGACGAACCCCAAGACACTCTTTATTTCGCAAGCTGTTGCGAACAGCAGCGAAGAGTTGGCCCAGTTGCGAAGTCCATTTAGCTGGTTTCAAACCGGTCTACTCGTTATTGAGCAGAACAACATGCTGGGGTTGTCAGCAGCGTCCATCAGATTTCTTCGGATGGCATCAGACTGCACACTAAATTTACGAGACTTTCTAAGGTCCGTGGATATTCCTGTATCTGCTATCCAGCTCAATACCGAAGACGCGGCGTCTGTTCAGATCACTAAAAAACTTACCTTGAAAGAGTTCTTCGCAGCTGCGCAGAAAGACAAAGTAACGCTGACCCATACGAGCCTTTTAGGCAAAGCCGAGTTTGATTTTTCAGAGGAGTCCGGCGGCACAAAAAACCTGAATGGGTTCTGGCTGCCCTGGTTCATGATCAATCATGCCGACGGGAGCGGGATCCTTTCTGTCGACGAGTTGGACAGCAGCCTTCACCCCTCAATAGTCGATGATCTCATTGCGAAACATCTGGACAGTGGGCTGAACACTCAGTTGATCTTTACCTCCCACGATACTCATCTCATGAACGCCAAAGTACTTCGGCGCGATCAGTTCTGGATTACCGAACGCGACGCTAACGGCGCAACGAGTCTTTTTTCCGTTCATGATTTTGAAGGGCGAGAGAGTGAGGATGTCGAGAAGCGTTACTTTGAAGGCCGTTATCGCGGGTTACCGCTGATAAGGCAGGGTTGATCATGGCGCGCTCAATACGGCTATTTGACCGAAAGGCACCACGGTTCAAGCCTCAACCCAGCGTGCTGATCCTCTGTGAAGACAGCAAGTCAGGAAAACGATATTTGGAGGAGGCTGCCTTTCACTTTCGTGCCAACGCTCAAGTGGAAATAGCCCACTGCGGCGTCACACACCCAAGTGGCATTGTCGAAATAGCCATTGCCCGCCAGAAAGGCTTCGACAAGGTGTTTTGTGCATTGGATCGCGATACGCACCTATGTTTTGACCGTGCATTAAATCTGGCTAAGCCTCACCCGAAAATCAGAGTCATTGCTTCGTATCCCTGTTTTGAGTTTTGGCCACTTCTGCACTTTGGTTTCAATAGAAAGCCATTTCGAGCGGTTGGGAAGTATTCTCCAGGTGACTTGGTGACCAAAAGCCACAGAGAAAAACCGAGCATGGATAAATACGAGAAAGGCGAAGGCTCTAACTATTTCTCCCATCTGTTGGGTGAGCCATTCCAAAAGGCTAGAGCTTTAGCGCCCAAGATCATCGAGGACGTCGCCATAAGCGGCGAACCCAACCCCAGCACCGAAATCCATCTGCTGATGGACGAGTTCGAGACCCTCTCCAAACCTCAACCGATCTAACAACCCAGCCCGCATCGCGCGGGCTGGGCAACATCATTTACCGACTAGCCTTCCAGGCATCCCCAGCAGGCGCAGTCCCATGGTCATAAGGCTTGGCCAGCCACATGTAGAGCAACCCCAACCCAATCACGATCGCCGTACTCAGCACCATCGCGTAGTTGATGTACCAAGCCGCATCCGGCGTACGCGGCCAGGCCATGTTGATGATCGCGCCGACACCGTAGATCAACGCACCAATGTTCACCGGCAAACCCCACGCGCCGAGGGTGAATTTGCCGCTTGGTTTCCAGCCTTTCATCCGTGCGTACAGCGCTGCCAGGACGATCATCTGGAATGCCAGATAGATGCCGATGGCCGCGAAGCTGACGATGGTCGCTACGGCGTCTTGCAGGAAAAATCCGAGGGCGATGATTACCGCTGGCAGGACGCCGGACACAAACAGCGCCGCAACCGGCACCTGGGTTGTAGGGGAAATCTTCTTCAGCAGTGTGCTGCCGATGACCATTTCATCCCGAGCGTAGGAATACAGCAGACGACTCGCTGCCGCTTGCAGGCTGATGACGCAGGAGATGAAGGAAATCATCACCACGCCCATCACTACTTTCGAACCCACCGGACCGAAAGCGTTGTTGAGGATGGTGGTGACCGGGTCTTTGTCGGTGCCGTTGATCACCGCTTGCATGTCCGGCACGGCGAGGATCAGCGCCAGGCAAGCGAACATCGCCGAGATGCCGCCGATGTAGATGGTCATGCGCATGGCAATCGGGATTTGCTTGCTCGGGTTCGGGGTTTCTTCGGCGACATCGCCGCAGGCCTCGAAGCCGTAGTACAGGAACATCCCGGCCAGCGAGGCGGTGAGGAAGGCCGGCAGGTATGAGCCGTCGATGCGGATGTCGAAGGTGTTGAATAACACGCTGATCGGTTGATGACGCTCGAAGACCAGCAGGTAGACGCCGACGATGACCGCGCCGATCAGCTCACAGAGGAAACCGAACATGGCGATCCGCGCCAGCACTTTGGTGCCGCTGAGGTTGACCAGGGTGGCGAACAGCGTCAGGAACAACGCGATGATGATGTTGGTGTTGTTGCTCGGTTCAAAACCCATCATCGCGGCCAGGTACGGACCGGCACCGACCGCCACGGCGGCGATGGTGACGCACAGGGCGATGGAGTAGATCCAGCCGACCATCCACGCCCATTTTTTGCCGACCAAGCGGCGCGCCCACGGGTAGACGCCGCCGGAAATCGGGAATTGCGAAACCACTTCACCGAAGATCAGGCACACCAGCAACTGGCCGCAACCGACCAGCAAATAGGCCCAGAACATCGGCGGCCCGCCTGCGGCCAGGCACAGGCCGAACAGGGTATAAACCCCTACAACCGGCGAGAGGTAAGTGAAGCCCAGGGCGAAGTTTTCCCACAGGCTCATGCTGCGATTGAAGTTCGAGGTGTAGCCCAGCTTGCGTAGCTGCTCGGCATCGCTGTCGGCAACGGCTGCGGAGAGATCGGGTGATGCACTCATGGTCTGTTAGCTCCGGAAAATCGGCAGATTTCGGATGTCCGAAACCGTGACGGGGCCTTGGAGGCGCCGCCCGGGTCGGTGGTTATTGTTTTGGCTTGGTTGGGGTGGAACCTGGGTGGTGCTTAGTGCCGGTTTCTTCCCTGAGATTGCGGTGACGCCTTCGCGAGCAAGCCCGCTCCCACAGGGGAATGCGGTTGAATGTGGGAGCGGGCTTGCTCGCGAAGCTTTTAAGCTTTTAATGCTTGAACATCACATGCCGCACGGTGGTGTAGTCCTCAAGCCCGTACATGGACATGTCCTTCCCGTAGCCGGACAATTTCTGACCGCCATGGGGCATTTCGCTGACCAGCATGAAGTGCGTGTTCACCCAGGTGCAGCCGTATTGCAAGCGTGCAGCGAGGCGATGGGCGCGACCGACATCGGCGGTCCAGACTGACGATGCGAGGCCGTAGTCCGAATCGTTGGCCCAGCCCAGCACCTGCGCTTCATCGGTGAATTTGGTCACTGACACCACCGGCCCGAACACTTCACGACGGACGATTTCATCGTCCTGCTGCGCATCGGCTAATACGGTCGGTTCAAAGAAGAAACCATTGCCTTCCACAGCCTTGCCGCCCGTGACCAAACGGATGTGCGACTGCGCCACGGCACGCTCGACAAACCCGGCCACGCGGTCGCGATGTTGCGCGGTGATCAGCGGCCCCAACTCGGTCGCCGGGTCATCCTGCAAACCGTACTTGATGGTGCTGACCGCCGCGCCAAGCTTCTCGACGAATTTTTCGTAGATGCCGGCCTGGGCGTAGATACGGCATGCGGCGGTGCAGTCTTGCCCTGCGTTGTAGAAGCCGAAGGTACGAATACCTTCCACCGCGGCGTCGATATCAGCGTCGTCAAAGATGATCACCGGGGCCTTGCCGCCCAGTTCCATGTGCATGCGTTTAACGCTGTCGGCGGTGCTGGAAATGATGTTCGCGCCGGTGGCGATGGAGCCGGTCAGCGACACCATGCGCACTTTCGGATGCGTAACCAGCGGACTGCCGACGGTAGGACCACGACCGAACACCAGATTGAGCACGCCCGCCGGGAAGATTTCCGACGCCAGTTGCGCCAGACGCAACGCGGTCAGCGGGGTTTGTTCCGACGGCTTGAGCACCACGGTATTACCGGCGGCCAGGGCCGGGGCGATTTTCCAGGCGACCATCATCAGCGGGTAGTTCCACGGCGCGATGGACGCGATGACGCCGACCGGATCGCGGCGAATCATTGAGGTGTGACCGGCCAGGTATTCACCGCCGGCCGAACCACTCATGCAGCGGCTGGCGCCAGCGAAGAAACGAAACACGTCGGCAATCGCCGGGATCTCATCGTTCAGCGCGGCACTGTAGGGTTTGCCGCAGTTGTCCGATTCCAGTTTGGCCAGCTCTTCGCCATGGGCTTCGATGGCGTCGGCGAGTTTGAGCAGCAGCAGCGAGCGGTCTTTCGGCGGGGTTTGCGACCAGCCTTCGAAGGCGTTGTCGGCGGCGCGCACGGCGGCGTCGACCTGGGCTTCGGTGGCTTCATTGATTTCGACCAGTACTCGGCCGAGCGCCGGGTTGAACACCTGCTGGGCGGGGCCTTCGCCGTCGATCAGTTGGCCGTTGATCAAGAGTTTGGTTTGCATCTCTATGTCCTCATCGAAACTATATTTTTCCTGCCGAAACCGAATCAATGTGGGAGCGGGCTTGCTCGCGAAGAGGCCATCACATTCAACATTGATGTTGGCTGAAACACCGCTTTCGCGAGCAAGCCCGCTCCCACAGTAAATTCGGTTCCCACAGTGAGTAATTGTTGTCAGTTATTTCCCGCCACTGCCCGCAACACTCTCGCCGCCACGGGTCAGGTAATAGGCGCCGAGGATCGGCAGCATGGTCACCATCATCACCAGCATCGCGACGACGTTGGTCACCGGCACGTCCCGTGGGCGGCTGAGCTGGTTGAGCAACCACAGCGGCAGGGTGCGTTCATGGCCGGCGGTGAAGGTGGTGACGATGATCTCGTCGAACGACAGCGCAAACGCGAGCATGCCGCCGGCCAGCAGCGCCGAACCGAGACTCGGCAGGACGATGTAGCGGAAGGTCTGCCAGCCGTCGGCGCCGAGGTCCATCGAGGCTTCGATCAGGCTGTGCGAGGTGCGGCGCAAACGGGCGATGACGTTGTTGTAGACGATCACCACACAGAAGGTCGCGTGGCCGACGATGATGGTGAACATCCCCGGCTCGATCCCCAGCGTCTTAAACGTCGCCAGCAACGCGATCCCGGTGATGATCCCCGGCAGCGCAATCGGCAGGATCAGCATCAGCGAGATGCCTTGTTTTCCGAAGAATTCGCGGCGGTACAACGCCGCCGACGCGAGGGTGCCGAGGACCATGGCAATCAACGTCGCGATGGCGGCGATTTGCGCCGAGAGCTTGATCGCTTCCAGCACGTCGGGGCGCGAAAACGCCACGCTGAACCAGTGCAGGGTGAAGCCTTTGGGCGGAAAGCTGAACGCAGCTTCTTCGGTATTGAAGGCGTACAGGAAGATGATCAAGATCGGGAAGTGCAGAAACACCAACCCGCCCCACGCGGCGATTTTCAGGCCCAGAGAGGCCTGGTCGCCCTGTTTGATTGGCTTAGAGCGCATCGAAGGCCCCCATGCGTTTAACGATGGTCAGGTAAACGGCGATCAACACAATCGGCACCAGGGTGAACGCGGCCGCCATCGGCATATTGCCGATCGCGCCTTGCTGGGCGTAGACCATGCTGCCAACGAAGTAGCCCGGCGGCCCCACCAGTTGCGGCACGATGAAGTCGCCGAGGGTCAGGGAAAAGGTGAAGATCGAACCGGCGGCGATGCCCGGAATCGACAGCGGCAAAATCACCTGCATGAACGTTTGGCGCGGTTTGGCGCCGAGGTCAGCGGAGGCTTGCAGCAGTGACGGCGGCAGGCGCTCCAGCGAGGCCTGGATCGGCAAGATCATGAACGGCAGCCAGATGTAGACGAACACCATGAACCGGCCCAGGTGCGAGGTCGACAAAGTGCTGCCGCCAACGCCGGGAATGCCGAGCACGAATTGCAGCACCGGCTCCAGTCCCATGTGTTGAACGAACCACTGCGCCACGCCGCCCTTGGCCAGCAGCAAGGTCCAGGCGTAGGCCTTGACGATGTAACTGGCCCACATCGGCATCATCACCGCGATGTAGAAAAATGCCTTGGTCTTGCCGGTGGTGTAGCGCGCCATGTAATAGGCGATCGGGAACGCGACGATGGCGCTGGCAATCGACACGACAATCGCCATGCTCAAGGTGCGCAGGATGATGTCGAAGTTCGACGGCTGGAACAGTGCAGCGAAGTTCGCCAGGGTCAGGTCGGGGGTGACCGCCATGGTGAAGTCATCGAAGGTGTAGAAACCTTGCCACAACAGCACCAGCAGCGAGCCGAGGTAGATCGCGCCGAACCACAGCAGCGGCGGCACCAGCAGCAGCGACAGATAGAAGTTGGGCCGGCGATACAGCAGATTGGAAAACCTGCGCAACGGCGAACCGCTGGCCGACGTTTGAGGGAGAGCCACGCTGTTCATCTCACACCCCGCCCACAACATTGTCGTGCAGCGGGATCATCGCCTCGCGTGCCCAGCGCGCGCTGATGCGTTGCCCGGTCTGGTGCTGGGCGCTGGTGTCCAGCCACTGGACGTTGGCCTGGCTGATGTTCAGGGTCTGGCCGTTTTCCAGTTTCACTTCATAGCGGGTGGCGCTGCCTTGGTACTGGATGTCGTGCAGCAAGCCGCTGACTTCAATCTCATGGCTGGCCAGCGGGCCTTCGGCGAAACGCACGTGTTCCGGGCGAATCGAAAACGGCTGCGGATTGCCGCTCAACTGCTTCGCCAGATCGCCGCGAATCACGTTGGAGGTGCCGACGAATTCAGCGACGAATGTGGTGGCCGGTTTCATGTAGAGGTTGCGCGGGGTGTCGACCTGCTCGATGCGACCCTTGTTGAAAACGGCCACGCGGTCGGACATCGACAGCGCTTCGGTCTGATCGTGGGTGACGAAGATGAAGGTGATGCCTAGCTGGCGTTGCAGCTTCTTCAGCTCGCTTTGCATTTGTTCGCGCAGCTTCAGGTCGAGAGCGCCGAGCGGTTCGTCGAGCAGCAACACGCGCGGACGATTGACCAAGGCGCGGGCCAGGGCCACACGCTGTCGCTGACCGCCAGACAGTTGCACCGGTTTGCGCTCGCCGTAGCCACCGAGGGCGACCATATCGAGGGCTTCTTCGGCGCGCTTCTGGCGTTCGGCTTTACCGACGCCTTTGACTTTCAAACCGTAGGCGACGTTGTCGCGAACGTTCATGTGCGGGAACAGCGCGTAATCCTGGAACACGGTGTTCACGTCACGCTGGTACGGCGGCAGCCCGGCGGCCTCTTCGCCGTGAATACGGATCGAGCCTGCGCTCGGTTGTTCAAAACCGGCGATCAGGCGCAGACAAGTGGTTTTGCCCGAGCCGGAAGGGCCGAGCATGGAAAAGAACTCGCCGTCCTGAATATCGATGGAAACCCGGTCAACGGCCTTCACTTCGCCGAACTGACGGGAAACGTTGGTGAACTGGACTGCAAGCGTCATGGTGCGGTGCTCCAAAAAGGCGAAGGCCGTCGCAGCGGCCCTGCCTGGACTTCTGAAAAATCTGAATCGTGATCGCGTATCCGCGACTGGAATACTGATTGTGGTGAGGGGGCTTGCCCCCGTTGGGCTGCGCAGCAGCCCTGAAATGGAGAATGCGGTTTATCTGCTAGATCGCGGTGGCTGTTGCTGGGGCGGCTTCGCCACCCAACGGGGGCAAGCCCCCTCGCCACAGGTGATCGGTGTGTCAGCGACCGCCCATAATCGCGATGTAATCCTGGGTCCAGCGGCTGTACGGTACGAACTTGCCGCCTTCAGCCTGCGGGGTTGTCCAGAAGGCGATTTTCTCGAACTGGTCGAAACCGTTGGTCTTGCAACCCTCGGCGCCCAACAGTTCGCTGCCCTGGCAAGCCGCCGGCACCGCTGGCAACGAGCCGAACCACGCGGCGACGTCACCCTGGACTTTCGGTTGCAGCGACCAGTCCATCCACTTGTAGGCGCAGTTCGGGTGTTTGGCCTCGGCGTGCAGCATGGTGGTGTCGGCCCAGCCGGTGGCGCCTTCTTTCGGGATGGTCGAAGCGATCGGCTGCTTCTCGTTCATCAGGCCGTTGACCTGATACGGCCAGGCGCTGGACGCGACCACGCCTTCGTTTTTGAAGTCACTCATCTGCACGGTGGTGTCGTGCCAGTAGCGGTGGATCAGCGGCTGCTGGGCGCGCAACAGATCGAGCACGGCTTTGTACTGGGTTTCGGTCAGCTCGTACGGGCTCTGGATGCCCAGTTCCGGCTTGGTGCTTTTCAGGTACAGCGCGGCGTCGGCGATGTAGATCGGGCCGTCATAGGCCTGCACACGACCTTTGTTCGGCTTGCCGTCCGGCAGGTTTTGCGCGTCGAACACTACGTTCCAACTGGTCGGCGCAGTCTTGAACACGTTGGTGTTGTACATCAGCACGTTCGGCCCCCACTGGTATGGAGTGCCATAAGTCTGCTTGTTGACCACGTACCACGGCGCATCTTTGAGGCGCGGGTCGAGGCCTTTCCAGTTCGGGATCAACGCCGTGTTGATCGGTTGCACACGCTTGCCGACGATCAATCGCAGCGACGCATCGCCGGACGCGGTGACCAGGTCGTAACCACCCTTGGCCATCAGGCTGACCATTTCATCGGAAGTAGCGGCGGTCTTGACGTTGACCTTGCAGCCGGTTTCCTTCTCGAAACCGGTCACCCAGTCGTAGGCCTTGTCGCTCTCGCCACGTTCGATGTAGCCGGGCCAGGCGACGATATCCAACTGACCTTCGCCGGCACCGACGGCTTTCAGCGGTTCGGCGGCCTGGATACTGGCACTGGCCAGCAGTGCGGTGGTGATTGCACTGAGCAGTGCGGTCTTGTGCACGAACATGGGGTTTCCCTCTTCTTTAATTATGGTCGGGGCAGTTGTGAACGTGGTGAAGCGTGCCGTTTTCGGCTTGTTGTTAGCGTAGTCAGAGATGCTGGCCGTGGCGGGCCATGATGTGCCGCACCACGCTGTAGTCCTGAAGCGAATCGCTGGATAAGTCTTTGCCGTAGCCCGAACGTTTCAGGCCGCCATGGGGCATTTCGCTGACCAGCATGAAATGGCTGTTGATCCAGGTGCAGCCGTACTGAAGGCGCGCCGCGACCTGCATGGCTTTGTCGAGGTTCTGGGTCCAGACCGAAGAGGCGAGGCCGTATTCCGAGTCGTTAGCCCAGTCCACGGCTTGTGCCAGTTCATCAAAACGGGTCACGGTGACCACCGGCCCGAACACTTCGCGCTGGACGATTTCATCGCTCTGTTTGCAGCCGGCCAGCAGCGTCGGCTGGTAATAGAAGCCGGCGCCGGAATGCACGGCCGCGCCAGTAACGCGTTCGATGTGCGGCTGGCCGAGGGCGCGCTCGACGAAACTGGCCACGCGGTCGCGCTGGCGGGTGCTGATCAGCGGGCCGATTTCATTGTCGGCGTCGCGTTTACCGGCGAAGCGCAGGCTGCTGACGGCTGCGCCAAGTTCGGCTACCAAACGGTCATGAATTCCGGCCTGTGCATAAATCCGGCATGCGGCGGTGCAGTCCTGGCCAGCATTGTAATAGCCGTAGGTGCGCACACCGTCGACCACCGCTTGAATGTCCGCGTCGTTGCAGACGATCACCGGGGCTTTTCCGCCGAGTTCGAGGTGCGTGCGTTTGAGGGTTTTCGCCGCGGCCTGGAGGATTTTTTGCCCGGTGACGATATCGCCGGTCAGCGAGACCATGCGCACTTTCGGGTGGCTGACCAAATGGCTGCCAACGCCTTCACCTCCACCGCAGATGATGTTGATCACCCCGCGCGGCAGGATTTCGGCCAGCGCTGGCGCCAGGGCGAGGATCGACAGCGGCGTATGTTCGGAGGGCTTGAATACCAGGGTGTTGCCGGCGGCCAGGGCCGGGGCGATTTTCCACGCGGCCATCATGATCGGGTAGTTCCACGGCGCGATGGACGCGACGACCCCGATAGGATCGCGGCGGACCATGCTGGTGTAACCCGGCAGGTATTCGCCGCTGAGCTGACCGGTCTGGCAGCGCACGGCGCCAGCGAAGAAACGGAACACATCGACTGTGGCGCTCAGGTCGTCCTGACGGGCCAAGTGCAACGGCTTGCCGCAGTTCAGGGATTCGAGGCGGGCGAGCAGGTCGGCGTTTTTTTCGATGGCGTTGGCGATGTCCAGCAACAGATTCGAACGTTGCTGCGGCGTGGTGCGCGACCAACTGGCGAAGGCGCGGTGGGCGGCGAGGATCGCAGCTTCGACTTGCTCGGTGCTGGCTTCGGCGATGTGGGTCAGTACTTCGCCGGTGGCCGGGTTGAGGATCGGTTCGACAAAGCCCTGGCCCGCGACCAATTCGCCATCGATCAACAACGCGGTGAACAACGGGGTCTGCGCGCCAGCCATTTTTCGGGTTCTCTTTTCTTGTGTGGCCATGGTGCTCCCAGCGACTGGGGCACGGCCGTCTTATGTCGATGTCACAAGACTAGTGCGCGGGCCCGAGGTCGACAAATACTAAATACTGAAGGTGGCGTTCGATTAAATAGATGGCTTGCGCCCGCCGTGGGGTTGTTCCCGGGCGACGGTCAGGAACGGGTCGACCAGCGCCGGCCGGGCGGTGCCGCGACGCCAGGCCAGGCCGACGTCGAGGGTCTGGCTGAGGTCGGCAATCGGCCGGGCTTCGATGATGTCGCCCTCCAGTGACCAGGGGCGGTAGGTCATGTCGGGCTGGATCGACACGCCCAGTCCCGCCGCCACCAGGCTTCGCACGGCTTCCGTCGACGCAGTTCTCAAGGTGATGCGCGGTTGCAGCGAGGCTGCTGACCACATGCGCTGGGCGTTGCGGTCCATTTCATCGACGTTCAACTGAATCAGCGGTTCGCGGGCCACGTCAGCGAGGTTGATGCTGTCGTGTTCCAGCAACGGATGCTGCGCCGGCAGCCACAAGCGGTGGGGCGAGTGGGTCAGCACTTCGGTCTGCAAGGCGTGGCGGTCTTCGAGATTGGAAAGGATCAGCACGCCGACATCAATCTCGCCGCTGACCAGCAAATGCTCGATGTAAGGGCGCTCGTCCTCCATCACCCGAATCTCGACGTTGGGGTAGGCGCGCTGGAATCGGGTGAGCAGATCCGCCAGGTAATAACCGGCAACGAGGCTGGTCACGCCGACGATCAACTGCCCGGCCACTTGGTCGGTGCTTTGCTGAAGGCTGCGCTTGGCGTTGTCCACCGTCGCCAGAATCAAGTGCGCCTGGCGCAGGAATTGATGGCCCTGGTGGGTCAGGGTCATGCCCTTGGCGTGGCGGTTGAACAGGCTGACGCCGATTTCCTGCTCCAGTTGCTGGATCGCCAGAGTCAGGGTGGACTGGGAAATAAACGCGGTTTGCGCGGCGGCGGAGATCGAACCGGTCTCGGCCACAGCGATGAAATGACGGATCTGACGCAAAGTCATCATGGGAACAGTACCCGGTGGGCGGTTTTTATAGATTTGTTCGAGTGTATATCTTTTTAATCGATGGCCCAGCCTGACGCCTCGGCGAGTCGCAAGGGCCGAGCAACATCTGGAAGCACTCTCGCGGGCAGGCACCGGGCACTTTCGATCTAGGCTGAGGGCCTGAATCATCCGGTTATCCCGAATTCGTGGAGGCAGCAAATGAACACCCGTGGATTGCTCGATCAGCTACTCAAATCCGGCCAGGACCTGTTGAAGGACAAGGCCGGCGGTCATCAGAACAAGTCATCCGGCGGTGGATTGGGTGGTTTGCTTGGCGGCAGCGGTGGTTCGGGCGGCCTCGGCAGCTTGCTCTCGGGGGCGGGGGGCGGTGCTTTGGCGGCCGGTGCAATGGGCCTGTTGCTCGGTAGCAAGAAGGGGCGCAGTGTCGGCGGCAAGGTCCTGACCTATGGCGGTCTCGCGGCGTTGGGCGTGATTGCCTACAAGGCTTTTGGCAACTGGCAAGCCCAGCAGGGCACGGCACCGAAGGCTGAGCCGCAAACCATCGACCGCTTGCCGGCGGCGCAGGTTGAACAACACAGCCAGGCGATTCTCAAGGCGCTGGTAGCCGCGGCCAAAGCCGATGGCCACGTCGATGAGCGTGAGCGCGCATTGATCGAAGGTGAATTCACCAAGCTCGATAACGACCAGGAACTGCAGCACTGGCTGCACACCGAACTCAACAAGCCCCTCGACCCAAGCGACGTCGCCCGCGCCGCCAGCACTCCGGAAATGGCCGCCGAGATGTATATCGCCAGTGTGATGCTGGTGGATGAGGAGAGCTTCATGGAAAAGTCCTACCTCGATGAACTGGCACGGCAGTTGAAGCTGGAGCCGGGGTTGAAGGCTGAGCTGGAGAAACAGGTGCGCCAGGCTTCGATGTAAGCCCCCAAACCGCCATCGCGAGCAGGCTCGCTCCCACAGGGATTTGCTGCGTACACAGCCTCTGCGTACGACCCGATCAAATGTGGGAGCGAGCCTGCTCGCGATAGCTTCTTCACATCACCTAATGACCAATCCACGGTCCATTTCTGCCAAATCACCACTGGCAAGCCTCACCTCATCTAGCGGAAAGTCCCATTCCAGAGCCCGTCCCTGCTTTTTGCCATCGGGACGTGGGGCGGCGGGCATCCGTCTTATAAATGAAACACCGCCCTCAGCTATACTCCCCAGCATTTGAAAATGGCCCCGAGGACATACTGTGAAGAACTGGACGTTGCGCCAACGCATCTTGGCGAGCTTTGCGGTCATTATTGCCATCATGCTGCTGATGGTCATGGTCTCGTTCTCCAGTCTGCTGAAGATTGAGTCCAGCGAGGAAACGGTCCGAACGGATGCAGCGCCGGGGGTGTATTACAGTTCGATGATTCGCAGCGCCTGGGTCGACAGCTACGTCCTGACCCAGCGGATCGTTGGCCTCTCTGAACATCGCGACATGACTGCCGCTGACCTGGAACTGTACAAGAGCTACGAAGCGCGCCTCGAAGCGGAGATGGAAAACTATCGGAAAACCATCTTCGATGCCGGGGATCAAGCCGATTACGACGCATTCGAAGTTCACCATAAAGCGTTCAATCAGGTGTTGAATAAAGTCGTCGATCTGTATCAGCACAAACAGTACGAACAGGCCCGCGTTGCGCTGGAGCAGGAGTTGACACCCGCGTGGGGCGATGGCCGCAAGCAGTTGAATGTTGTGATTGATCGAAATCGTGATCAGACCGCTGGCGCCACCGAGGCAATCCGCCAAGCGGTCACCGCGGCAAAAATCAGCATGGGCCTCTCTTTGCTGGTCGCGATTCTCGCCGCCGGTCTCTGTGGCCTGCTACTGATGCGCGCGATCACGGCACCAATGAGCCGCATCGTGCAGATCCTCGAAATCATGCGTACCGGTGACCTCAGCAGCCGCCTGAACCTTGATCGCAAGGACGAGTTCGGCGCGGTGCAAACCGGCTTCAACGACATGATGACCGATCTGACCTCGCTGGTGTCCCAGGCTCAGCGTTCGTCGGTGCAGGTCACCACCTCGGTCACTGAAATCGCCGCCACCTCCAAGCAACAACAAGCCACCGCCACCGAAACTGCCGCCACCACCACTGAAATCGGTGCGACGTCCCGTGAAATCGCCGCCACGTCCCGTGACCTGGTGCGCACCATGACAGAAGTCTCCACGGCCGCCGATCAGGCCTCGGTGCTGGCCGGTTCCGGGCAGCAAGGCCTGGCGCGGATGGAAGACACCATGCACTCGGTGATGGGCGCGGCCGATCTGGTCAACGCCAAACTGGCGATCCTCAACGAGAAGGCCGGCAACATCAACCAAGTGGTCGTGACCATCGTCAAGGTCGCCGACCAGACCAACCTGCTGTCGCTGAACGCGGCCATCGAGGCCGAGAAGGCCGGTGAGTACGGTCGCGGTTTTGCCGTGGTCGCCACCGAAGTGCGACGTCTGGCGGACCAGACCGCCGTCGCCACGTATGACATCGAGCAGATGGTCCGCGAGATTCAGTCGGCGGTGTCGGCCGGGGTTATGGGTATGGACAAGTTCTCCGAAGAAGTGCGTCGCGGCATGTCCGAAGTGCAGCAGGTCGGTGAGCAGCTGTCGCAGATCATCCATCAGGTTCAGGCGCTGGCGCCGCGAGTGTTGATGGTCAATGAAGGCATGCAGGCCCAGGCCACCGGCGCCGAACAGATCAACCATGCGCTGGTGCAATTGGGCGATGCCAGCAGCCAGACCGTCGAGTCCTTGCGCCAGGCCAGTTTCGCCATTGACGAACTGAGCCAGGTGGCCGTCGGGCTGCGTGGTGGCGTCTCGCGATTCAAAGTCTGATGAGCGAACTCACGGCCAAACGCACTGCCGTGGCACCGGCCAGACAGGCGCTTTTCTTGGTGTTTCGCGTCGGTAACGAGCGTTACGCACTGCAAGCCATTGAGGTAGCCGAAGTGCTGCCGCGCCTGCCGTTGAAGCCGATTGCCCAGGCCCCGGCCTGGGTCGCCGGAGTATTCGCCTATCGCGGTGCAGTGGTGCCGGTGATCGACCTCAGTGCACTGACCTTCGGCCAACCGGCGCAGGCCCGCACCAGCACGCGGCTGGTGCTGGTGCACTACCGACCGGATGAAACCACGCCTGCGCGATTGCTCGGTCTGATCCTGGAACAGGCTACCGATACCGTGCGCTGCAACCCGGCGGATTTTCAGCCTTATGGCCTGGACAACCGCCAGGCGCCGTACCTCGGTCCGGTGCGCAAGGATGCTCAAGGCTTGCTGCAATGGGTCAGGGTTGCCGATCTGCTCGATGATCAAGTCCGGGCGCTGCTGTTTCCGTCGCAGCCTCTGGACCTCCTTGAGGAGCGGCCATGAGCAGCGATCAGCGGTTTTTCGATTTTCTCAAGGATCGCATCGGCCTCGATGTCGCTTCAGTGGGGCCGGCCATCATTGAGCGTGCCGTGCGTCAGCGCATGACGGCAGCCTATGCGCTGACGGCCGACGAGTACTGGCAGACTTTGCAAGGCTCGCGGGACGAGCAACAGGCGCTGATCGAAGGGGTGATCGTCCCGGAGACCTGGTTTTTCCGTTACCCGGAATCCTTCGCCACCCTGGCGAAACTGGCGGCCAAACGCCTGGCCGACCTCAACAACATGCGCGCCCTGCGGATTCTCAGTCTGCCGTGCTCCACCGGCGAAGAGCCGTACTCGATTGCCATGGCGCTGCTGGATGCAGGCCTCAAACCTCATCAATTCAAGGTCGAAGGCATGGATGTCAGTCCGCTTTCGGTGGAGAAGGCCAAGCGCGCGTTGTATTTCAAGAACTCCTTTCGTGGTCAGGACATCGCGTATCGCGAGCGGCATTTCAGCGCCGAAGACGAAGGCTATCGACTCAGCGAGCGGGTGCTGGAACAAGTCCGCTTGCAGGTCGGCAATCTGCTCGATCCGGCCTTGCTGGCCAGCGAACCGCCCTATGATTTTGTGTTCTGTCGCAACCTGCTGATCTATTTCGACCAGCCGACCCAGCAACAAGTCTTCGAAGTGCTCAAACGCCTGACCCATGTGGACGGCGTGCTGTTTATCGGCCCGGCCGAAGGCAGCTTGCTCGGACGTTTCGGCATGCGCTCGATCGGCATCCCGCAGTCGTTTGCCTTCAGCCGCCAAAGCGCGCCGGAGCCCGAGTCTTTTCCGGCCTTCGCTCCAACTGCGCTGCCGGTGCGTCAACCGGTGCGCAGCGTGATCCCGCCACCGGTACGCAGCCGTCCGTTCGCTAATGTCGCACCGCTGCCCAATACCGTGAAAACGGCCAATCCCGACGCCGCGACGCTGCTGGCGAACATCGCCGCCCTGGCCAACGAAGGCAAAAGTGCCGAGGCCCGTGCCGCGTGTGAAAGTTATCTGCGCAGCCACGAACCGGTCGCCCAAGTATTTTATTGGCTGGGACTGCTCAGCGATGTTGCCGGCCGTGCGCTTGAAGCCCAGGGTTTCTATCGCAAGGCGTTGTACCTCGAACCGCAACACCCCGATGCCTTGATGCACCTGGCTGCCTTGCTGCAATCGCTGGGCGACACCGCGGGCGCCAGACGATTGCAGGAACGTGCCGCCCGCAGCGAGCGTGCCGCCGACAGTGAGCGTAAACGATGAGCGTCTCCGACACCTTGAGCGTCACCCATGAAGATGCCCAGGCCATCGACGACTGCTGGAACCGCATCGGTATCCACGGCGACAAGTCCTGCCCGCTGCTGAGCGAGCATATTCACTGTCGAAATTGCGCGGTGTATTCGGCCGCCGCCACCCGCTTGCTCGACCGTTACGCCTTGCAGCAGGAAGATCGCGAGCAGGTGTTGACGGTGGTCGAAACCGACGTCAAAACCCGTTCGCTGCTGATGTTCCGCCTCGGCGAAGAATGGCTGGGCCTGGCCACTCGCAGTCTGGTTGAAGTGGCGCCGCTGCAAACCATTCACTCCTTGCCGCACCAGCGCTCCCGGGCTTTGCTCGGCGTGGCGAATGTGCGCGGGGCTTTGGTGGCGTGCCTGTCGCTGGTGGAATTGCTGGGGCTCGACGCCACCAACAATGTGTCTTCCGGTGCGCGGGTAATGCCGCGGATGTTGATCATCGCCGCCCGGGGTGGCCCGGTGGTGGTGCCGGTCGACGAAGTGGACGGGATTCACGCCATCGACGAACGCATCCTCGATGCCGCGTCGCAATCCGGGACCCAGGCCAGCGCCAAGTACACCCGTGGCGTGTTGCAATTCAAAGGTCGCAGCCTGCGTTGGCTGGATGAAGAACAGCTGCTGTCCGCCGTGACCCGGAGCCTCACATGACCCCCGAGCAAATGCGCGACGCCTCTTTGCTGGAACTGTTCAGCCTCGAAGCCGAGGCCCAGACCCAGGTGCTGAGCGCCGGCCTGTTGGCCCTGGAGCGCGATCCGACCCAGGCCGATCACCTGGAATCGTGCATGCGCGCGGCCCACTCGCTCAAGGGCGCGGCGCGGATTGTCGGCGTGGATGCCGGGGTCAGCGTGTCTCACGTGATGGAGGATTGCCTGGTCAGCGCTCAGGAAGGGCGCCTCTATCTGCGGCCCGAGCATATCGACGCGTTGTTGCAGGGCACTGACCTGTTGATGCGTATCGCGACGCCGAGCAATACACCGTCGGCGGTGGAAATTGATGCCTATGTAGCGCTGATGGGGCGATTGCTCGACCCGATGGCACTGGCGCCGCCGATCAGCACGCCGATTGCGCCGTTTATGGCCGAGCTTCAGTTGGAGCCACCAACCGTCGAGCCGATCGCCCCGGTCGTCGAACCGCTGGCCGTCGCGCCCGCCGAGCCGCCACGCAAGGCCAAACGCACCACCGAAAACGGTGAGCGCGTGCTGC
>Ga0105857_1000230_pt1 | contig 23868 bp, 31 predicted proteins | sample OrgsoiDNA_201061_FD_89682 | JGI IMG/M metagenome (GOLD analysis project Ga0105857, IMG submission 89682) | Permafrost soil microbial communities from the Arctic, to analyse light accelerated degradation of dissolved organic matter (DOM) -... | ecosystem: Environmental > Terrestrial > Soil >...
AACTTCAGATTTCCTGGTGCAGTCACTTTTAAAATTTGCAGGTTTTCTGCCGTTGAAAAGATTCTGTCTACAACTTTCCATTCCATAGGTTTTAACTATGTTGAAAGGATACCCTAACAATAGAGCACAAAATGCTAACAGTCCTTAGAAAATTTCAGTAGTTGAGCTATGAGTTCTTAATATTGCAGCCAACCAGCACAACTATCAAGTGATCCAATACCTTCAGGGCTATGCCGCTGAAGTGAAGTGAACCCCGAAAGTTGGACAAGCATCCGATAGCAGATAATCTAAGCAATCATATGGGACAATTTAAGCTGAGGGTTGCTAGGCATGTCAGAGTTCATAAGGGACTATAAAGGTGCGTTTAGGAGCAGCAGATATACCGGGCTCCGGCTAAGGAAATGGATACTCTTCACGCTGAAAAGCGTGTTGCTGTTTTTGGTGCTTTGCCTCGTTTTCAGTGCTCTACAGTACGCCGTTATTTTTTGGACTCCTTTGTTTGAGTATGTCACGGTGCCAGGCGTTCTCATTTCTAGTGTCAGCGGGATTGTCATATCACTGATAGTGAGCTTCGGTCCAAGTGTGCTGTACAGCATAAGAAACTGTATCAGGTAAATATCACAAGCCGCCTTCGGGCGGTTTTTTTGTTGCCATCACCATGGGCAGACCCATCGTAATGGCGCGTCAATATGACAGTGTTTATGTTAATACTCGGAGGTTATTCCCTCATGGGTTTCAGGAATCCATGATTGAAACCATTTAGCTTGCAATTGAGTATAGAAAAAGAGTCTGCGGCGAAATTGATATCTTCAAGCTCCCAAACACCGGCCTGGTGAGAAATCCGAGAGTTATGTGGATTGCCAGGCTGAGCGCATGGGTGTGCATGTAGAAGCCGGTTCCGGAGTTGAACTAACTCCCTGAATTCATATGCCGCAGCTACCAGCGCAATTTTATCCTCTGAACTTGGGAGCTCATTTTCGGAGAGGTTAATAAATGCAGTGGCTATGCCCCCGGCAGTCTTGCTTGTCAGAGAGTGGATAATTCCTTTCTTCAGACTTTCGCAACAATAAACAGCATTCCATTCTAAGACCATAAAACAAAATGCAGCTCTTCCTATAGCAGAAACGTAACTCTCATCAACAGGGGTGGAAAAGCGTGGTTCGTTCATAGGTTTCCTTATTTTGTTCAACGTAACCAATTGGTAAATGGATTTATCTGTTTAATTTAATCTAAAAGGTGAGAAATGAGCAAACCAGATTGGGAGGCCATCGAATCGGCGTACCGAGCTGGCTTGATGTCTGTCCGTGAAATTGCTTCACCGCTTGACGATAATTCAGATCCCGCGAAATGGGTAATGCTGCACAAGTCGAACTCAGTCCAGCTGGTGGACGGGCTGTTCTCGATCTCCGAGCCAGCGCCATCAAAGACGACCAAGTGATCCAATACCTTCAGGGCTATGCCGCTGAAGCTCAGAAGCGTTGAAAAATTTATTGAAACGAAATCAAGTGAATTCAATTACTTGAAAAAGTTGACAAAGTTGTCAACAAAATCATATGTTTACAGGATATAGTTGCCATGTTCTGATGTGATCTCATTCAATGGAGGTTGCTATGGAATATGCTTATAAAGGGTATGAAGTATCGTTAGATATTAAAATTAAAGAACCATATTTTGATGTTCATGTTGAAGCAAAAAAATGTACAGATGGTGAATTTAAGGAATTATTGGTTGAAGAAGAAACTTTTTCTCTAACTGTCGGGTTGGTTAATGCAGGATTAGGCCTGCAGAAAAGAATCGAAAATAAAATCGATTCATTGGCAGGTTTAAGTAATTAAGTAAAATATACGAAACTTTCATAGCCACCGCCTACGGGCGGTTTTTTTATTGGAATGAATATGGCCGATATCAAGGATCTTTCTGCCCAACTCCAATCCCTAAAAAAGCAAGTCCCGTTTGCCACGGCGCAGGCGTTAACAAGCGTCGCCAGGCAGATAGCCGCCGCAGAGAAAACAGCCTTTCAACGCAAACTTGAGACTCCCACACCGTTCACGGTTAATTCTGTAGGCTCTGTTGGAGCGCGCCGGGACAGCCTGACAGCGAAAGTTTTTGTTCGTGACATTGCAGCCGGATATCTGGAACCGTTCGAGTTTGGCGGTGTGCACAAACTCAACGGCCAGGCTCTGCTTAATCCGAAAGATATCAAGCTCAACAAGTACGGCAACCTGACTCGCAATAAGCTATCTCAACTCAAAGCAAAGCCTGATGTGTTCATTGGCGACATTGATGGCATTAATGGCGTGTGGCAGCGAGTAAAGGAAAAGAAGGGCAAGAAAGGGAAGAAACGCCAGAAACGGTCAGCAAATGGAACGCGTCGCGCTCGCGAGACGAACCCAATGCCGAAGTTGCTGATCCGGTTCGGTGATGCTCTTCCTGTCAAACCGACTCTGGGTTACATGGATCGTGCTGAGAAGATGGCCACGTCACTCATGCCGGATGCCATCAGCAAGGCGATAGGCGAAGCATTGAGGACCGCTAAGTGATGACGTATTTATCTGGTAGATGATATGTTGCTCAGTAGAAATAATTACTGAAACATATTTGTATCAGGAGGATAAATGAGAATTGTACCGTTGTTGCTTTCGGTTTTTGTACTGTCAGGTTGCGCCGCTAATCTTAAATTTATTGATCGCTCAAATGGCAGTGAATACAGTGGCACCACGGGAAGCACATTTGGTGGAAAAGGCAGTATAAACGCACTTATCGAAGGATCCCGCTATGATGGTTCATTCATTTATATGGATAACGGTGGCGGGTATTCATTGACATCTGGGATGGTCAGCACGACCACAGGATATGCATATGGACAGGCATTAACAAGCAGTGTTTCAGCGAGCGGAAAGGGCCTGGTAACTATGCGCTCGTCGCAAGGTGAATTTATTAGATGTGTCTTTAATTTCAACTCTCTATCTAATAAAGGGATCGGTGAATGTCTCAGGAATGATGGCAGAGTTTACGATTTGTGGATTGACCGATGATCCAAGAAGTACTCAACGTCCCCAAGAAAAAAATGGGTCCTTCCCCAGTCCTTTCTATTGCACGGGCATTGCGCGCCGCACAGTTTCACCAGCTATAAATTTTTCATTTTGTGTCCCATGTCCCACGTGCATATTTATGCACTAACTTTTGCCAGCCCTTACGCCACGTGGCTTTGTTGATATTTTTACGTGGGACATTTGCATGGGACATTGGGTGGGACACAAAAATAATGTCCCACTGTCCCATCGAGGTAAATGTCCCATGACAACGATGACGCAAATTGAATATGCGAAGCACGCCGGTGTCGATCGCAAGACGATAGGCCGGTGGGTTAAAGCTGGTAAGTATGTCGTGCTCGAGGGGAATCTCATTGATGTTGAAGCCAGTGACAAAGCCCTGGCAACTCTGCGTGATGGAAAGGATCCGCGCACTCAGAACGCGGCGAAAAAGAAAATTGCCAAGCCTGGCACTGAAGCAAAAGACGACTCAACTACTGCACAGGCGGTAAAAGAAATCATGCTGGCGACCGGTGCAGAGATGACGCGGGAAGAGGCCAGCAGGGTAAAAGAAAACTATCTGGCACTTTTAACAAAGCTCGAATTCGAGAAAGAGGATGGTCAACTGGTCGAGCTCTCTGTTGCTGAAGCTGTGTTATTCGCGGCGTTCCGCCAGCAGCGCGACGCCTGGATGAACTGGCCGTCAAGGGTGGCTCCCATGATGGCGGCTGACCTGGATGTCCCAGCCGACAGAATGACCGAGGTGTTAATCGAACATGTCCATAAACACATCTCCGGGCTCGGCGAACCTGAATTTAACACAGACGAAACGTGACAGACTTTTAAGCAGTATCAGGAAGGGCTGGACGCCACCGCCGCGTATCAGCGTGCCGGATTGGGCAGATCGTTATCGTAAGCTCGCGAAAGAAGCGGGCAGCACCTCCGGCAACTGGGAAACCGAAACCGTAGAAATAGCCCGCGGCCCGATGCTGGCCGCAACAGAGTCAGGCGTTCATATCATTACGGTGATGTGCTGCACTCAGCTGATGAAGACGGCATTGCTTGAAAACCTGTTCGGTTATTTTGCGCATCTCGATCCGTGCCCGATGTTGCTCCTGCAGCCAAAAGAAGACGCGGCGGAGCAATTTTCAAAAGAGCGCATTACACCGTTGGTGCGCGTAACCCCAGTGCTACGTGACCTGATCGGTGGCAATAAACAGAAGAATTCGAAGGAAACGCTGCTTTATAAATCCTTTACCGGCGGCTTTCTTGCGCTGGCTGGCGCGGGTAGTCCTGACAACCTTGCGCGCCGCCCGATCCGCGTGCTTCTGGCCGATGAGGTGGATAAATACCCCATCACCCGCGAAGGTGATCCGATAACGCTCGCCGAGGAGCGCACAGCCACCTTTGGTCTGAACTGGCTTTCTGTTCGCGCCTGCTCGCCGACGGTGGAAGACGAAAGCCGGATCGCGGCAAGCTATGAAGATTCCGATCAGCGCCGCGCGTCGGTGGCCTGCCCGCACTGCGGTCACCGTCAGTTCCCAGATTTTTTTAAGCACATTCACTGGCCGTCAGACGGCGACAAACACCATACCAAACAGGCCATGATCCACTGCGAAAGCTGCGGCACAGGATGGTCTGAGGGCGACAGACTGCGTTCGTTGAGAACAATTCAGTGGCATCAAACAAAGCCTTTCGAGTGCTGTGGCACTCGCCACGTTCCGCTCAATCTCTACGAGCAGGCATGGCACGCCGATGATAATACCGCCGTCAGTAAAGTCTGGCAGTGGTCTACGTCAGAGCGGCACGCCGTTCACCGGGTTATTTGTCCGGACTGTGGAAAGCATGGGGTCGATAATATCCACGCCGGTTTTCAGGCATCGAAGTTATTCAGCCCTTGGCAAAAAGATAAGCCGGCGGATATCGCAGAAAAGTATCTGAAAGCCAAAGGCGACCCTGATAAAGAGCTGGCCTGGTGGAATACCCAGATGGGGCTGCCTCACAGGCCTAATTATGGCAAGCGCCTTCCTGTTGACGTGCTGCTTGCGCGGCGCGAAGTATTCAGCGCCGAGGTGCCAGATGGCGTGGCCGTTCTGACAGCGGGTATCGATACCCAGAATGACAGGCTCGAGGTCGAGGTGGTGGGGTGGGGCAAAGACGAGGAAAGCTGGTCTGTCGCTTTCGACGTGATCGAGGGTGACCTTGAAACGGCTGAACCCTGGCTGAGGCTGGACGCCTACCTTAAACAGGTATGGCGCCGCGCTGACGGTCGGGGTTTTACCATCATGGCCGCCTGCCATGACTCCGGCGGTAACCATACGCAAAAAGTGTATGAGTTTTCTCAGGAAAGACTGGGGCGAAGGATTTGGGCGATCAAAGGCGAATCTGCCACGGGGGGTAAGCGTTCACCCATCTGGCCGAATAAGCGTCCGACGTCGAAAACCCGCGCAAAATTCCGTCCGATCATTCTTGGCGTCAACTCTGCAAAAGATTCCATCCGCTCCCGATTACACATAGAGCAGCCCGGTCCCGGTTACATGCACTTTTCTACCGATCGGGATATGGGGTATTTCACGCAGCTCACAGCGGAACGGTTAGTCATGAAAGAAGCCGCCGGACAGCGCTACAGCGTGTGGGAGTTGCCGCCGGGCAAAGCCAACGAAGCCTTGGACTGCAGAGTTTACGCTTACGCCGCCCTATGCGGCTTGTTCCATGCAGGCCTTAAATTAAATGCCAAAGCGATAGCTTTGGAAAATAACCCTGACACGTTATTGCCTCCGGCGCCGGAGCCTGAAGAAAAACAGGACCTTCGTTTACCCGGCGTCATTATTACCGAACCTGAAAAACCTCAGCGCAAACCACTGTACAAACGCCTGGCTAATTAAAAAGGAATCCTATGTTCGATCCCAACTCCAGTTTATTGGCTGGTGCGCTGACCCGTGACCAGTTGACGGCGGCATTAACAGCGGCCCAGCAGGCCTATCTAGAGCTGTCGTCCGGCGCCAAAGGGGTTTCTTTCTCGTACGCGCAGGGCGACGGTACCCGGTCGGTGAGCTATCAGCAAACCGATATCAGCCAGCTCACCGCGCTTATTCAACTTCTGCAGGCCCAACTGGGCATCGTGCCGCGTCCGCGCAGGACGTTAAGGTTCAGGTGGTGATGAAAACCGGAGAAGTCAGGATCCTTGGGCCTAATGGCCGACCATTACCTCCTTCAAACCGCCGCGCATCGATGCTGAATGGCTCAGGCAGCGTGCCTTATGATGCCGCGGATTCCTTCAGCGATTCTATGGCTAACTGGCAACCTGCACTCTGGTCGCCAGATAACGAAGTTAACATCTACCGTGACCGCATTGTTTCTCGCGTTCGCGACATGGCACGTAATGACGGATGGGCCTCCGGCAGCGTCACGCGAATTCTTGATAACGCCGTCGGCGCAAACTTCCGTCCGATTGCCAAAGTCGATTATCGCGCGCTGGCCATGCAAACCGGCATTAAAGCCTTTGATGCCAAATGGGCGGATGAATATGGGCGAGCTGTTGAGGCCGCCTGGCGCACTTGGGCAAAAGACCCTAACTATTATTGCGACGTTGAAAGAAAAAAAACGGTGTCCCAGATGCTGCGTCTGGCGTTTCGCCACAAGTTAGTGGATGGGGATGCGTTGGCAGTCCTGCAATACCGAACCGACCGGCTAGGGCATGGTCGCGCGCGATATGCCACAACGGTGCAAATTGTTGATCCAGATCGCCTGAGCAATCCCCAGCAGGTTTTTGACATGCTGAACATTCGCGGTGGCGTCGAAATCGATGATGACGGTGTGCCGGTGGCGTACCACATTCGAAAAGCACACATGGGCGACTGGTGGAGCGCTGAAAAAACCATGACGTGGGAACGTATTAAGCGCGAAACAGCATGGGGACGACCAATAGTTGTTCATGATTTTGACAGTGAAAGAGCAGGTCAGCACCGCGGTACCAGCGTTTTCACGCCTATCGTTCAGCGTCTGAAAATGCTGATCAAATATGACGAGGTAGAACTTCAGGCATCCATCCTGAATGCCATATTTGGGGCATACATCACTTCGCCATACGACCCAAGACTGTTCGAAGACGGACTCAAAACGGATGACGTTCTCGAATATCAGGATATGCGTACCGATTTTCATAAAGACAATCGTATTTCGCTGCAAAGCGGTGCACGTATGCCTATTTTGGCTCCTGGTGAAGAGGTTGCCACCGTTAATGCCGCTCGGCCAACAAGCAATTTTGCAGCGTTCGAAAGCGCAGCATTACGCAACGTGGCCGCTGCACTGGGTATTTCCACCCAACAGCTGACGCAGGACTGGTCTGATGTGAACTACAGCTCAGCCCGCTCCGCGATGCTGGAAGCCTGGAAAACGCTAACACGCCGTCGTGACGATTTTGCCAGTGGTTTTGCCCAGCCGATTTTCAGCAGCTTTATCGAAGAACTCCATGACCTCGGTGAGGTTCCTCTTCCCGTTGGCGCGCCGGAATTTCTGGCGGCCAAAGCGGCCTATTGCCGTGCGCAGTGGATGGGACCCGGTCGCGGCTGGGTTGATCCCGTTGCTGAGAAAAAAGGCGCGATCCTCGGCATGGACTCCGGCATGTCTACGCTGGAAATGGAGGTGTCAGAGAACGTCGGCGAAGACTGGGAAGAGCTTCTCGATCAGCGGGCGCGTGAAGTCGAAGCGTTTAAAGAGCGCGGTTTGCCGGTGCCTTCATGGGCACAGGTTGACACCTTTGCCCCTCAAACAATTAAAGACCCGGAGGCACAGTGAATTTACCCCATCTAGCGCAGCGTCTGTTTAACACCCCGCTGGCGCTGCATCCCCGTAAAGCTGAAGTCGTCATGGCCGCGCTGACTGACCGTTTCGGCCTGACGCGCATTCAGTCAATGTCTGACTGGGAGGATGACGATGACAGCGCATTTACCCGAAAGGCCCGTGATACGGGCTATGACGTGGTAGAGGGTGTCGCGGTGATCCCGATACAGGGCACGCTGGTGCAGAAGTTGGGCACGCTGCGACCCTACAGCGGTATGACCGGGTATGACGGCATACGCGCCTGTTTCCTTCAGGCGCTGAACGACAGTGAAGTCAAAGCCATTTGCCTTGATATCGATTCACCAGGCGGCGAAGTGGCCGGGTGTTTTGATCTGGTCGACGTCATTTATGCTTCACGCGGCAGTAAACCCATCTGGGCAATCTTGTCGGAAAGCGCTTACTCAGCGGCCTACGCGCTGGCCAGTGCCGCAGACAAAATTATTGTTCCGCGCACCGGCGGCGTCGGCTCAGTGGGGGTCATCGTGATGCACGTTGACTGGTCACAGAAGATTAAAAGTGATGGTCTGCAGGTCACCATCATAACCTACGGCGACCGCAAAGCTGAGTCCAATCCGTATGAGCCATTAAGCGACACGGCGCGCAAAGCCATTCAGTCAGACATTGATGAGATGGGTCGCCTGTTCGTGAGTACCGTCTCCCGCAATCGCGGGATAGCAGAAAGAACCGTCCGTGATACCGAAGCCGCCTGTTTCCTGGGCGCCGACGGTGTGCAACTGGGACTGGCCGATCAGGTGTCCTCACCGGATGCGGCATTCCGCGATTTATTACAATTGGTTGGAGAATAACAATGTCAGTGAAAACAAAGAAAATTCGAGGTTTTGCGCACTTGTTTGGTTTTGCCGCGAACGCGTCAGAAGAAGATGAAGACGAGAAAGAAAAATCCAAAAAGGCCAAAGCACGTCGGGCTGAAGAAGACGAAAAAGATAAAGAGGACAAAAAGGACGATTCTGAGGAAGACGATGATAAGAATAAGTCCAAAAAGTCCAAGCGCGCCAAGGGGGAAGATAATTCTGACGGCAATGATGATGAAGACGATGACGACGACGCGGATGCTGACGAAGGCGACGACGATGACGGCGATGATGAAGACGAAGATCGTGATGTCAAAAAGGGCCGCCGCGCTGAGCGTAACCGCGTTTCGCGCATCCTTGGCAGCAAATATGCCGCGGGTAAAGGGCCACTGGCCGTTTCTCTGGCTATCACCACGGGCATGAGCTCGGCCGCCGCTATCCGCGTGCTGGCAAGCTCTGGCCCGATGCAGGCGCCGCAGCAGTCTCGTCGTTTATCTCTGGACGAACGTATGTCCAAAGTGGAAAACCATCAGTTGGGCAATGACGATACGGGCCCGTCGGGGAATGCAAACTCAGTGGTCTCCCGTGCGGCCGCTCTCTACAACCAGGCTAAGGGTAAAAAATAATGACTGTAAATTCAGTGGGGCAAAATGCCTGGGTTCCGGGCGTGCAACATGACACCTTCATTCCGGATCAGCTGTTGTCCGGTCCTCTGCAGGTGGTATCCGATACGGTGACCATCCTGACCGGCTCTGCGGCAACCTATAAGCGCGGCACCGTGTTGGGTGTGATCACTGCCTCTGGGAAATACACCCTGAGCGTGGCGACAGCAAACGATGGCAGCCAGGTTCCGCAAGCCATTCTGGCCGATGATGTGAATGCCACCATGGCGGACACGTTAGCCGGCGTATATCTGATGGCTGAAATCAATAAGAACCGCATTACCTTCGATCCGAGTTGGACGCTCGCTACGCTCAAACCTGCGCTCCGTCCGTTTGGTATCTTCCTGCGCGACAGCGTTCAGGCACCTGCCAGCTAAACACCCGTTTTAATTTAATCGCCTTCTTCGCATGCCCTTCACCGGGCAGGGTGTTGTGCGTCTTTTATTTATCCCGGCCAACAGGTCGGGACACAGAGAGAATAAGCCATGTCCCAAACTATTTACGATACCGTTTCGCTGGTCGGGTTGGTACCCAATCTGATGACGTCGCAAAACTTCATCCTCGACCGCTTTTTCCCGAACATCGTGACCAGTGACGATGAATATGTGGCGATTGATGTAGATATCGGTCTTCGTCGTATGGCGCCGTTCTGCTCACCGCTGGTCGAAGGTAAGCTGGTGGAAAGTCGCCGCTACCAGACCGACAAGTTCAAGCCTGCCTACATCAAAGACAAGCGCGCCCCAGATCTGCGTAAACCGATCCGCCGCCAGATTGGTGAGCGCATCGGCGGAGAATACACCGCCGCAGAGCGTGAAATGCTGAACATCCAGTTCGAGATGAGCGACCAGATTGATATTTTAAATCGTCGCCTCGAGTGGATGGGCTGCAGTGCGATTGCCACCGGCACCGTCACCATCAAAGGCGACGGCTTCCCAACCACCGTCGTTGATTTTGGTCGCGATCCGTCCTTAACCATTGCGCTCAGCGGTTCCGACAAATGGCCGACCAGCGTTGCGGTGGGGGCAACTAACACCCAGCCAACGGACGACATCGAAGAGTGGCAGGCGTTGATTTTGCAGAAATCTGGCGCCCAGGCAACGGACATTATCTTCACCAACGCCTCATGGCGCGCGTTCAAGCTGGATACATCGCTGAAAGGTGCCATTATTCTGCCGGCGCAGAACCCGTCCGGCAACATCATCAATCCGGGCGCGCAGATTGCGAAGGGTGCGGTGTGTAAAGGTTACTGGGGCCAGTACACGCTATGGCTTTACAACGACTGGTTCATTGACCCGGACACTGGCATTGAAAATCCGATGATCGCTGACGGTTCAGTGGTTATGTCGGGTCCGGATCTGATGGGCACCCGCGCGTTTGGCGCAATCATCGATCCCGCCTTCAACTACGGGCCGATGGCGTATGCGCCAAAAAGCTGGCTGCAGCCCGACCCTGCGCAGCGCTTCCTGCTGATGCAGTCTTCTCCGATCGTTATCCCAAGCCGGGTTAACGCAGCCCTTTGTGCGAAGGTGGTCTAATCATGGCAAAAGATAAAACAACCGATGCGGCCTCTGAGGCTGCTGACCTGATCACCGTGGTAGTGCTCAAAGGGAAAAGCGTTCGTCATGACGGGGATAATTACACGCAGAATACGCGCGTTGAACTCTCACCGGGCGACGCCAACCGGCTTATTGCTTCCGGCTTTGTTAAAACGCTGGACGCCGTGAAACAGGAAATGGAAGAGGCGTCCGGTCAGGAAGTCTCCGTCATAAAATCTGATGGTCAATCGACTATCACCTCCGACGAGCCCAATGTCGTTAAAACTGAGAGCGGGGAAGCCTGATAATGGGGGTCAACTGGGATCAGCATCTGCTCAGGCCTTTGCACAGCGTATTTGGTGACCCGGTTGATTTCCGGCCTGCGGGTGCTGCGGCGTATACCATTAGTGGGATTTTCGACCGCGCGTATACGCAGGACGTGGAACCGCTGGAAGACGGCAGCGCCATAAACACCACGTCTCCCGTACTCGGCGTTATTGACAGTGAGTTTTTACTCCCGCCGAAAAGGGGCGACAAGGTGTTTATTGGCCTGGTCGGCGGAGAACAGGTGAATACCTTGTTTACCATTTCTGATATTCAGCCGGACAGCCACGGTGGCTCAAAGCTCATTCTTAACAGGGTGAAGGTATGAATGCAGCAGCACTTCGGATACTGGTGATCGGCGCGCTGACCGGCAAAACGGACGCGGAAGAACGCGTTTATTCATCGCGGGACTGGCCGACGTCGGAAGACATGTACCCGGTGATCCTCGTGCAAACTCCCTTCGATCTCAAAAACTCCCTTGGTCGCAACGTTCCGCAATTTACGACGGTAACCACCGTCCGAATTACCGGCCGCCTGCAGGAGCTGGACGAGATTGATCAGGACAACGGGGCGGAGAAAGCGGAAGTCGCGCTCGAGCAGTTGCGCGAACAAATTGAACGGGCTGTGATCAACAGCTATGAGCTCACTCGTCAGACGCAGCAGTTTTTGCAGGTTCGTTCCACCATCGATGTAAGCGCCGGCGGCGAAGGACACACCGCCCAGCTTCTGATGGAATTGGATATCGAGTATTACCAGGGGCCCGAAGAGTTTTACCCCATCGAAACAACCCCGCTTGAGGGGGTAGACGTCATCATTGTAGAGCCTGACGGCACGCCAGAAGTTGGCGTCACCATAGACCTGCCTCAATAATATTCTGGAGTATTCCATGCTTGTAAAACCGACCGCCGGGCGCACAGTGCGCGATCCGGTCAAAGGCACCCTATTGCCTGAAGAAGGGGCAGAGGTGCAGGAAAGCACCTTCTGGAATCGCCGGCTGCGCGACGGTGACGTCGTAAACGCTGATGCTGCGCCGCAGGGTAAGCCTGTGTCCACGGCAAAAGTGACGGATACCACCAATGACAGCGATAAATCTACCGCTGCGACTGATACGGGGAGTACCCGCTAATGGATTTTCAACATATCTCTTCTAATCTCCGCACGCCGCTTTTCTTTGCCGAGTTTGATAATTCTCAGGCGAACACGGCAACCGCGACACAGCGCACACTGATCATCGGTCAGGCGCTGACAATTGCTGGCGCGGTGCTTAACATCCCGGTTATTGAATCCTCCGCGTCAAATACAGCAGGGATTTATGGTGCGGGTTCAATGCTCCACAACCAGATGGTTGCGTATCTGGCGAACGACGTCGCGGGGGAAATCTATTTGCTTCCACTGGCTGACGGCGTCGCCCAGACGGCAGCGACAGGAACCGTGACCTTAACAACTGCGCCAACAGAAACCGGCGTGATTTCGTTGTACATCGCTGGTCAGCGGGTGCAGGCCACAGTGTTGAGTACGGATTCAGTGTCTTCGATGGCGGCGGCGTTGGCGGCGGCTATTGCGGCGAAAACCGCATTGCCGGTGACGGCAACTTCTGCACTCGGTGTTGTGACGCTGACTGCCAAAAACAAAGGGGCACACGGCAACGGGATTGATCTGCGCCTGAATTATCAGGGCAGCGCGGGTGGAGAAAGCACACCAGCCGGGTTGGGTATCACGCTCACCGCCATGGCCGGCGGCGCGGGCGCACCGGATATGACCACTGCGCTGGCAAATCTGGGCGATCGCACCTTTGACTTTATCGTGACGCCTTATACGGATACGACGTCTCTCGATGCGCTAAAAGGCCTGCTTTCAGACAGCACCGGCCGCTGGAGCTATGCGCAGCAGCTTTATGGTCACGTCTTCGGCGCTGTGTCAGGAACGTATGGGCAACTGACCACCGTCGGGGAAGCCCGTAACGATCAGCATGCTACGCTGCTGGGTGTCTATGACTCGCCGACGCCGGCGTATGTCTGGTCTGCTGCGGTGACCGGAGCGGTAGCGGGCAGCTTGCGTAACGATCCGGGCAGACCTCTGCAAACGCTGACCATCAGCGGCGTGCTGGCACCGCCTTTGGCATCACGCTTCGAACTGACAGAACGTAACAACCTGCTTTACAGCGGGATCTCGACGTTTACCGTTGCTGATGACAATACGGTGCAGGTTGAAAACCTGATCACCACGTATCAGACCAACAAATACGGTGACGCAGACGACAGCTATCTGCAGGTCGAAACGCTGTTCCTGCTGATGTTCGTGACGCGATTTATCAGAACGCAGGTCACGTCGAAGTTCGCCCGCATGAAGCTGGCCGCCGACGGCACACGTTTTGCGCCGGGCTCGGCTATCGTGACGCCGAACATTATCCGCGCGGAGCTCATCGCCCAGTATACCCAGCTGGAATACAACGGCTATGTGCAAGACTCCAAAGCCTTCGCCGCCGGTTTAGTGGTGACGAAAAGCACCTCCAACCCCAACCGGGTTGATGTGCTGTGGGACGGTGTCCTGATCAACCAGCTGCGCGTATTCGCTCTCCTCAACCAGTTCCGTCTGCAAGCTGCGGCGTAAGGAATCATCATGGCAGATACATCTAACCGCCTGGCAGGAACGGCGTTTGTTACGACTAACGGCGTCTCGATCATGGTCGCCGGCCAGTTCAAATACAGTCCCTCCAAGCTCAAGCGTGAAACGCTGACCGGCATGGACTATGTGCACGGCTATAAAGAGAAACCCTCTGCGCCGTTTATCTCCTGTCAGGTGCGCGACAGCGGCGGTACTACCGTTGCGGACTTCACAAATATGACAAATGTGACGATTGTGGCTGAGCTGGCTAACGGGAAAACCATCATAGGTAGTGCCATGTGGACGGTTGAGTCGCAGGAAGTCGACAGCGAAGATGCAGTCTTCGACGTGCGCTGGGAAGGTTTTGACGTGACGGAGAGCTGATCGTGGAAGAACAGGAAAAAAGCATCATCATTCCATTGGGAAAACCGCTGGCTGATGCCAGCGGTAAACTGGTCTGGGAAAGTATTGCGCTTCATGAACCGGCGTTAATCGAGGTGAATCAGTTCCTTGCTTCGCAAAAATCCGGCGGGGCGCTCACAGCAATGGGGCATCTTATTTCGTTGCTGACGGGCATTCCCCCGCTGGTGATAAAGCGTTTACCTTTCACGACGTTCAGGCAATGTGAGGTTTTCCTTCTTACCTTTTTAAATTACACCCCCGAAACACTCGAACCAGATACAACACCTGAAAACAGTACAGTCATTGTGCTATCCAAATTGCTCGAAGACAGTAAGAGTCAGCAAAGTTGGAGTGGTATTGACCTGTTTGAACCCACGCTGGAACAGGTTGATCAGTTTTATAAAGCGCAGACGGCAAAGGGGGGCTTGACCGCCATGTCTGCGCTGGTCTCCGAACTTTCCGGTATTGCGCCAGAAGTGATTAATCGCCTTCCCTTCACTGATTACAAGCGCTGTGAGGGCTATCTACTGGGTTTTTTAAACTACTCCCCCGCGATGGAAGGTGGCGGGAGCGCATAGCTGATGTGACTTATTACTACGGCTGGGGGCCGAGGGATGGATGGGCAATGACCTGGTCTGAACTTAACTGGTGGCTTGTACAGGCAACTCGCCTAAATAAGTTAAAGGAACATAATTAATGGCTAATGCATTTGATTTCCAGTTGAAGGCAGACGATCAGGTATCGCAGTCAATTCAAAACATTGATGACGCCGTTCAAAAACTTATACCTCAGCTTAATGATGCGCAAAAAGTAGTACAACTTGGTGGACGCCGATCAGCAGAAGGGCTTGATGAAATCAGTGGCCGCCTGAACAAGTTGGCCAAAAATGCCCGAGATGGCGTCCAGTTCGTTGGTGATCTGGTACCGCCGTTGAAAATGGTGGGGGGGCTGACTCTCGGTCTGGGCGGTTTAGCAACTGTGATTAATGGGGTTAAATCGTCCATAAAGGAATATGCAGATTCAGGATACAAGATTGATTCCACTGCAAAAAACATCAGCACCACAACGCGAGCCTACCAAGAGTTGACGGGCGCTATGATTGAAAACGGTGCGACTCGGGATACTGCTGATAGTGCTGTGACCGGGCTTTATCAGCGCGCCAATGATGCGCTCAACGGTCGGGATGACCCTTTCAATGCTTTGCTGGCGCAAATGGGCATCAAAATTAGCAAAACCAAGGAAGGGATGGCTGATGTTGTGAAACTGATGGATGACTTGAACAAGGCCATGCTGAAACAGTCCCCCGCCCGGCAGGCCGTGATCGCACAAGTCGGTCAGTTTTCTCCTGAACTGCTGAATTTCTTGCGACAAAGCACTGACCAGATCCAGCGCCTTAAAGACCAGGCGCAGCGCGACGGGTTGATATTTTCCGACCAGGATATACAAAATGCCCTCGAATTTCGCAACTCCATTAATCAAGTTTCAGCTGCTATGGATGGTCTGCAGATGAAATCTCAGGCATGGCTTGGTCAGCGCGGCGAGTACGGAGATATGGTAAAAAATAATCTGGATTACAGCAAAAAACATGCAAAAGATACCCCCGATTCGTTTTATCACGGTGATAAGGATAACGATATCCTTGCTCATGCAAGGCGAGATAAATCCTTCAAGGATTCACTCTCTTTTACTGAAGGTCTGTATTTAGCCACTGGCTATCCTGACAAAGATTTTAAACAGAAATTGAATGCCCGGTATGGCGCGCAGTGGGAGGGGCAGCGACTCCAACAAGATTTGAAAGATATTTCTGTAAATCCGCCAGTCAGCGCTGAACAAACTGGTGCGAAGGGTCCGTTATTCTCACAATTAGAATCAAAATATAAGTTGCCACGTGGAACCCTCAACAACGTTTATCAAGCGGAGTCTTCTGGCGGGAAGCATCTGTTTTCACCGGCTGGCGCTGAGGGACCCTTTCAATTTATGCCGACGACCGGGCAGCAATATGGACTTGATAATCGCGCTGATCGGATGGATACGGGCAAGTCAGCTGAAGCCGCTGCACACTATTTATCTGACCTTTTAGCCCAGTTCGGCGGGGATATGAAAAAGGCAGTAGCGGCGTATAACTGGGGACCCAGTCGAGTCAGTAACATGGGGCTTGAGTATGCGCCAAAAGAAACCCGCGACTATTTGGACCGGGTTATGCCTGGGCTTCCTGATTTTTACGACACTTCGACCGGGAGTAATTCCCCAGGAGAGGAAGACGCACTTCCGGGGAATGATTTAAATACCCACACCGATACGAATATTAATGCGACGACACACACCGCCGGAGGAACGTCCGGGGGGGGAATAGATGTAAAACAAGTTGCAGATGTTTTGTCTAAGGTCTTAAAAGACAATAAAAGTGAGATTGAATTGACGCTGATTAATGAGCGAACCGGGGAGCGGAAAAAAGTCTCCGGCGCTGGCGGCAAAGTCACCACAGCAATGTCGATGCCTTGAAATATCAACCTGACCCGCTTCGGCGGGTTTTTCATTTATGGGGGATAGGATGCCACTGATACAAGATGCGCTGTCTTCACTGCTGGGTTTTTCCGGTGACACATGGAAATGGCAGGATCATATTCACCCCGCCTCATTTAGGGGCGTTCCCTTTGCGGTCGTTGACGGTGATGGTAGCTTTGGCCGCCGGCAGGCCGTTCATGAATACCCATACCGCGATACGGTGTGGGTGGAGGATATGGGACGCTCTACCCGCCGCCTGACGCTGTCCGGTTTTATCATTCAAAGCAGCCTGGTCTACAGTGCGCCGGACGTAATGACCCAGCGCGATAATCTGATCGCTGCATGTGAAACGCTGGGTGCCGGTACGCTGGTCCACCCCACGCTGGGAGAGCTGACGGTCAGCATCCCGGAAGATGGACTCAAGCTGCGCGAAAGCAAAGACGCCGAGCGTGTTTTTGAGTTTACGCTGACCGTTATCGAGTCCGGCCTGCGGGTTTTCGCCGTGACCAGCTCAGTATCCGCTGTCTCCACAGTGAAAACTTCCTGGCTGGCGCTGGCGGCTAAATCGGCGGCCACGTTTATTGCCGAGGTCAATTCTGATATTAGAACGGTCACCCAGGCGATAAAAACGCTCAAAAGCACAGTGTCATTCTGGACAGGCATGGTAACCCGGGTCGCAAATGAAGCGACCAACCTCAGCAATACGCTGAAATCAACGTTCGGCAGCACCCGGTATGGACGTTACAACACCGGCACCGTGGGCGGCAGCGCGTCGGGCGCAACCACTGCCACCTCATCAGATGCAGATACCGCAAACTATCAACTTTTGGTTTCACAAAAAATGGCCTCCTCCGTTGAAGACAGGGCGCAAACGCAGTCCTCAACGGCCAGCCTGCTGGCATCAACCAGCGTCGCATCCTATGCCAGTGGTGCGCAGGATGTGATTAACACGCTGCTGGCCAGTGAAGCTAAAGGTCTGGACCTGATCCGCATGCTTGAAACGCTTTCGGGGTTTTCTGATGCAACATATCGGCCCAACTCCAGCGACAGCGGCATCACCTTATCCGTTCAGATTTACCTGACAACGCTTTCTGCGGGTGCAATGGCCTATGCCGCATCGCTCTATGAGCCAGTGAGTTATGACGATGCAGCTGATTTACTTCAGAGGGTGGTGGCGGTGATTGATGCCGTTTCTCTGGCGGCGGCGGATCAAGGCTATGACGACGTGTTCAGTGAGTTATCTGATCTCAAAACACATGTGAAAACTACTTTACAGGCAAAAGGTGCGCTCCTGGCTAACGTTGAAACCGTTTCATTTAGCCAGCCCCTGCCTGCTCTGAACCTGGCGAATCGCCTGTATCAAGATGGTAGCCGGGCAGAAGCATTGGCAAAGATGGCCGACCCTATCCATCCGGCCTTTATGCCCCTCACTTTTAGGGCGCTCACCTCATGAATGATGAAATGACGTTAACCATCGGTGGGAAAATACTTTCAGGCTGGGACTCCGTTCGGGTTACGCGCAGCATTGAACGCCTGCCCAGCGATTTTGACCTGTCGTTAATGGATGAATTCCCCGGCAGCGATGATCAGCAATTAGTTAAAGAAGGGGATCCCTGCGTGGTCAAGCTGGGCAGTGATACGGTTATCACCGGCTATATTGACCGCTGGGCACCGATGATTTCCGCCACCAGGCACGAGGTTCGGGCAACCGGTCGCAGCAAGTGCCAGGATCTGGTTGATTGCTCAGCGAAATGGAATAACAACGTGATCACCGGGGCGACGCCGCTGCAAATTGCTCAGCGCCTCGCCTCACCCTACGGCATTACGGTTTCAAGTGACGTAGCTGAGATGGATAACGTGCCGCAATTCACCCTTAACTGGGGGGAGAGCTCACAGGAAATCATTGATCGCATCACTCGCTGGGCCGCATTGCTTTATTACGATCTCCCTGACGGCCGTCTTTACCTGACCCGCGTTGGCACTAAAAAAGCGGCCAGCGGCGTGGCGCAGGGCGTCAATATTGAAGCGGCAGCCTACGAGGCATCGATGGATGAACGGTTTTCCGAGTACACCGGTGTATCAATGACGGTCAACCCGCTGATGGACGACAGCGGGTACGGTGCGGTAACGAAAGCCACCGCGAATGACCCTGACGTCGCAAAAATGCGGTACCGAAATCGCATCATCATCGTTGAAAGCACGATGAACACGCCAGAACTGGCACAACAGGCGATTGACTGGGAAATGAACCGCCGTTACGGCCGCTCCAAGGCACTTCAGGTCACCGTGGACAACTGGCGCGACAGTGCCGGTAAGTTGTGGGAACCCAATACCCTGATCCCCGTAAATATTCCGAAGATGGGGATCAGCGATGTGCTGTGGCTTCTGGCTGAAGTCACTTTCATTAAGGATGAGCGCGGTACCGTTGCGCAGATGGTCCTGATGCCGCCGGCGGCCTTCTCCGTGCAGCCTTATCGCTTCTACAACGTGATACAGGAGTTGAATCGATGACGGTACTTAGCACGCTCTATCGGCGGGCAATGATGATGTTAGGTATTGGCCGTGTATCGCTGACTAATGACGACGGCGGGATCCAAACGGTGCAATACCAAACACCACTCGAGGTGCGCGGTGACACGCCGAGACTGATGGAATTTGGTTTTTCCTCCGTTTTACCTGCTGACTCAGACGTCCTTGTTGCCTATCTTTCTGGCGATCGTTCAAATGCCGTGGTGATCGCTTCTGGGCATAAAGGGAGCCGAAAGACCGGCCTCAATACGGGTGAAACTATCCTGTACAACCTGTGGGGCATGCATTTTAAGTTAACGGAAACAGGCATTGAGGTAGATGCCAGTGGGCAGCCAGTCACGGTGATCAACGCTACAAAGGTGACCATCGTTGCCTCGGAAGAAATCTATGCCGACTCGCCGGTACTGAAATGCGCGGGCGATATTATTGATAACGCGGGCAGTAATACCACTACCCTGAAAAATTTGCGCGATACCTACAACGGGCACAATCATGTTGTGAAAAATGTGCAGAGCGGCAGTTCATCACCGACCAGTGAAAAACCGGGGGAGCAGGTTTAATGACAGACATAACAACGCTCTGGAACGCGGAACAATCCGTCGGGGATTGGGTTGAGGCGTCAGGCGACCTGCAGGAGGGCAACGATCTCGACACAGCCATCCTGATCAGCCTCTTTACCGACCGGCTGGCGCGGGAAGACGATGAATATGATGGAGAGGACCGGCGCGGGTGGTGGGGTGATATTGAACAGGAATACCCGATTGGTTCCAGGCTTTGGCTTCTTCGCCGCCAAAAGCTTACGGTGGCCACGGCTAATAAGGCAGAAAGTTATGCCTCGGAGGCCCTGAAGTGGCTCATCGATGACGGCGTAGTTGCGGGTATTACCCCGGTCACCCAGATAGTGTATCCGAACCGCCTCAACCTTATTATCACTTACGAAAAACCGGGACAAAGCGCGGTATCAAAACGCTACTTCTGGGTCTGGGAGTCTTAACGATGCCATATAACAGGCCAACGCTCAGTGAATTGCGTGCGCGTAACCTCGCCGCCATTGAATCAGAATTAAAAGGGGTGGGTACTCCGCTACGATTTTCAAACCTCAATATTCTTGGAAGTGCTAATGCCGGGTTAACGTATCTGCATTACGGTTATCTTGACTGGATAGCAAAACAGTCTGTGCCCTGGAGTGCTACAGACGAAAATTTGGCGGGGTGGGCGGCTTTAAAAAGCGTGACGCAAAAAGCCGCAAACGCAGGGACTAACAACGCGACTATTTTCACCGGAATGGCAGGGAAACCCGTTCCGGCAGGCACGGTTTTGAACCGTGGGGATGGTTATCAGTACACAGTCAGCACCGACGTTTCGATTAGTTCGGCAGGCAGCGGGACCGGATCTATAACTGCCGTATTGCCCGATCCTAACGATGACCCTACTGGCGGGGGCGCCGCAGGTAATACAGCTGCGGGCACATTACTTTCTCTGGACATCAGCATTGCAGGCGTTGACTCGGTTGTTACGGTCAGTACGGCGATCACGAACGGTGCTGATATTGAAACTGAAGACTCTTTCCGTTCCCGGATGCTTCTGGCTTACCAGAATACTCCACAAGGCGGAAACGATGATGATTATGAGTCCTGGGCACTTGCCGTTACGGGGGTAACACGTGCGTGGACGGTACGCCGCCTGATGGGCGCCGGGACCGTGGGCGTGTACATCATGATTGATGACAACGACACGTCAAACCACGGATTCCCGGTCGGGACAGATGGGATATCGGAACTTGATAACTGGTCAGCCGTGAAAGCGACTGGAGACCAGGGAAGGGTAGCTGATGCTATATATCCGCAGCAACCCGTTACTTCGCTGGTTTATGTGTGCTCACCCGTGCAGAAAGTCGTTAATTTTATCATCAATGGTATTTCATCCGTGGGCAGCTCTGTAACAGCGGCGATAGCAACTGCCATTGACGGTGTTTTATTTGAATCCGGTAACCCTCAGGGGTCCACGATATTGCTTTCTGATCTGCTTATTGCAATCAGTAATGTCAGCGGTACCAGCGGCTTTATCCTGACGTCTCCGTCGGCAAATATCCCGACTGCCACGGGTGAACTTCCGGTAAGGGGGACGGTGACTTACACATGAGCCGGTTCAGCACAGCAGACTACACTGCAGCACTGCAAGAATTGTTTCCAACTGGCCTTGTTTGGCCACGCAAAATAGACGGTATTCAGACTGCCGTTTGCCGGGCGCTGGCGCAGTCGTATCAACAAAGCGATGACGCGGCTGCTGCGCTGCTGGTCGGCGCATTTCCTGCTACTGCAACCATCATGCTCAGTGACTGGGAAAAAACACTCGGCCTGCCGGATGATTGCGCGATCGGAGAGAATGACAGCATTGCTCTCAGGCAAAAGGCGGTAATTGCCAGACTATTTAGCACTGGAGGGCAGTCAGCAGCCTATTTTATAGGTGTGGCGAAAGCATTGGGGTATGACATCACGATCACTGTTTTCAGGCAAGCACGGGCGTGGATGTCGGTATGTGGTGACCCACTGAACGGCGGGGACTGGCCCTTTACCTGGTTGGTCACCGCGCCACAAACGACAATTAGTTATGCGGCAGCAGGGCACTCTTACTGTGGTGATCCACTTCGTTCATGGGGTAATCGCCGCCTTGAGTGTCGTCTTAGCTCTCTAGCTCCTTCTCATACCATCGTGAAATTCGGCTACACCTTTTAATTATCTCATTTAAAAATCATTTAGCGCCTTTACTGGCGAGGATTTCCTATGCAAAAAATTGGTGATATCACACCTACGGCAGATGCCAACGGTGAATGGACAAACGGTAATGTGGCTGGTGGTACCCCGCCTACATTAATCGATGCCAAGTGGTTGAATACTATCCAACGGGAGCTCATTAATATTCTCGCGGTGACCGGTGTTACTACAGACCCAACAAAAGACAATCAGGTGATGTCCTCACTGGCGGGATATTTTCTACAAAACTTGAATAATCTTTCAGAAATAAAAACCGCCGGTGCTAATGCTCAGGGAGCTGCAAGAACAAATATAGGCGCTGCCGCGCTTACTGGATTGGCTACTCAACTTTTCTCGGTTGCTGCCGCAACCGGAGACAATCATGCAGTTAATCTAAAGCAGTTGACCGCGGCGATCACTGCGCTGTCATTAGGTAGCGCATCAACCAGGGCGGTTGGCACCGGGGCAAATCAGATCCCTGACATGTCTTCCTTTACATTCTCAGGCACGTTTGGCGGATGGGTTGCCAAATTCCCTCAAGGTTTAATTATTCAAGGGGGTGTCACTGCGCCGATAACATCCGCGCCATACGACACGGGGTTTGCATTCCCGATCCCTTTCCCTAATCAGGTACTGAATATTTGGGATTTCAATATTGCGCCTGCTGGCGGCTCGCAAAAAGTGGAGTGGTCATTCAATAACCCTTCACTGCTCGGCGGTAGTGTTCGGGCAATTGGTGTGATGGTACAAGGGTCTGCAAGTATTAACAGTCCGTTTTCTGGACTTACATGTGGTTGGGTAGCAATAGGACGATAATATGAGCGAAATTTATTACTTTTCAGCAGTTAACAATTCCTTTTACTTTGGCTCTATGGAAAGTTCATATGGCGATTCATGGCCGCATGATCTTATAGAGGCCAGTACAGAGACCTTTAATGAATTTGTTGCACCAAGGGCGGGGAAAATTCGAATCGTTGGTAATGATGGCATGCCAGCGTGGGGGGATTTACCGGCACTCACGCCTGAGCAAGTTATTGCCAGTGCGAGGGCTACGCAGCAAGAGCTTATAAACAATGCGAATGTTATTACGGCCGATTGGAGAACTGAGTTGGCGCTGGATATTATCAGCGATGATGACAAGGTGTCCTTAACCGCTTGGATGCAGTACATCAAGGCCGTCAAAGCTGTTGATGTGACTCAACTGCCAGTAACATTCCCCGATCCGCCTAAATAATTTTCTTTCCTTCCCGATCAGCACCATAACGGCTACTTATAAACTCTAGCTTCCCAACATCCAAAAAGCATGATTATACTGTATGCATGACCAGTATTTATGGATGTGCACTATGAAACTATTCCACCCAATACCAGACCCGATAAAGCTCCTCATACCTTTATTTCAAGATAAAGTGCAGGCTGGATTTCCTTCACCTGCACAAGATTACATAGAAAAAGGGATTGATTTAAATGCGCTTTGTGTAAGCCACCCGGCAGCTACGTACTTTGTCAGAGCTACGGGGATGAGTATGGTTGATGCTGGAATTCACGAAGGCTCAATGCTCGTTGTTGATCGCAGCCTCCAGGCGAAGCATGGTGACATAATTATCGCTTCGGTTGCGGGTGAGTACACTGTAAAACGACTCTGTACCCACCCAGTCTTTCAGCTAGTCCCCATGAACCCTGATTTTCCGCCTATCGTTCTGCATGATGGAGGAGATGAACTAGAAGTATTCGGTGTCGTCACTTTCAGTATTAACGGGTTTCAGTGATGTTTGCCTTGGCAGATGTGAACAGCTTCTATGCCAGTTGTGAGACTGTGTTCAGGCCGGATTTGAAAGGGCGACCAGTAGTAGTTTTAAGCAACAATG
>Ga0105857_1000239_pt1 | contig 23520 bp, 14 predicted proteins | sample OrgsoiDNA_201061_FD_89682 | JGI IMG/M metagenome (GOLD analysis project Ga0105857, IMG submission 89682) | Permafrost soil microbial communities from the Arctic, to analyse light accelerated degradation of dissolved organic matter (DOM) -... | ecosystem: Environmental > Terrestrial > Soil >...
GCATTGTCTGCCGGCGCCTCCGACATGAGCGGCTGGTTGTTGATGGGCTTGCCTGGCGCGATCTACATGTCCGGTCTTTCCGAAAGCTGGATCGCCATCGGCCTGATTGTCGGTGCTTACCTGAACTGGTTGTTCGTCGCCGGCCGTCTGCGGGTGCAGACCGAGCACAACGGCGATGCGTTAACCCTGCCGGATTACTTCTCCAGTCGCTTCGAAGACAAAAGCGGCCTGCTGCGGATCATCTCCGCCATCGTGATTCTGGTGTTCTTCACCATCTATTGCGCCTCCGGCATCGTGGCCGGCGCCCGTCTGTTCGAAAGTACTTTCGGCATGTCCTACGAGACAGCACTGTGGGCCGGTGCTGCGGCGACGATTGCCTACACCTTCATCGGCGGTTTCCTGGCCGTGAGCTGGACCGACACCGTACAAGCCACGCTGATGATCTTCGCCCTGTTGCTGACGCCGATCATCGTGCTGCTGGCGACCGGTGGCGTCGACACCACGTTCCTGGCCATCGAAGCGAACGATCCAAGCAACTTCGACATGCTGAAAAACACCACCTTCATCGGCGTGATTTCACTGATGGGCTGGGGCCTGGGTTACTTCGGCCAACCGCACATCCTTGCGCGTTTCATGGCGGCGGATTCGGTCAAGTCGATCGCTAAAGCACGTCGCATCTCCATGACCTGGATGATCCTGTGCCTGGGCGGCACCGTCGCTGTGGGTTTCTTCGGTATTGCGTACTTCTCGGCACACCCCGAGCTGGCCGCTCCTGTGACCGAAAACCACGAACGTGTGTTCATTGAACTGGCGAAAATCCTGTTCAATCCGTGGGTTGCCGGTGTACTGCTGTCGGCCATTCTGGCTGCCGTGATGAGCACCCTGAGCTGCCAGTTGCTGGTGTGCTCGAGCGCCCTGACCGAAGACTTCTACAAAACCTTCCTGCGCAAATCCGCCTCCCAGATTGAGTTGGTCTGGGTCGGCCGCGCCATGGTGTTGCTGGTTGCGTTGATCGCCATCGCACTGGCCGCCAACCCGGAAAACCGTGTGCTCGGTCTGGTCAGCTACGCCTGGGCTGGTTTCGGCGCTGCGTTTGGTCCGGTGGTGTTGATCTCCGTAATCTGGAAAGACATGACCCGCGACGGCGCACTGGCCGGCATCCTGGTCGGCGCGATCACCGTGATCGTCTGGAAGCACTTCAACGTGTTGGGTCTGTACGAAATCATCCCGGGCTTCATCTTCGCCAGCCTGGCGATCTACATCGTCAGCAAACTGGGCGAACCAACCAAAGGCATGCTGATGCGCTTTGATGCGGCCGAGAAGGACTATCGCCTGAACAAGTGATGGGGGATGAGCTGAGGCTCTGACCTTTCGCTGAACATGAAAACGGTCCGCTTCCTTTTGGAGGTGGGCCTTTTTTTTGCGCGGATTTCGTGGCGTCGACGTTCAAATGTGGGAGCGGGTTTGCTCGCGAATGCGGTGAGTCAGCTTGCACCCATGCGGAATGTGGAACCGCATTCGCGAGCAAGCCCGCTCCCACAGGGTCAGTGGTACTCCTGAAGGGAATGTCTGTAGCCAAACATCCTAATTTGTGAAGGATATTTCCCTAAAAAAGTAGGGAAAATCTGATTTTCCTGACCTCCGCTCAACCCCCCTTGTCGCTCATGCAGAATCGCCCGCCTTCATTCTGCAGAGAGACATCGGATGTTCGCGCCTGCCAATCAACCGCGTTTCACGTTGACCCTCGACGGCGTCCAGAATGAGCTCAAGGTGCTTGAGTTCACGGGTAAGGAAGCCATCAGCCAACCCTTCCGTTTCGATCTGGAACTGGTCAGCGAACGGCCAGACCTCGAACTGGAAAGTCTCCTGCACTGTCAGGCGTTTCTGAGTTTTGATGGCGGCGGTTCCGGCATTCACGGTCAGATTTATCGGGTTGGCCAAGGGGATAGCGGCAAGCGTCTGACACGCTACCAAGTCAGCCTGGTCCCGCGCCTAGCCTACCTCGGCCGGCGCATCAATCAGCGGATCTTCCAGCACAAAAGCGTGCCGGCGATCATCGCGCAAATACTCAAGGACCACGGCATCCAGCGCGATGCCTTTGAGTTTCAACTCGGCAGCGACTACCCCGGGCGCGAGTACTGCGTGCAGTACGCGGAAAGCGATCTGGCGTTCATTCAGCGCCTGTGTGCCGAGATCGGCATTCACTTCCACTTCCAGCACAGCCCCGACGGACATCTATTGGTGTTCGGAGACGATCAAACGGTATTCCCGCGCCTGCCCGAGCCCACGCTTTACCTGCCCGGCAGCGGAATGGCCGCGAGCGCCCCGGCGATCAAGCGTTTCAACGTGCGCCTGGAAACCCGGACTACAGCGGTCACACGCCGGGACTACGACTTCCAAAAACCGCGTTTGCAACTTGAAAGTCGCGTGGACAGTGAACAGAGACCGGTGCTGGAGGATTATCACTTTCCCGGCCAATTCACTGACCGCGAACCCGGCAAGCAATTGACTCAGCGGACGCTGGAACGCCACGGCGCGGATTACCGTCAGGCAGAAGGCCGCAGCGATGAATCCGCGTTGGTCAGCGGACATTTCCTGCAACTGGCCGAGCATCCGCGCCAAACCTGGAATGACCTGTGGCTGATTACGGAAATCGAGCACCGTGGCCGTCAGCCGCAGGTGCTGGAAGAGTCCGTCACCGACGACGGTGAATTCCAGGGCTACCGCAATACCTTTCTCGCAACGCCGTGGGACGTTTCGTTTCGCCCGCCGCAGGGGCCGGACAAGCCGCGAATGCTTGGCTATCAATCCGCCGTGGTCACCGGCCCGAGCGACAGCGAAATCCACTGCGACGAATTTGGCCGGGTAAAAGTCCAACTCGCCTGGGATCGCGATGGCGAACTCAATGAGCATTCGAGTTGCTGGCTGCGAGTGGCCACCGGTTGGGCTCACGACCGTTATGGCAGCGTGTTGATTCCGCGGGTTGGCATGGAAGTGCTGGTGGGTTTCATCGACGCCGACGCCGACAAACCGTTGGTGATGAGTTGTCTGCCGAACGCCGCGACGCCCGTTCCGCTGGACCTGCCGGCCGACAAAACCCGCAGTATTTTCCGCAGCCAGAGCAGTCCCGGCGGCGGTGGCTACAACGAAGTTCGCATCGAGGATCGCAAAGGCGCCGAGGAAATCTACCTGCGGGCCCAGCGAAACTGGACCCAGCACGTGCTGAATGATCAACAGGTGCAGGTCGATAACGCCCGCAGCATCGTCGTCACCGGCACCGCCCGGCATGAATTGAAGGCTGACGAACAGCGCATCACCCATGGCCAGCGCCAGACCGAAGTGCGACAGGACGACCACTTGCTGGTGAGCGGCGACCGGCACATTCGGGTGAACAGCCAGGCGCTAAATGCCAGCCAGCAATTCCATGTCAGCGCCGGCCAGCAAGTGGTGATCGACGGCGGCGCCAGCGCGACCATTCAGGCCGGTGGGCAGTGGATCAACATTGGCCCCGGCGGGATTTTCAGCAGCGTGCCGATTCAGGTCGGTGGTGCGCCGATGCCGGTCATGGCAGCAGTGGCGAGTTCGTCGGATGTTCCGTTGAAACTCGCCGCAGCCCCGGCGGCGTTGCTCAGCGCGGCGCAGATCATGAGCCTGAAAGGTGATGCTCCGTTCTGTGAAGAGTGTGAGCGTTGCAAGGACGGTGTCTGTGCAGCCTGATCACTTGTCACCGCTGGATTGGCTGGAGCAGCAGCCGCTGAAACCGTCGGAACAACTGTTCGCGATCTTCAGCAACGCTAGCGCCGCTGAACCGCTCAAAGCCTGGCAGCGCTCTATCAGTGCTCAAGCACCGAGCCCGATTTGGGCTGAAACGGCCTACGCCGAGTGGGAACCGGTGATGCCGTTTGTGGGAATCGTCGCCGCTGACGGTGAGTTTCTGCAATGGGTCGCCACCACCGAGTCGCGCGATTGGGGATGGTTGGCGGTCTCTGCGGCCAGCCATGAAGCGCTAGTCGAGCATTTTCGCTCTCTCACGCAAGCCTTGCTGCCCAACGGCGACAAGGTGTTTTTCCGCTTCTGGGATGGGCGTTACGTGCTGCAGATTCTGCAGTCTGTCGAGGTCCGTGCCGCTGAGCTGATGCCGTTGATCGGGCGTTGCCTGATCAATGGCCGGGCTTTCGAAGTCGGTGGTCGTGCGCTGAAAAGCTCCCAGGTTTTTCCATGGTGGCAAGTCCCTGCAACGTTGCTGGATCAGCTCGCCGCAAAGTCTGAAATCACCCGAATCAACAACCTGGTGAAGTGGCTGAGCGAGGATCGTCCGGACTTGTTCGAAGCATTTTCCGACAGTGTTTTGCGGCGCAAGGTTGCGAGTTTTCTTGAAACGCCGGAGCTGCCCCAAGCACCGAAACAAGCCTTGGCGGATTACCTGATGGCGGAGCTGAATTGATGGATCAGATTGTGCGCATCGAGCAGGAGCTCGACAGTTTTCCGGCCACGCTTTCCCTCTATCGAGAGCAGTTGAAGCACTGGTTTAACCAGGCGGCGGACAAGGTTAGTCATTCGGCTGATTTGCCTTCGTTGATGGGCATGGAACGGATCATCAGGTTCGGCAATACCAGCACTGCCGTGAGCAGTGGCGACGACGATTTCTTCTCCTCCAAGGTGCAATGCCCGAAGGGTGGGAAGTTAGAGATCGAGAGCAAGTTTGAGTCGGTTTATGACATCCCTGTGGGGAATATTCAGGTCGATGTGATTGCGGTTGAGAGTGGTGAAACGACGCTTGTCACGCTTGATGAAAATGGCAGAGGAACATTCGAGGGCAAGGAGGGCAAGTTCTACCGAATTCACGTCCACAACGAAGTTACGCCGCAGCAAGTTGATGACCTTTTTTCTTCCTACAACGGCCTGACGACGGAACTTGAAAAATGGCTGCGTGATGAATGGAAAGTATTCAAACCGAAGTGGTCGGAATCGTCTTCGGCTGCTGTAGGCAATGGAATGCTCGCGGGAAGTTGGGCCGCGATCGAGGGTGTTTGGGACGGCATCAGCCTGCTGTCAGACATTCTCAAAGATCCCGGAAAGTTTGCTACTGAGTTGGGCGAGAGTGCCGCAGCGCTGGAGGACCTTGCAAAAAGCGCCCCCGATGTCATGGAAAAAGCCCAACTGCTGGCCAGTGACGAAGCTGCGCTGTGCTTGTTGTTGCGCACCGCCAGCCTCTGGTTGGACATGCTACCGCCCAGCGAAATTGCAGGAAAAACGGCCGAAGCGGTGTCGTCTTTTATCGTGCAGTTGTTAATCGACATCCTGATTGGCGTCGTCCTGACGTTCGCTGCGGCCGGCGCAGGGATCGCCTATTTGACGATGCGCCTGGCTAATCGGGCCGCGCAGTTGCTCAGCGCTGTTCTGCGCCTCGTCAAAGCGATCTTCACGATCATCAATAACTTCATTGGTTACGTCGACCGCTACAAAAAGTCGCCGCCCGGGGCATCGCGGCCGGCATGAAAAAAGGCCGGATGCAGTTGAGCTGGAGCGCCCGTCGTAACGCCTCGCTAAAGAAAAAAGAACACCACGACGACGAGTCCAAACAAGCGAAAAACCCCAACGGCGACAGCGCCGATTGCGTTCCGCTGACCTGCACCAACAACTGTCCGGTTTCGATGGTCACCGGCGAAGAACTGTTGACCTTGACCGACGGTTCGCTCGACGGAATCCTGCCGTTCGAATTCACCCGGCTCTATCGCACCAGCGCCGCCGAGATCGACAGCGGCCTCGGTTTTGGCTGGAGCCACAGCCTCGCGCATCGCCTGGAAATCGACGGCGACAGCGTCATCTGGATCGACCACGAAAACCGCCGCACCACGTTCCCGCTGCCGAACATCGAGCGCCCGGCGATCCACAACAGCCTGTCGCGAGCGGCGATTTATCTCGGCAATGAACCCGAAGAACTGATCCTCGCCCAGGCCGGCGACGATGCACGTTTCTTCCACTTTCATAACGGTTTTCTGACAGCGATCAGCGACGGATACGACAACCGTCTGCGCATTACCCGCGACCGCCAGGACCGCATCAAACGCCTCGACAACGGCGCCGGCTGCGCCTTGCTGTTGCGCTACGTGCGCAATCATTTGATCGCCGTCGATTACCAGCAATTACGCCCGGCGCCAACCCTCGACGAAGCCTGGCACACCGAACAGACGGTGGTCAGTTACGACTACGACGAGCGCGATCAACTGATCGCCGCCATCAATGCTGCCGGCGAAAGCGAGCGTTACGACTACGACGATCAGCACGTAATTCTCCAGCGGCAATTGACCGGTGGGGCGAGTTTCTTCTGGGAGTGGGAAAGGTCCGGCAAGGCTGCGCGATGTATCCGGCACTGGGCGTCGTTTTCGCAGATGGACACGAAGTACGTCTGGGATGACGAGGGTAGCGTCACCGTCCAGAACATCGATGGTAGCGAAGAGGTTTACGTCCACGACGACCGGGCGCGTTTGGTGCGCAAGGTCGAGCTCGATGGTGGTGAACACCTTAAGTCTTACGACGAACAGGGACGATTGATCGCCGAGCAGGATCCGCTCGGCGCGGTGACTGAATACCGCTACGACGAAATCGGACGCCTCGTTGCACTGATTCCGCCCGAAGACGAGCCAACGGCCTACGAGTACCGCAACGGTTTCCTGCACGCGCGGTATCGCGGCGAAGCGGTTTGGAAGTATCAGCGTAATGCACAGGGTGATGTTACCGAAGCTACCGACCCGGATGGGCATGTAACCCATTACCACTACGACGCTCAAGGGCGGCTGCTGTCGATCCGTTATCCGGACGTCAGCCGGCACCTGTTCGTCTGGAGTGCTCTGGGGCAACTGGTCGAAGAAACGCTGCCGGAGGGCGGGCGGCGGCGCTATTCCTACGACGTGTTGGGCCGGCGGATTACCAGCCAGGACGAACACGGTGCTGTCACGCGTTACCAGTGGGACGCGGTCGGCCGACTGATCCAGACGACTTTACCTACAGGCGCCACCCGAGCTTTCAGCTACAACGCCTACGGTCAGATCACCGCTGAACAGGACGAACTCGGCCGCATCACCCGCTACGAATACGCCGACGAGTTGCATCTGGTCAGCCGCCGAATCAACCCCGACGGCACCCAGCTGAAATATCGCTACGACAACGCGCAGCTTTTGCTGACGGAAATCGAAAACGAATCCGGCGAAAAATATCAGCTGGCCTACACACCAAACGGATTGATCCGACAGGAAACCGGATTCGACGGACAGCGTACGGCGTATGCCTACGACCTCAACGGCCAGTTGCTGGAGAAAACCGAGTTCGGCAATGAGGGCTCGCAACTCGTCACGCGTTACGAACGGGATTCGGCCGGGCGCCTGCTGGTCAAAACCCTACCCGACGGCGTCCAGGTCGAATACCGCTACGACAGCCTCGGCCGATTGGTCGGCGTCGATGATGGCAACGACCATCCGCTGGAATTCGAATACGACCGACAAGACCGCCTCATCACCGAGCACCAGGGCTGGGGCACTTTGCGTTATGGCTACGACGCCTGCGGCCAACTCAACCACCTGCGCCTGCCGGACAACAGCAAACTTGATTATCACCACACCAAGGGCGGCGCACTCAGCGCCATCGACCTCAACGGTGCGCGACTTACCACTCACCAGTTTCAATTCGGTCGTGAGAAAAATCGCCAACAAGGTCTGCTGCTCAGCGAATATTCCTACGACGACCAAGGACGCCTCAAAGCCCACGCCGTCAGCCAACAGCAACGACCGCTGTACCGCCGCGACTATGCCTACAGCCTCAACGGCAACCTCGACAGCATCGCCGACACCCGCCACGGCCAGCGCAGCTATGTTTACGACGCCCTCAACCGACTGACCCGCGTTCGGCATAGTCGAGACGAGTCACCGGAAAGTTTTGCCCATGATCCGGCGGGCAACTTGTTGATGCAGGATCGGGCCGGTTTGGCGAGTGTTAAGGGCAATCGCCTATTAATGCAGGGTGACCGGCACTACGACTATGACGCCTTCGGCAACCTGATACGCGAACGGCGCGGTACGGAGCAGAAACTCGTCACTGAGTATCGGTACGACTGCCAGCATCGCTTGATTGGCGTCACGTTGCCGGATGGCAGTTGTGCGAATTATCGCTATGACGCCTTCGGTCGCCGCATCGCCAAAACTGTCGACGGTCGGACCACCGAGTTCTTCTGGCAGGGCGATCAGGTCGTTGCGGAAAGTAGCCACGAGCATTACCGCAGCTACATTTATGAGCCAGGCACTTTCCGCCCGCTGGCCATGCTCGACGGCAAAGGCCCGCGTAAGGCCTGCCCGTTCTACTACCAACTCGACCACCTCGGCACGCCGCAGGAACTGACGGATTTCGGTGGTGAGATTGTTTGGGCGGCGAAGTACAACGCTTACGGCAAGGTCACTCGCCTGACCCATGGCGCGGGTGAACAACTCGAACAGCCGTTGCGGTTTCAGGGGCAGTACTTTGATGCTGAGAGCGGACTGCATTACAACCGGCATCGGTACTATGATCCGGAGATTGGCCGGTACCTGACGCCGGATCCGATCAAGTTGGCGGGTGGGCTGAACCAGTATCAGTACACGCCGAACCCGACGGGGTGGGTTGATCCGTTGGGGTTGAGCTGCCCGCCGCCGAAAAAGTCGGGTTGTAAGGTGCCGGGGGATACATCTGGCGCTAAGGTTGATGAGGGGGAGCCTGAACTACCGAAGCCCAAATTAAGTCCGGCGGAGCTTGCCGAGATAGAAATCAAACGTTTGGACACGAGCCAAGGCATGCATATGGTGGGGAAACATAGCCCAGAGGTTCCAGATAACAAATGGAAACAGAGAGCTATTGATGGTACGGATCCCATTACTGGTAGAAGACCCAGGAATCGACTTGGTAATCCAAGCTCCAGATTTATCAGTTGGGAGTTGATGCTCGAGGCTTACACTCTTGCAACAACGAGAACGGAACGGGGGCTGTCTCAATTTACCGGGATAGACCGTGGCGGCAACAATATTGTCAGGATGAGACTTCCGGGTGCAGGGGAAGGGTACATACCAAATGCTAATTCAAAAGACTACCCGGTACGCGTTAGCATGGACCGCTTCGAAATGAAATTCGATGATAAAGGCATACCGTTTACGTTGTATCCAATTAGGTGAGGTGAATTATGTTTGTTGATCTTGGAACTGGGCAGCCATATGTTCCGACGCCTTCATATTTTTTGGGGTGTTTTGACATTTATGATCGTGAAGAAACACTTGGAGAGGAGTTAGAGAAATTTAATCCAAATGATCCGTCGGATAGGGAGGGGTTAATACTCAAGTATTGTCTGGTTAGTAATCGTACCTACCGACATCATTTTTTGCTTTATAAATGTTTGGAAAAGGCGCTTCAGGACAAAAGCTACGATTTTCAGGCACTTTTTAAGTATGACCCAGAGGCATATTCCTCATTCCCCTATGGATGGGATGAAATGGAGAATACAAGGGCTTTTTTTGAGGATATTTATCGATTGGCTACTATCGAATGGAAAGATGACCTTCAAAAAGCCAGTCTTGAAGATCCAGAGAGTTGGTAAAGAGGTTTAGTGATTGCTAGCTTGATTGCTTGTGGCCAGAATTTGCATTTTGGGGGCTGAGACAAATAGTGTTGCGAGACCCATTTTTAGGTGAAACGTTTCACCCAGATTTAATGTGGCTTATTGGGGTTTTTGATGTTTATGATCATGAAGAAACGCTAGGTGCGGAGCTTTCAATCTATGATCCTAACAATAGGCGGGATAGGGGCGAGCTGATTAGAAAGTACAGCTTGAATTTAGGCTATTTGAACTACCGACATAAGCTTGTTTTGGTGGAGTCTTTAGCAGACAAGCTGAATGACAAAAGCTATGACTTTCAGGGATTGTTCGATATTGATGAAGACGAGGCTGCAAGCTGGCCACGCGGTGAATGGTACGAATTAGAGAATCCTCGTGGTTTTCTTGAACATGTCTATACGTTGGCGCTAGAGGTTTGGAAAGATGAACTAGTAAAGGCGGGGTCGGAAGATCGGTCCACTTGGTGAGGAAATAATTATGAATGATTTTGGCAGTTACAATGGTGTGTTTAGATGTCTGATCAAAAACTAACACGCGAGGTGATTACAGATTGGGCCTATGGGCGCACTGTTATTGATTTGGTTGAAAGTGATTGTGATGGAGACGCTGCGAGCTTTGATAATGATGTTGTGAGGGTACTAGGGGCTAAAGGCTTATTAGAATTTGCAGCAGATCCAGCGTGCCCGAATAGAAGATATTTTGTAGATGGGTTTGTAACGCTGTTTTTATGGATTTTTCGTTCGAATGGAAATCTTCCATTTCACTTTTCACGTTTTCTAGGAATTAAGTCCAGAGAGGATTATAGAACTGAGATGGAAGCGCAAGCGGAAGAGGTTTATGATGTTTGCTTGGTTTTAGATAGTATGAGACTCATAAAGGACCCCGCAATACAGTCTCTTTACAAACAGCTTCTTGATTTTAGACATGCTTACGCAAATAGTAACAGCGACTTTTATTACAGAAGCTGGGCGGCGTTGGATTTAGGGTTTTTCGATGTGGAGACGATGCGTTAAGTTGTTTTGTTGAGTGGCCTCTCGTTGGTAGGTTTTTAGTTATTGCTTTTTGGTGCGGTGGTAAGCTGTGGGGCCTTCAAGTGATAGATAAGTATGTTGTAATTGTCCTGGCAGTAAATCCTATCGTTGAAGAAGAAGTTCTATTGCTTGTTAGTGGTGTGAAAGTTAAATGCTTTGCGAGCTGCTGTCCTGAAAAAATTCAGGTAGGGGAAGCCTATGAGGTTGAGTTCGAGATAGTCCTTCCTGATGATGACTTCATTACCGTTGCAGAAAAGCGGTCCGACTCACTAATTGAAGTGAAAGACGATGGTTTTTCATGCTTTCTATATGGCTATTTGGACGGAAGTGTCTTCCGATCCTTCGTTGACTTTATGGATCAGGAAATCCACTACGACTATCCGGCGCTTAACGAAGAATTCGTCAAGGTCAGGGTGGACAGGATTGATGTGTCTTTCTGATTGAGGAGCGAAATTTCTGGACAAGGTCGTCGGAAGTTTCCTTCAAGCTGCGGCGGCTTTCATGAACTGGTGCGAAATGTTTTCCATCGATAGTCTTTGGCAGTCACTGAAAATTCAGTGGCAGGGTGTAGGAACCCTTCAAAGTCGTTGGAAATGTATTGGCGTCGAAGCTTGGTTTGCGGCCGTTAACGTGCGTCCGTAAGATCAGTTGCGGCGGCTGTGCGCGGGCACGCTTCGGCGTGGTCGAGTTTTCCAAAGGCCTCGATATTCCTACCCCGCGCATAGCTGCCACCCAAGCCTGTAGGAAGGCTGATGGCAGTTCCTATTTGTTGCCTTTGGAATTTGAAAAATGAAAACACTTCACCCCGATCCACCCTACGAAAAACCAGTCCCCCACCCCGATAACCGCTACATGGCACTCACCAGCAACTGCTGCGAAATGCCCACCCTGTTCGTCGACACCCACGCCCCGATTGATGTTTTATATGACGCTGCCAGCTACCGAATTCGCGCGGTCACTCAGGTGCTTGAGAACCTTTCCATGCGCGGTTCGATTGACTGTGAGTCCTTCATCCTTAGCGATTTTGCCTTGCTCTGCGCCATTCCGTTGCGCGATGGGTGTGATGTGCTGGATGTGATTGGGCGGCGGTTGCGGGCTCGGTCACCGGAATAGCAGCGAAGGGCTTTTGTGGCGAGGGAGCTTGCTCCCGTTCGGCTGCGTAGCAGTCGTGAAACCAGGCGCTGCGGTTTACCTGACGAATCCGGAGGGCTGGTTTTGGGGCTGCTGCGCAGCCCAGCGGGAGCAAGCTCCCTCGCCACAGGGTTTTTGGTTGGCCGGGATATCTTGGGGCTGCTGCGCAGCCCGACGGGGGCAAGCCCCCTCGCCACAGGGTTTTGTAGTGGTTGGGGGATTTTGGGGCTGCTGCGCAGCCCAACGGGGGCAAGCCCCCTCGCCACGGGGTTTTGTAGTGGTTGGGGGATTTTGGGGCTGCTGCGCAGCCCAACGGGAGCAAGCTTCCTCGCCACAGGGTTTTGTAGTGGCTGGGGGATTTTGGGGCTGCTTTGCAGCCCAACGGGGGCAAGCCCCCTCGCCATAAGGGCAAGGTCAAAAGATCGCAGCCTTCGGCAGTTCCTACGGGGTGTGTGATTGCCTGGAATGGCCGCTCAGCCGTGAACTCCTGACGTTCGCCGCCGTACAAGGTAAACTTCCCGGCCTTCGCAGGAGCAATCATGAATTATCGTCACGCCTTCCATGCCGGCAATCACGCCGATGTGTTCAAACACCTGACTTTGACCCGCCTCATCGCCTTGATGTCGCGCAAGGAGCAGCCGTTTGCCTATCTCGACACTCACGCCGGTATTGGTCTGTATGACCTGCAGGGTGATCAGGCGAGCCGTACCGGTGAGTACCTGGAAGGGATCGCGCGGTTGTGGGATCAGCCGGATCTGCCGGAACTGACCGCCGATTACATGAAGGTGCTGCACGACATGAACCCGGATGGCCAGTTGCGCTATTACCCGGGGTCGCCGGAGTTGGCGCGGCGCCTGACGCGGCGGCAGGATCGGGTGATGCTCAATGAGAAGCACCCTGAAGACGGTTTGTTGCTCAAGGACAATATGGCCGGTGATCGTCGGGTGAAGGTTCACCTGGGCGAAGGCTGGCATGTGCCGCGCGCGATGTTGCCGGTGCAGGAGAAGCGGGCGGTGATGTTGATTGATCCGCCGTTCGAGCAGCTCGATGAGATGCAGCGCTGTGCGGCGTCGTTGAAAGAGGCGATTGGGCGGATGCGCCAGACCGTGGCGGCGATTTGGTACCCGGTGAAGGACCAACGCATGTTGCGTCGTTTCTATCAGGACCTGGCCGGCTCGGGCGCGCCGAAGTTGTTGCGGGTGGAGTTGTTGGTGCATCCACTGGATACGCCGAACAGCCTGAACGGCTCGGGGTTGGCGATTGCGAATCCGCCGTGGGGTCTGGAAGAGGAATTGCGGGAGTTGCTGCCGTGGTTGTCCAAGAAGCTTGGGCAGACCCAGGGTGGGTGGCAGATGGATTGGTTGATTGCTGAGAGTTGATCAGCAGGATTAATGGCGTCTGAGAGGACGCCTTCGCGAGCAAGCCCGCTCCCACAGTAGATTTATGTCGATCACAAGAGTGTGGTCAGGCGTAGATCCAATGTGGGAGCGGGCTTGCTCGCGAAGCTTTCGGCGATCTGATATCAGATCGGGCAAGTCACGCCTGTACCGCCAATCCCGCAATACCCTTCAGGATTCTTGGCCAGGTACTGCTGGTGATACGCCTCGGCGAAGTAGACCGTTGGGGCTTCGTCGATTTCGGTGGTGATGGTGCCTTTGCCAGCCTTGGTCAGTTCAACCTGGAACACTTGCGCGCTGTGTTTGGCGGCGGCGAGCTGATCCGGGTTGGTGGCGTAGATCACCGAGCGGTACTGAGTGCCGATGTCGTTGCCCTGGCGCATGCCCTGGGTCGGGTTGTGCAGTTCCCAGAACATCTTCAGCAGCGCTTCGTAGCTGACTTTTGCCGGCTCGTAGACCACCAGTACCACTTCGCTGTGGCCGGTCAGGCCAGAGCAGACTTCTTCATACGTGGGGTTCGGCGTAAAGCCGCCGGCGTAACCCACCACCGTACTGACCACGCCCTCGCGCTGCCAGAATTTGCGTTCCGCGCCCCAGAAGCAGCCCAGGCCGAAGATCGCGAAATCCACGTCGGTCACGAACGGGCCCAGCAGCGGGGAGTCGTGGACGAAGTGTTTTTCCGGCAAGTTCATTGGGGTTTCACGGCCAGGCAGAGCTTGTTCTTTAGTCGGGAGCACGTTTTTGTTCACCAGAATTTCCGAGCGCAAGACCATCATCAGTCCCCTCAGTCAGAGTGTGTAAGTAGTCAGACCGCCAGTGTGCCCAATGATTTCCGGTTGCGCACTATCCCTGTGGGAGCGGGCTTGCTCGCGAAGGCGGCGTGTCAGTCAGAATTCACGTCACTGATACACCGCCTTCGCGAGCAAGCCCGCTCCCATAGGGGGTGTATCAATCAGGCAATCGGGCCGCGCGGATAGCGTTTGAGCTTCTCAATCAGCTCGGAACCCGGGATAGGGCGGTCGAACAGGTAGCCCTGGCCGACGTCGCAACGGTGGCGGCGCAGGAAGGCCAACTGCTCGGCGGTTTCGATGCCTTCCGCCACGACCTTGAGTTTCAGGTTGTGGGCCATGGCGATCACTGCGGAGGTGATTTCCATGTCGTCCTGGTTGTCCGGGATTTCGTGGATGAAGCTTCGATCGATCTTAATGATGTCGATCGGGAATTTTTTCAAGTAGCTGAGCGATGAGTAACCGGTGCCGAAGTCGTCCATGGCCAGGGTCAGGCCCAGGCGCTTGAGTTGGTCGAGCTGCAAGTGCGTGTCTTCGGTGGCTTCCAGCAGCAGGCCCTCCGTTAGCTCAAGCTCCAGCAGGTTCGACGGCAGCGCTTCTTCCTTGAGGATGCTGGCGATGGACGCCACCAGGTCCGGGTCGGAAAACTGCTTGGGCGACAGGTTGATCGCCACCTGAAGATTGCCCAGGCCGGCGGCGGTCAGTTCCTTGCTCATGCGGCAGGCCTGACGGGCGATCCATTTGCCGATTGGAATGATCAGGCCGGTCTCTTCAGCGACGCTGATGAACTGGTCCGGGCGGATCATGCCTTTTTCCGGATGGTTCCAGCGCAGCAAGGCTTCCATCCCCAGCAAACGACCGCTGCGCAGGCACAGCTTGGGCTGGTAGAACACGTCCAGTTCGTTCTGGGTCAGGGCGCGACGCAGGTTGTTCTCGACGAACAGCTTGTAGCTGGCCTCGGCGTTCAGCGCTTCGGTGAACACCTGAACCTGATGTTTGCCGTTGGCCTTGGCCTTGTGCAAGGCGAGGCCGGCGTTGCGCATCAGCGTCTGCGGGTCGCGACCGTGCAGCGGCGCGCAGGCCAGGCCCACGGAGCCGGTGACGCTAATTAGCTGGTTGTCGACGAACATCGGCTTGTCGAGGGTCGCCAGCAACTGGTTGGCGACTTGCTGGCCGGCCGAGAGGTCGGTGTTGTCCAGCAGCACCGCGAATTCGTTACTGGCGAAGCGCGCCAGGCTGCCGCTCGGGCTCAGGCTATTGCGCAGGCGTCGGGCCAGGCTGATCAGCAATTTGTCGCCGGTCTGGTGGCCGAGGCTGTCGTTGATCCGCTTGAAGTTGTCGATGTCCACCAGCAACAGGCTGATCGGTGTATCGCTGTCTCGGGCGAAACGTTCGTCCAGGTTGCGGATAAACGCCGGGCGGTTGCCGAGGTTGGTCAGGTTGTCGGTGTAGGCCAGGCGCTCGATGCGTTGCTGGGCGAGCTTGGTTTGGGTGATGTCTTCGTAGATGCCGATGTAATGCGTCAGCTCGCGGTTGTCGCCGTAAACCTTGGAGATCGACAACTGGCCCCAGTAGGGTTCGAGGTTTTTGCGGCGGCTCTTGAACTCGCCCTGCCAACTGTTGCTCTTGGCCAGTGCTGAGGGCGCGTCGAACAGCAGTTCGCTGAGGTTTTCCAGCGCCGGCAGTTCCGACAGCCGCTGGCCGTGGACTTCTTCGGTGCTGTACTGAGTGATCGCGGTAAAGCTTGGGTTGACGTATTCGACCACGCCGTCGCAATTGACCAGCAAAAAGGCGTTGGCACTTTGTTCCACTGCGCGCTGGAACAGGTGCAGGGCGCTGGTGGCGGTGCGGCGGTTGTGGTTGTTGATGACTTGGGCGAACTGATCCGCCAGTTCACCGGCAAAGGCGATTTCGTCTGATTGCCAGGCGCGGGTCGCACCGGTCTGCTCCAGGCACAACACGCCGACCACTTGGCCATCGACGCGAATACTGGCGTCGAGCATGGCGTTGACGTCCCGCGGGCGCAGGCTTTCAGCCATGTGCCGGGTACGCGGGTCACGGATCGCGTTATGGGCATCGATGGCGCGACTGGTGTGCAGGGCTTCCAGATAATCCGGAAAACTGCTTGCGTCGATCGGCTCCGGCATCAGGTATTCCTGAGTGGCGCGGTGATAAGCCGAGATCGGCACCAGCGTCGAACCCTCGAGGTTCCACAGGCTGGCGCAGTCGATTTCGTAGATGTCGCAGGCGCAGCGGGTGATCAGTTCGGCGGCTTCTTGCAGGGAATTGCCGGAGCTGTAGCGCTGACGGGTCAGCAGCAGGATCAAGTCTTGCTGGGCACGTACCCGGTCCAGATGCTGCAGTTGTTCCTGTTGGGCACGCTGGTTGAGTTCCAGGGCGATTTGCAGGCGCGAGTTCTGGGTTTCCAGGTCCAGGGCCGGCAGCAACGGCTCGCCCTCGAACAGGCCGTCTACCACCAGCAAGTAGCCGCGCAGCAGGTGTCGATTGTGTTGTTTGTAGGCTTCGCCCAGTTCCAGCAGGCTCAAGGTGCCTGCGGCGGTGTGCAGTGTGTAGCGGATCAGGTAATGCGGGCTGTCGGCGAGTTGCAGCTGGATCGCGTCATGCAGTTGATAGCGCGCTTCGGGCTCCATCAGGCTGGCGTAGGGCGAACCGACCAGTGCGCAGAGCTCCACGGCCGGCAGGCCGAACTGTCGTTCGCAATTGGGATCAAGAAACAGCAGCGCCCAGCTTGCTTCATTCAGCCGTTCGAAACGCAGCATGCCGAGCCGCGAGGGCACAGGCAACTGCGTCACTACCTCGGCCACCATACGGCTGGCGGCATCGGGTTGGCTTTTCATTGGGGGAAACTCGCTTCGAATATGCTGATCGCGCCGGGCTCTCGCCCTCTTTACTGTTGCCTGCGGCAAGGTTGCATCATTGCGGCACCGACTGACAAGAGAGATGAAGGCCAAGTGCTATAAGAATATGTCGGCAGGAGGATGGATTTCTCCAGTGGACGGCCAAAAGTAATGGTTTGGATCGAAGGTTTCTGAGTTGAGCACTGTCCTGTGGCGAGCGAGCTTGCTCGCGCTTGAGTGCGCAGCGCTCACAAAAACCTTGGGGCCGCTGCGCAGCCCAGCGCGAGCAAGCTCGCTCGCCACAGGATTTCGCTTAACGCAATGGAATGTCGATCGTCTGCAAAAGGTTGCCGTCCCGGTCGTGATAATTCACGCGTATTTCCTGCGCCTCAACCACCACATGCGCAAAATTGTCCTGGCTCACCACCTTACTCGTCAGTTCATGCCGATAGTCCCCAGCCGCCGTTTGCGCCAGTGGCTGATCGAGGATGAAGGTCGACTCGCTGGCATACGGCAGCAGCTTGCTGTTGCACAGGGGCGAAGAAACGATGGTGTGAATGTCGAAGTCGAGGTCTTCGCTGTGGGTCAGGCGGCTGGTCAGGGAACCATGCACATCGCCGGAAACGAAAATGACGTTCTTGATGCGATGCGTACGAATAGTTTCCAGCAGTCGCAGGCGCTGTTCCGGGAAGGCCTTCCAGGCATCGTCGCCATGACTTTTGCGGTCGGGGTAGAACATCACGCTGGTGACCACAAACTTAACTCGCGCCGGGCTGTTGACCAGCCATTTAAGCAGGACCTGTTCCTGTTCTTCGTCGAGAATGCGCCGATCATCGGCGGACAGCGTGCGGCGGGTGCGGCTGTCGGTGACAAACCATTCGATATCACCTTCGCTTAGTGGGTACCAGTAATGTTCCAGCCTGGAACGATTCACTAGCCCATTGTCATAAAGCTCATGAGCCGGACTATGGCTCGCTTGATATAACTCATAAGCGTTCATGGCGTTGCGATACAACTCATCGTCGGACTTGCTGGCATTGGCTGGCCAGTTATCTTCTATTTCATGGTCGTCGAGAATCATGTAGGTCGGTGTGCCAGCCATCAACTTGCAGATATTGGGTTGGGAAAATGCCGCTCGGTATTTGCCAAGGATTTCGTTGTATTCGCGGTCGGGGGCAATGATGTTCAGATCATCGACGTAGATCTGATCCCCGGTCATCAGCGTGGCGCTGATCGGCGGATCAGCCTGGTCCACCAGTTTCTTGATCGAGTCGAAAATACGATCGCCTCGCAGTGGGGATGATGGTTTGCCCGCGGTCATCCGCAGGTAACGGCAAGAGCCGATGATATAGGCGCGAGGCCGCGTGACCTTGCTGGACTGGGTGCGAAAACGATAGATCTCTCGCGGCCATTGCAGCGGTAGCTCCTGCACCGTTTCCACGGTGTGCACCGGGCTCATGGGGCTGATCCAGCCTGCCTGGTATTCGTACGCGGTATCTTCGCTCAGGTCATTTAACGCAATGACGTCGGACATGTCCCGCAAGGTCGAAAGTTTAGTAAACAGGCCTTTAGTCCAGCGTTCATCGCCCACTGGCCGATAACGGATGCCGGCAAATACCAGTGCGTCATCCTGAGTTTCACCGCGTAAGAAAATTCGTGCGTGGTTAGTTGTAGTGTGGCCAATAATCGGGCCGACAGTCGGTTTGAACATGTTCGAATCCGTTCGAAGTAATGCTAACTAAGCTATTAAGGGTGTCAAAGTCCGTGTTGAACTTTATGGGACTAAGCCTAGTTATTGGCTCGCAAAAAATATCGAGCCGAAGTGGACTCAAGTTGTGGGCGAAGTAAGCCGCAGATGTAGGAAGTTGCCAGGTACTTTCTTGCAGGCAAAAAAAGCCCCGCCAAATTGGCGGGGTTGAGGTACGAGCGTGGCGCTCGGAAATCGTGGAACGCGACAGGCCCTCCGGTGAAGGAGGGCCTGTCAGGTGTTACAGCAAGATGGTGCGGATGTCCGCCAGCAGGTCGCTCAGACGCTTGGTGAAGCGTGCAGCAGCGGCGCCGTTGATCACACGGTGATCGTAGGACAACGACAGCGGCAGCATCAGCTTCGGCTGGAAGGCTTTGCCGTCCCAGACTGGCTGGATGGTTGCCTTGGAAACACCGAGGATCGCCACTTCCGGCGCGTTGACGATCGGCGTGAAGCCGGTGCCGCCAATGTGGCCGAGGCTGGAAATGGTGAAGCAGGCGCCTTGCATGTCGTCAGCGGTAAGCTTTTTGTCGCGGGCTTTGGCGGCCAGCACAGCCGCCTCAGCCGCAAGCTGCAGAAGGCTTTTCTGGTCGACGTTCTTGATGACCGGTACCAGAAGGCCATCCGGGGTGTCGACCGCGAAGCCGATGTTTACGTACTTCTTGCGGATGATCGCCTTGCCGCTAGGTGCCAGCGAACTGTTGAAGTCCGGCAGTTCCTTGAGCAGGTGCGCACACGACTTGAGCAGCAGCGGCAGGATGGTCAGCTTGACGCCAGCCTTCTCTGCAACGGCTTTCTGCGCGATGCGGAACGCTTCCAGGTCGGTGATATCAGCCGAATCGAACTGAGTCACGTGCGGGATGTTCAACCAGCTGCGGTGCAGGCTCGACGCGCCGATTTGCATCAGGCGAGTCATCGGCACTTCTTCGATTTCACCGAAGCGGCTGAAGTCCACGACCGGAATCGGCGGGATGCCCGCGCCGCCGGTTGCGCCAGCTGCGGCGGCCGGTGCTTCCTTGGCCTTCTGCATCATGGCTTTGACGTAAACCTGCACGTCTTCTTTGAGCACACGACCGTGCGGGCCGCTTGGGCTGACCGCGTTCAGTTCGACGCCGAATTCACGGGCCAGTTGGCGTACTGCCGGACCAGCGTGAACCTTGGCACCCGACTTGACCGGTGCAGCAGCAACCGGTGCGGCAGGCGCAGCAGCCGGAGCCGACGCAACAGGAGCAGCGGCAGCCGGAGCAGCAGCGGCTGGAGCCGGGGCAGCTGCCGGAGCAACGCCTTTGACTTTCAATTTCAGGATCAGGTCGCCGGTACCGACTTCGTCATCCAGCTTGATGGAAACGCTTTCCACCACGCCAGCGGCAGGCGATGGAATTTCCATGCTCGCCTTGTCGGATTCCAGAGTGATCAGCGACTGGTCGGCGGTGACGGTGTCGCCAGCCTTGACCAGTACTTCGATGATCTTGGCCTTGCCCGACGAGCCGATGTCCGGGACATGAATGTCCTGAACGGTGTCGGCAACCGGTGCAGCAGGCGCGGCGGCTGGAGCAGCAGCGGCTGCCGGAGCAGGCGCAGCAGCTTGAGCTGGCGCGGCCGCAGCCGGTGCAGCAGCACCTGCCACTTTCAACGCCAGGATCAGGTCGCCGGTACCGACTTCGTCGTTCAACTTGACGCTGATGCTTTCAACCACGCCAGCGGCAGGCGATGGGATTTCCATGCTTGCCTTGTCGGATTCCAGAGTGATCAGCGACTGATCAGCAGCGACGGTGTCGCCGACTTTGACCTGGATCTCGATGATCTGGGCCTTGCCCGACGAACCGATATCCGGCACGTGAATCTGCTGAGTGGTTGCAGCGGCTGGAGCAGCGGCCGGTGCAGCCGCTGCCGGAGCAGGTGCAGCAGCCGGTTTTGCTTCAGCTTTGGCGGCCGGCGCAGCGGCAGCGGTTGCCGCAGGGGCCGCAGCAGCGGCACCTTCGACTTCCAGCTCCAGCAGTTCGTCGCCTTCTTTCAGGCGATCGCCGATTTTTACTTTCAGGCTTTTGACGATGCCGGCCTTCGGGGCAGGAATCTCCATGCTCGCCTTGTCCGACTCAAGCGTCAGGATGCTCTGGTCGGCTTCGATACGGTCGCCGACCTTCACAAATAGTTCGATTACTTCACCTTCACCGCTGCCGATGTCAGGTACTCGAATGAGTTCGCTCACAGAATGTCTCCTCAGCAGTCCAGTGGGTTGCGTTTTTCCGGGTTGATACCGAACTTGACGATGGCTTCAGCCACCACCTTAGGTTCGATGTCACCACGGTCAGCCAAGGCTTCCAGGGCTGCCAACACCACGAAATGACGGTCGACTTCGAAGAAGTGACGCAGCTTCTTACGGCTGTCACTGCGGCCGAAACCATCGGTGCCCAGGACTTTGAATTCCTTGGACGGGACCCACTGACGAATTTGTTCAGCGAACAGCTTCATGTAGTCGGTAGAGGCAATGACCGGACCTTTACGGCCGTTCAGGCATTCTTCGACGTAGCTCAGCTTAGGCTTCTGGCCCGGGTGCAGACGGTTGGTGCGTTCTACGGCCAGGCCATCGCGACGCAGTTCGTTGAAGCTGGTAACGCTCCACACGTCAGCGCCGATGTTGAACTGTTCACGCAGGATCTTCGCCGCTTCACGGACTTCACGCAGGATGGTGCCGGAGCCCATCAGCTGAACGTGGTGCGCCGCTTCGCGGGTGTCTTCCTCGAGCAGGTACATGCCCTTGATGATGCCTTCCTCGACACCGGCCGGCATGGCTGGCTGCTGGTAGGACTCGTTCATCACGGTGATGTAGTAGAAAACGTCCTGCTGCTCTTCGGTCATCTTCTTCATGCCGTCCTGGATGATCACCGCCAGCTCATAGCCGTAGGTTGGATCAAAGGTGCGGCAGTTCGGGATGGTGCCGGCCAGGATGTGGCTGTGACCATCTTCGTGTTGCAGGCCTTCGCCGTTCAGCGTGGTCCGGCCGGCGGTGCCGCCGATCAGGAAGCCACGGGTACGGCTGTCGCCAGCGGCCCAGGCGAGGTCGCCGATACGCTGGAAGCCGAACATCGAGTAGAAGATGTAGAACGGCAGCATTGGCTGGTTGTGGCTGGAGTACGAAGTACCGGCAGCGATGAAGGAGCTCATGGCGCCCGCTTCGTTGATGCCTTCTTCGAGGATCTGGCCCTTCTTGTCTTCGCGGTAGAACATCACCTGGTCTTTATCGACTGGCTCGTAGAGCTGGCCGACGGACGAGTAGATACCCAACTGACGGAACATGCCTTCCATACCGAAGGTACGGGCTTCGTCCGGGATGATCGGAACGATGCGCGGACCGATTTCCTTGTCCTTGACCAATTGCGCGAGGATCCGCACGAAAGCCATGGTGGTGGAAATTTCACGGTCGCCCGAGCCGTCAAGAATAGCCTTGAGGGTATCGAGTGACGGTGTCGGCACGCTGAAGCTCTCGGCGCGACGCTGTGGCACGAAACCGCCCAATGCAGTGCGGCGCTCGCTGAGGTAGCGGGCTTCGGCGCTGTTTGGTTCTGGTTTGAAGAAGGGCAGGTTTTCCAGCTCTTCGTCTTTGACCGGGATGTCGAAACGATCACGGAACAACTTCAGGCTGTCGACATCGACTTTCTTGGTGTTGTGCGCAGTGTTTTTCGCTTCGCCGGCACCGGTGCCATAACCTTTGATGGTCTTGGCCAGGATGACGGTCGGTTGTTCTTTGTGGTTGACCGCTTCGTGGTACGCCGCGTAGACCTTGTACGGGTCGTGGCCGCCACGGTTGAGTTTCCAGATCTCGTCGTCGGACAGATCAGCAACCATCGCCTTGAGTTCTGGCGAGTTGAAGAAGTGTTCACGCACGAACGCGCCGTCTTTGGCTTTGTAGTTCTGGTACTCGCCGTCGATGACTTCGTCCATGCGACGTTGCAGGATACCGTCGACGTCTTTGGCCAGCAGTGGGTCCCAGAAACGGCCCCAGATAACTTTGGTCACGTTCCACTGAGCACCGCGGAACACGCCTTCGAGTTCCTGGATGATCTTGCCGTTGCCGCGAACCGGGCCATCAAGGCGCTGCAGGTTGCAGTTAATGACGAAGATCAGGTTGTCGAGCTTCTCGCGGCCAGCCAGCGAGATCGCGCCCAGGGATTCCGGCTCGTCGCACTCGCCGTCGCCCAGGAAGCACCAGACTTTTTGCTTGCCTTCAGGGATGAAGCCACGGGCTTCCAGGTACTTCATGAAGCGTGCCTGATAGATCGCCTGGATCGGGCCCAGACCCATGGATACGGTCGGGAACTGCCAGAAGTCAGGCATCAGCCAAGGGTGCGGATAGGACGACAAGCCCTGACCGTCGACTTCCTGGCGGAAGTTGTTCATTTGTTCTTCGGTGATGCGACCTTCCATGAACGCACGGGCGTAAACGCCTGGCGAGGTGTGGCCCTGGAAGTAGATCAGGTCGCCGCCGTGTTCGTCGGTCGGGGCCTGGAAGAAGTAGTTGAAGCCGATGTCGTACAGGGTTGCACTGGAAGCGAAGCTGGAGATGTGACCGCCCAGGTCAGAATCTTTCAGGTTCGTGCGCATCACCATGGCCATCGCGTTCCAGCGTACCAACGAGCGAATGCGGCGTTCCATGAACAGGTCGCCAGGCATGCGTGCTTCGTGGGTAACTGGAATGGTGTTGCGGTATGGCGTGGTGATGGCGTAAGGCAGTTGCGAACCGCTACGGGTTGCCAATTCGCCCATACGGGTCATCAGATAGTGAGCGCGGTCTTCGCCTTCTTTGTCGAGAACCGATTCCAGGGCGTCCAGCCATTCCTGGGTTTCGACGGGATCGAGGTCTTGCATGGCTTGCTCCAGGGCGGAAAGGCTTCCAGAATCGGTTGCCTGAGTTTGCGACTGGCCTTGTGGGCAGACGA
>Ga0105857_1000241_pt1 | contig 23292 bp, 21 predicted proteins | sample OrgsoiDNA_201061_FD_89682 | JGI IMG/M metagenome (GOLD analysis project Ga0105857, IMG submission 89682) | Permafrost soil microbial communities from the Arctic, to analyse light accelerated degradation of dissolved organic matter (DOM) -... | ecosystem: Environmental > Terrestrial > Soil >...
AAGGTGACTTGCGTCCGAGCCTCACCTTCAATAAATCGTTTCATGATCGCCCCCGCTACGATCTCGACGATCAGAAGATTAGATAATTGCGGGAGTTGTCATACAGCCTGGACTCAAAGCTGCCGTTCAGCACCGGCAGTAAACGGCCATGACCTGAAGGCAGAGCGCGGCTCCGAAGCTGTCGAGTTTTGGCTCTGCGCAGTGTCATCCGGGTAGCCGATCTCCTACATATCGGCAAGTTGGACTTGATCTCTACCACTTGATTTAGCACTGTACATCGCGGTATCGGCACGCCGAATGAAGGCGTCAAACGATTCTGATGGAATCCAGGTTGCAACGCCGAAGCTACAAGTCGCCTGTCCAATATCATCAAATGGTAGGTCGCTTATCAGAGCTCGAAGCTTCTCTGCCAGCAGCCTTGTATCGTTTAGTTCGCTATCCGGGCAGATCAATGCAAACTCTTCTCCGCCTGTTCTGCACAGCAGATCGGTTTTGCGTGTTGCCGAACGTATTCGTGTGCACAACGATTTCAGAACGTTATCACCACACTGATGGCCCCAGCGGTCGTTGATATGTTTGAAGTGATCGACGTCAAACATGATCAGCGACAGAGGGCGGTATTGCACGTTAGCCTCGATGAGCAGGCGCTCCATCAACTCTTCGAAGTATCGGCGGTTATAGACTCCGGTCAGGTGATCGGTAATGTTCAACAAACGCAAGTCTTGCGTGCGTTCATCAACCAGCGAGAGGGCACGGGCGCGCTGCGTAATCAGCAAGTACACCATCAAGGTCAGCAGCAGCGTCAACCCTGCACCGAACACGATAATCAGGCTGATGGACAGTGCGTAGCTGTTGGCGACCAGAAATGTTGAGCTGGGTCTAAACTGGATCAAGTAATTTTGGTCGGCTACTTTCAGCAGCCGCTGGGCGTACAGCGCTGAAGGGGCAGCAGGGACCAAGCTCTGATAAATGTTTTCCCCTTGATGCTGCGTGTCGATCAATGAAAGCGTCACGTTCAGTCGTTGCAGACTTGGTAATGGAATGCCTTGTTCCATCAAAGAAGCCAAGCGTACGGTGGAGACAACGAAGCCCTGCAAATTATCATCGTTCAATGGAACCTCAGGGGACTCCTGGAATACAGGTGCGACAAAGAAAATCCCCGACTGCCCATTGGTCATTTTCAACGGTTCCGACACAACAATTTGACGTGTTTCTCGTGCCTTGCTCATCAAGGCTTGGCGACCCGGGCGAGCCAGAACATCCATGCCCGGTATGATCTTTACGTCATCGCGCTTCAATAAGTAGAGCAATATCCAGTGTTCCGGCCGGCTGGCGAGGGGGACTCTTTCGCCGGTGACGGGATTAATTTCATGATATGAAAAATCACTGGTGCCGTTGAGAAGCGCCTTAGTGCGAAACGCTTGGAGATCCTTCTCGAGAATCCTTGATACCCAGCTATAGGCTTCGTCCTCTCCAACTAGAGGCGTGACGAATCCTAGAAATTCCTTTTCAGTGACGTCGTCGGCGTTGATAAAGAAACGCCTCACAACGTCTAGTTTTAAGACCTGAGTATTAAAGCGTCGTTGCAGGCGACTGAATCGTTCGTCGACCTCCAGTTGGAACGCAACGTTGACGGTGCGTTGCTCTGACCCAATGAACAGAATCAGTACCAAGACCGTGACGGCGACACCAGCTAGGCACACCAGACCGCAAAGGGTCACGTCTGATGCTTTGAGTGCGTTCTGACGAGTAGACATCATTTTGTGTTCCTTGCTCATCGCCAAAAACAGCGTGCAGTGACCTGGAGTACCTTTGGAGTATCGGCACGCTTGTCGTTATCTTTATAAATCAGGCGTTAGAGAAAGGGGCTTATATGAAAGATTCCAACCAGTTAACGGTTCAAATCTCGAACTGTCGTGGCAAATGGGTCTGCGAACAGTTATAGACACGTTCGCCGACCCTCCGCAGGCTTCGGCTGATAGGCTACGTCAGCCAGTCTGGCAGCGCTCAGGCGAGCCCAAGCTGGCGAATGGCAATGTCGCGCAACCCGCTTTTCTGGATATTGCTCGACCGGCTGCTTTTGGCCCAGGCTGTGTAAAAACGCAGGCGCCATTTTGAAGTCTGCGTCGCTACGTTAAATCTGCCAGTGTTTGGTTATGCAGCGGACCTGAAATTTGCGTAGGCGCGCGATTTTCGTTCCGATTCTGACCGTCATACTTGCTCTAAAACGTTTTTCCACAGCCTCGGCCGATTTCTGCCTGCCACGACCGGCTGAAACCGACCCAAGTCGGACCGACTTTCCGTCTTATCTGAATGACCTGCGTAACCCCTCGATGACCTGATTGATCATTGGTCCTTGGGTTGCCGGTGGCTCCGGTTTCTCGCCAAATTCACGCCAGATGAACAGCGTCAGTTCCGCTCCATCAGTCAGCGACTGCGCATTCTCGTTTGTTGCGAGGGTTTCCAGAACTCTGTATCTCCCATCCTTCCAGAATAGATCTTCGACCCAGTGGTACACCGGAATGAAGTGAAAATGGATAGGGAAGCTAGGGTCATGGCCGAATCGACTGATGTAGAGCCACTTCGGCTTTAACTCCGACTCAATGGTCTTCTGAATGGTGGCGAGCAGGCCGCCCAGTTCTGCGAGTGCACCGTCAGATAGCTCAGCCAGCGAGTTGACGTGAGTCCTCGACCCCAGCATCAGGTAGCCGGGGAGGGCGGACGACAGGTGATGATTGAGTATCCAGTGAGCGGTTTCATGGATGATGAAGTGTGGTGCCAATTCCATGCGCTGGGGTCCATGATCGATCGATCATACAGACTAGCAAGGCATCACAGTGTCGTCAGTTTTTGGTCGATTCCTGTCTGTTACGACCGACCGAAATCGACCCTGAGCGGCCATCTGCCCCTTTGACCATGTGGCGTCCGCTTAGCAACTTGCAGCTGTCACTGGTCTGAGCTTGAACAGGGCACAAGTTTGCATGTCAAGCAGTTGGGGACTATAAATCCTATCATCAATATCTATGTTATGCGGGCACCACTGTCCGTATAAATATTGCTAGGCCCGTTCCCACAGCAGGTTGCGTTCGCGGGACGAACGACGCTGTGGGTAGAATCACAATGCGCTGAAGGAGGCGCCCATGCTGAGTGATTTTCCCCGGTTCCTCGTATCCTTGCTTGCGGCCGTTTCATTGTGCGCGGGTGCTCAGGACCCTGGTCCAAAACAGCAAGAGTTCCTACCAAAGTCAGGTAGTGGACGCGTCGTCGTCCTTGTTTCTGGCCAAACAGGCATGCCTGGCTACGCGATGACCGCGCAGCAGATCGCCGACGCTGGTTTCGATGTCGTTCTGGTCGACGGCAATGAATTCTGGATCAAAGACACGAGCCGTGCCGGGAACATGCTCAAAGAGGTGATTACGCGGGCTCAGGCGGGTGCGCACGCGCTGCCAGGCAAGGTGGGCGTCGTTGGCTATTCGCTCGGCGGAGCGACCGCGCTGACCTACGCGGCACGGATGCCAGAGCTCGTCGCAGCGGTCGTTGTAGGCTATCCGTACACCGCATTCATCAAGGCCCCGGCCGACTTTGTCGCCAAGATCAAGGTTCCAGTGCAAATGTTTGCCGGTACGGCAGACACCTACAAGGATTGCTGTCTAATCGAAACGGCGCGCCAACTCGCCAACGCTGCCAAGGCAGTTTCCCCACCCATGCTGACGCTGCATGAGTACGACGGCGCCGGTCACGGGTTCAACTTGGCCACGGCCGCGCGTAAGGATCAGGCCGCAGGCCAGGACGCAATCAAACGGACGATCGCACAGCTGAAACAAGCATTGCCGGCGGAAGGGGCGAAGTAGCAACGGTGCGAGGCGTGTCAAGTGCGCCCTAATCACTCATTCAACCGGACGCGCCAATTCATGCCATTAACTTGGCAATCGTCGGTGGCGGCGCGCCGGTTAACTTGATCGTTAACGGCAGCTTTCAAGTTAACATCGGCCGTTCATCGACTGAATAATTGAAGCTCCCATATGTCGGCTCCTAGCCGATTGCTGCCTGTCGCGACTGGCAGGAAGCGACCCAAAGTTGCCAGCGATAATTCGCTGAAGCCGGTCAGAACGAGAATTTTACAAAAATAAATTCGCCTTATTTGTACCATTTGGAAAGTCAGCCGCCTTGCTGCGACTCATAAATATTAATTAACTGCTTATAATCTAAATTTTCTCCTGGCCATAAGCTATGGATCTTAATAAGGTCAAACTCTAGCTCATCAGCTTTTGCGAGCTCAATAATTTCGTCATCTGATATGGCGGCGTATTCTGGCCATTGATCAATGAGTCCTCTTGCATTCGCAACAGCCTCTTCTTCGGTTCTGCCTATGTATAACTCTTCAATTTGAGTCAAGCCGTAGGTGATCATATAAAAAGACATCATTTATCCTGAGTTTCAGTGAGTCGTAGTTATGGAAGACAAAGAGAGCATAAGAGGCTTCAGCTCACGAACATATCCTTGAGTAAAGCTCAAGTAGGCTTGTCGTAAGTAGTCCGGCCATGAGGGCTTCCTTGCGGCGTTATAATCTCGATGATTTCTCGGTGTGGCGAGGAGCGTGGAGTTAATTTTATTCGGATAGGGCGGAGGAGTCTCGTACCAAAATACGTACCACTATGCGTGTTTGAACGCGATAAAGTGGGTGGTTCTGCGTACAGAGTTCCCGGTTTCACTGCCTCTGATCCCTTAGCAGAATCCACCCTGCATAGCGGTGTAATTCTGCTCCGGCAGAGTTTATAGAGCATTCGTTGTTCGCTTCACACCGAAAGTGGCCGACAGGGACGCTGAATGATGCGTGATTAGGGCTTAGTATTGCTCGGCGCTAACCGAGCTTCTTTTTCCTTTCTGTGATTGTCGATGTCTAGCTTGACACCCCAAGCGATGACGACGACTCCAAAAAGGGCCAACAGAATCAGTTGAGTAGTAGTCATGGCAGTACCCCTGCAAAAAGGCTCATTGAACCTGCCTGTGCAGCCCGTGCAAAATTGACGCTGTTACATAATATGTCTGCTGTCCACGAAATTTAGTCCGGCGCCATTAGCACCGCCAGCGTCAACTTGATGAACTCCTCATTCTTATCGATCGTGTCGAGGGCTCCGCGCACGTTGTCTGCTACCTCGGCTGAGCCGCGCTGCTCGACCCAGTTGGAGAGCTCCAAGATGGCTGCCTCAAGGGCGAGTTGGTTCTCATTGATCTTGTACAGCAGGGACGGGAGCAGGTCTGATTGTGGCATCGCGAATCCTCAGCTTTTGAGGTCAGCGTAGCAGCGGAAATGTGGTGACACATATAGGGGAATGGAGCGGTCGGCAGGACGCCAGGGGAGGGGGGAAATGGAAAGTTTTGTAACGGTTACCAAATAGTTTTGTAACTCCTCTAAAAATCAGAGCCGATTCCCAAACACCAGAAACGAAAAAGCCCTGACTTATCAGGGCTCTAACGTATTTAAGATGGCGGAGGCGATGGGATTCGAACTCATGGATCTGTTACAGTCGACGGTTTTCAAGTCCGGAGATTAATCCTTATATTTAAATATCTTAAGTTGTATTCGCTTCCGCTAGGCAGTATTCATTAATGCTCTGGAGGCCTCTGAAATCAAGGGGTGGGAACTTATTTGCGGAAACGAATTTGGCCGGTTATTTGGCGCTCTGGGTGGGCTCATGATCGACCTGAATTTCATAGCTGCAATCGAGAGACTGCGCTTGATGGAAAGCGACTTTCATCTGAAGTGGGATTTTTGCAGCCAACTTGGTCAGTCGTGACAGGCAGGAAACGGCGGTCAGCCGACACGTTATGTCTGGAATGCAAAGGGAGGAGATATCTTGAGCTTGATACAGCGAGCCCGTGAGGCAATGCCCTCACAGGCTGGCGGGTAACGTTTTTTCTAAAACAGCGCCCTAGTTACAACTGCGTCTCGTCTTGGATGTTTTTCGGAGCGTGGATTGGTCGGTATACAAAGGGTTGAATCGGCCTTGTATAGTAACACCAAAAAGTTTAGAGATACTATCCTGATCCTCAGCGGCCAACAGCAATAACATCTACTTCTACTAATGTACCTGGTAGCGGCAGGGCGACAACCTGAACGGCGGTTCGAGTTGGCTTGTTTGGCTGGTCGGAAGTCCCAAAAAATATATTGTAACCCTGCTGGAAGCCTGAGAAATCGAGTTTACCGCCCAACTCTGTGGTTCCAACAAGAAACACTCGAATTTGAATAATATCCGCCATGGACAAGTTGCACCCTTGCAGGATTTTATTGATTTTTTCAAACACCGAAATGGTCTGTGTTTTTGTATCGCCGTAGGATGATACTGTGCCTGGAGGTGCATCTATATCAACAATATCCGCCAGAATACCGCTGACGTAAGTAAGAGAAGAAGTGGCCGGGATTGTTACAGTCTCTAAATACGCCGCAGTTTTTAGACCTGTGCGCTTGATGTCAATATTCATATATAAATATCCTTTGCTGGTTGGTTCTTAACGTCAGCTAGCCGCTCGACTTACATTATCGAGGGTGCGACTGTACGGAATAAGTAGGAGAGTTGAATGAGCTTTAGTTGAAATCAAGTGAACAGGATTCACTCAAGACCTGAGCTTTTTTAAGCTGCACGATTTAAAACCTTGTTGCAAGAAGTTTCGAAGCTAGCCCAGTGATGAAAGAATCTAGCGGGATTTACTGCGTTTTTTTTGCTGTGAAGATCGTTCCTTGACCGTTGCGCTGTCTGGGGCAGACGCCAGGAACCATGTTTTCAGGTCGGGAATCGGGTGTTGACTATCTGAAATAGAAGCTTTAGATTGTTTGGAACGATCATTCCAGAGCGCGCAACCCTATGAGACCCAAGGAGTTTGACTCAGATGCCATAGCCGAAGCGGCTATGCGTGTTTTTTGGTTGCGAGGGTATAGCGGAGCAAGCATTCAGCACCTTGTAGAAGGAACAGGTCTTGGGCGCGGAAGTCTCTACAACGCCTTCGGCAGCAAACTAGGTCTGTACGAATTTGCGTTACGTCGTTATTACCAACTCACCGCGCCAAACATTTCGATTTTATCTGAGGAAGGTTCGGTACGAGATATCGTGCGCAAACTGCTGATGAAAATTGTTTCGGAAGAGCTCAACGATATAGAGAGTATGGGATGCATGGTCGCCAATGCCTCGTTAGAGTTGGCAAGGCATGACCAAGACATAGCAAATTTGGTCGCTCAAAACTTTACCCGCATGGAACGAGCCCTCAAGGAGCTGATAAAACGAGGTCAGGAGATCGGCGAAATATCGGCAGAAAAAAATCCGGGCGCCCTCGCCAGATTTTTTGTCAGCACAATTCAGGGTATTCGGGTACTTGGTAAGGGTAGTGCTAAAGAAGAGCGCGCGGAAAGACTGGAAGACATTGTTGATATCGCAATAAGTGCTCTTTGAGGAAAATTTTTACAGTGCTAGGCGAGTAGATTTTTTTTGCCTAGTATTGTACCGATCGTTCCAGTATGAAGATTTTTTAGACAACCGTGTTGATGGGATGTAAACGGGCGCTGAGTACCTTTAGTACTAAAGCGCCTGCTGTACCGATTGATAAACTAAAGCTAACGATCGATAGGGATATAAAATGACTAACTCTGCGCAAGCGTCCGCTCAATCCAAAACCGTAGCGGTACTTGGGACAGGCATTATCGGGGCTGCGGTAGCGCGTAACCTCCAGAAAAATGCATTCAACGTAAATGCATGGAACCGAACTTATGAGAAAGCAACAGCTCTTTCGGTTTCGGGCATCGAAGTGTTTGAAAAAGCAGAAGATGCGGTACGTGGTGCAAGTATTGTCCTGACTGTGTTGAAAGACGGTCCAGCGGTATTGGAGGCGATGAAAGCCGCGCTGCCAGGCCTTGCAAAAGGCACCGTTTGGGTTCAGTTGAGCACCGTAGGTGTTAAAGCGAATGAAGAACTGACCTCATTCGCCGAGGAACATGGTCTGGCGTTCTATGACGCACCGGTTCAAGGCACTCGTGGGCCTGCGGAGCAAGGGCAACTGATCATCATTGCATCCGGCGGCTTGTCGCACCGTGAAGTGATTCAACCAATCTTCGATGCAATCGGCAAACGCACCTTGTGGGTTTCCGAGCAAAGCGGTGTTAGCAGCAAGCTGAAGTTGGCCCTTAATAGCTGGGCTTTTGCCCTCACGCACGGCATTGCAGAAAGTCTGTCTATTGCGGAAGCACTAGGCGTTGATCCTGCTCTGGTGGTTGATGTTGTGAAAGGCGGTCCTATGGACAGCATGTACTTTCAACTGAAGGCGGCGTCGATTCTGTCCGGTGATTATACCGTTAGCTTCTCTGTGGCGAACGCGGTCAAGGACGCTGAGTTGGTAGTTGAGGCCGCTAAGGAGGCTGGCGTAAAAGTGGATGCAGTAGAGGCCGGACTTAATCGCTTCAACCGCGCTTTGCAAGCCGGCCACGGCGACAAAGACATGGCCGCTTCGTACCTTGCTAAATAATAGCTACAACCCATTGTAGATCCCTCGAACTTTATAGGTCGATGCTAATACCATCGGCCTTGAGATTGATTATGTTTGATGCACTTGGATATCGACTAAAAATAGGGATCGTACTCCCTTCGACTAACACTTCCATGCAACCCGAAACAGATTCCCTCCGGGTCCTTGGAGTTACCAATCATGCAAGCAGGATGTTGATTCAAGACCAGTTGATGGATAAACAAGCTGGTTTTAATAGTGTCTTGAACAATATCCGAACATCCACTGGGGATGCTATCCATAGCTTGCTCACTTGCAAACCAGACCGGGTGATTATTGGTGTTTCACCTGAGAGTTACTGGGATGGCCCTGGAAGTCATGAACGTGTAATGGATTCATTTTTGACCATGACCGGAGGTGTGCCCGTAACGACCAGCCCGGATGCATATCAGGCGGCGTTTAAAGCCTTTGGCAATATCAAGCGTATCGCGGTCATTACCCCGTACTTGCCAGTGGGTGATAACACTGTCAGCAAGTTTTTTACGGATAATGGCTATGAGGTCGTTGCCATTCAGGGGCTCGGAGCCTACAGCCCAGCCCAGATATCGCACATCTCGCAGGAAAAAATATTTCAGACTATCAAGGAAGTTGATAGCGCTGATGTAGAGGCCATTGTTCAGGTCGGCACCAATGTCGCAATGGCGCGTGCTGCTACGATTGCTGAGGCTTGGTTAAACAAACCGGTCATCTCCAATAATGTTGTGCTCTATTGGCATGCTTTGAGACAGAGTGGCATTGTGGACACCTTCAGTGGATTTGGGTCTCTTTTAGAAAATCACTGATAAAATCTATAATCAGTTCTGAAACGTTCGTTTCGGAACTCTGCATTACGAAAGTCGGCGCGATGATGCTAGCCGCCGATTAATTTTCAATGAAATACCTGCCTTGGCGATCATGCTTAATGATGCGTCTAGCCTTGCTGTGCCGATTTTTCAAATACTAAAATAAAGGAAAGGAATCAAATGAATGTTGCGGATTCAATAATTGCAGGGAAGCATAAGTCAGATAAAGAAAAGTACAAGAAGTTTTCAAGTGGCAGTGATTGGACACTGGTGGATTTGTTTCTGCATCAATGCTCGGAGTCTCCAGAAGCTGTTGCGGTGATTGGACAGGAAGGAGCTTTGACCTATTCAGAACTGGATGTAAAAAGCAAATTGCTTTCTGATGAGTTTGTGAGTTTCGGTGTTCGAGTAAACGAATGTATCGGCATTTATGCTGAGCCCTCAATGGAAATGATGATTGGTACGTGGGGGATTCTCCGCGCCGGTTGTGCCTATCTGCCGTTAGCCCCAGAGTATCCCGATGAACGAGTCCGTTATATGATTGAGGACTCGAAGATTAAAGTTATTTTTACTCAGGCTCATCTGGTCAAGAAGCTGAAGGAGTTAGCTCTTTCTGACGTGATCATTGTCACGCTGAACGACGTAAAGCTGAAATCAAATTTCGAGGCAGACTCCGCAAATGCGCGGACAAAAAGGCTTGTGGGTAGTTGCCTCGCCTATGTGATCTACACGTCAGGTACAACAGGAAAACCTAAAGGCGTCGAGATCGAGCACCGCAGCATTCTTAATCAACTGTTGTGGTTGAATGACGAATATAATATTGATAATAAAAAAACGATCTTGCGCAAAACCCCCATGAGTTTTGACGCTGCGCAATGGGAGATTCTATCTGTTGCACTGGGCTCAAAAATCGTGATGGGTAAGTCAGGTATCTATCGTGACCCCGCAGCGATGATAGAAACCATACAACAGTTTAAGGTCAGTACAATTCAGTGCGTTCCTACATTATTGCAGGCATTGATTGATGAACCTGAATTCATAGCGTGTACGACGCTTTCACAAATTTTCAGTGGCGGTGAAGCGCTGACGCGAAAGCTCGCGAAAAGCTGCCTCGATGTGATGCCGAAGTGTAGCCTGATTAATCTTTACGGCCCTACTGAGTGCACGATCAATGCTTCGGCCATCACGGTCGATAACCAGATGCTAATTGATGGGCCAAAGGTAATCTCCATAGGTTATCCAGTAAGTAACACAAGCTATTATATTGTTGACGGTCAAGAGGTTGTTCCAAATACCGAGGTTGGCAGAGTCGGTGAGTTGTATATTGGTGGTCTGCAGGTCGCCCGCGGTTATTTGAATAAGCCGGAGCAGACGGCGGAAAAATTTATAAAATTATCCGTCGGTGATACCAAACAAAAAATTCGACTGTATCGGACGGGCGACCTTGCAAGCTGGAATAAGGATGGCAGTGTTCAATTTGTTGGTCGCGTCGACAACCAGATAAAACTGCGTGGCTATCGTGTCGAGTTGGACGAAATTCGTGTGGCCATTGAAAATCATGATTGGGTAAAAAGCGCTGCCGCCATTATTGATAGTGATTCACACTCGGGTGTTCAGACTCTGATTGCGTGTTTAGAGTTGAATCCGCGTGAGGCTACGCTAATGGATCAGGGAAGCCATGGCGCTCATCACCAATCGAAGGAAGGTCGAGTCCAGGTCAAGGCACAATTGAGCAACCTCGGATTGCGAAGTGATGCGGAAAATGCAGGGAAACTGGTCATCGTTCTTCCTCATAAAATGGCTTCAGAGCAACAAAGGAAACAAGCGTTTGCTCGGAAAACATACCGTTTTTTCGAAGGTGACGCGATCTGTAAAAAAGATATTGTAGAGCTGTTGGAGCACCGCGTCGTCGCAACAGAGTCGACAAGCCTGACCGAGGTTTCCCTTAGTACGCTCGGAGAAATACTTCGAACGCTTGGACCGTTTACCAGTCCGGAGCGTTTGTTGCCGAAATATGCTTATGCATCCCCAGGCGCTCTTTATGCGACACAGCTTTATCTCGAGATCCACAATGTTACAGGCCTTTTTTCAGGTTACTACTATTTTTCACCGGTTGATCATGAACTCGTTCTAGTTCAACCGATCGAGGGTACGCGGGCTCATGGATTAACAATCCACCTTATGGGCAAAAAATCTGCCATCGAAGCCGTTTACAAGAATAATGTTATTGAAGTCCTGGATATGGAAGCAGGGCACATACTTGGGTTGCTTGACTGTGTTCTGCCAGCTTATGGGTTAGGCATTGGGAATAGTCATTTCACGCCTAATGTCAGAATGTTTTTGGATTGCACAAGTGATCATTTTTATACCGGCAGCTACGATGTTGTGCCCTCAGCTGAAAGACGTTTGGGCGGGGATGTAGAGTTACTGGTCCAAGCTCATAACGGTAAAGTTGCGGATCTTGATGAAGGCCAATATCGATATTCAAACGGTGAATTCATAAAGATTTCTTCTGATTTGATATTGAAAAAACATGTTATTGCAATCAATCAGCAAACGTATGAAAACTCAAGTTTTGGTATATCTATTATCAGTAGGGCTTTCGACGGCTGGAGTAACTATGTTGACCTCGGCAGAAGACTACAGCAAATGCAACTCAATGGAATCAATATCGGCTTGATGTCCTCTGGGTACAGTTCCAAGACAGGAAATGATTTGCTGACTGCCAAGAGATTGAATGCCATCTTGAAAGATGCAGATCTTGGCGCGGGCCCTTCGTATTTCGCCCTGGCTGGCCGAGTCAGCGAAGCGCAAATTCTTAGTGAGGGGATGAAGGAAGATGCTGTGCATTCCAAAGGGCCCGCGGAAATAATAAAGCAGGATCTGGTCAGTTTTTTGCCTGAATACATGATCCCCAATAAAATCATTGTACTTGATAAGCTACCTTTGTCCGCGAATGGGAAAGTTAATGTTCAAATGCTTAAGTCTCTCGTCGAGGCGCAGCGCGTAAAAAGAGCCTATATTTTGCCCCGTTCTGCCATGGAAAAAGAGGTTGCGCGGATATGGCAAGATGTGATGAATTGCGAGTCAGTATCAATAACTGATGATTTTTTCGAAGTGGGCGGAAACTCGCTGCTTGCGGTTGTGTTAATCAACAAGATCAATAAGGTTTTGACGGCTACTTTGCCTTTGCAGACTATTTTCTCCGCGGCAACGGTCGAATCACTGGCGGTGCTTCTCGAGGAAAAAAAAACCAAACAGATCTCCCGTTTAATTAAATTGAGTGTTGAATCCGCCGGTACACCAATTTATTGCTGGCCAGGGCTTGGTGGATACCCGATGAATTTGCGCTTACTTGCAACAAATAATGGATTGAACAGACCGTTTTTTGCTGTGCAGGCACTGGGTATTAATGAAGGCGAGGCTCCCTATTCAACGATCAAGGAGATGGCGGCGCAAGACATTAAAATAATCAAGGAACACCAAAAGCATGGTCCTTATACCCTGTGGGGTTATTCTTTTGGTGCGCGGGTATCTTTTGAGGTCGCTTATCAACTTGAGCAGGCAGGGGACATTGTTGATAATTTATTTTTGATCGCTCCAGGTTCACCTCAAACTCGGAAATCAGCAGATTTTGCGTTGTCGCACTCAGATAACAGGCTTGATCAGGATTATCTGACAATTCTCTACTCTGTCTTTGCAAGTTCTATCTCTGGCCCGGAACTTGCTCAGTGCTTATCTTCTGTGAATACGACTGAAGAATTCATCGAGTTTGTAGCGGCTCGATACCCTAGCCTTGAACCGGTAGTTATAGAAAGGATCGTCAAGATTGTTGAGTTGACTTATGAGTTTAGATACACATTTAAGGAGCTGAACGAACATGTGATCAATGCCCCGATCTCTATTTTCAAGGCGGTCGGCGATGATTACTCATTCCTTGAGGCATCATTGGGCGGTTTAGCAGCAACTCCCCAGGTGTTTGAACTTTGTTTTGATCACTATGAGGTTTTGAAGGAGGCCGGCATAAAAAACCTCACTGAGGCGATTGCATCAAGAATGATGCAGCTTGAGAGTTTTGCGCCTAAAGTTTCGATTTTTTTGTAGAGGACGGCGGGTATGCCTCATGTAAATATAAAGTATTTTCGTACAGATATTGCTGAAGAGCAGAAACAGCAGATCAACAAAAGTATCTCGCAGTTGCTTGAGTCCGTGTTTTCTTGCAGTGCAAATGTAATATCAATAGCGCTCGAGCCTATTGATCCTCTGGGATGGCACGCGGAGGTTTATGATCCCGAGATCCTTGAACGTGCACATCTACTTTGCAAAGTCCCAAATTATTAAAATGGTGAAAGTATTATGACAGCTCAGGACAGTAGTTTTACCAATCGGCCGATTTCCGATATCGACTATAGCGAACGTATTCCTATTTGGAAGTTACTTGCGTTCACGTTAGCTGGTTTCATTGCCATCATGACTGAAACGATGCCCGCGGGACTGTTACCACAGATCGGATTGAGTCTTGGGGTTTCAGAGGCGTTTGCCGGTCAGTTGGTAACCCTTTACGCCTTGGGTTCAGTATTAGCCGCGATCCCTGTCGTTGCGGCCACACGCAGCTGGCGGAGGAGACCACTGTTTCTTCTGGCTATTTTTGGTTTGCTGGTTTTCAACTCAATTACGGCGCTTTCTTCTAATTTCGTCGTGATACTTATCTCGCGCTTTATCGCTGGTATGGCCGCGGGTCTTATTTGGGGGCTGCTGGCTGGCTACGCCAGACGTATGGTACCTAACCATCTTCAAGGGCGTGCCTTGGCAATTGTCGGGGTAGGTCAACCCATCGCTCTGTCTATTGGCGTTCCGTTGGGTACTTGGTTGGGCGGCCTTTCGGATTGGAGAGGTGTATTTTGGATAATGTCAGGGCTTTCATTTGCACTGCTGATTTGGGTCAGATCCTGTATTCCTGATTACCCTGGGCAATCGTCTTCAAAGCGTCAATCAATTAGAGCCATTTTTCTTACCCCGGGTATCCGGTCAGTACTCTTCGTGATCTTCGCCTGGATCTTGGCTCATAACATTCTCTACACCTATATCGCACCTTATCTGGCGTCAGTCGGCCTCGCCGAATATGTTGATGTTGTATTGTTTTTGTTTGGTGCATCTTCCGTCCTAGGAATCTGGATAACAGGGGTGTTTGTAGATCGCTCACTCAGGACTCTGACGATTCTTAGTCTTGCACTGTTTGCCGTGGCTGCATTAATCATTGGCATCGCCAATGGAAGCTCAATTGTTACTCTGGCTGGTATCGCCTTGTGGGGGCTGACCTTTGGTGGGGCGCCAACTTTGTTGCAGACTGCTATCGCGGATAATGCGGGTGAGGGGACAGATGTCGCGCAATCAATGTTGGTAACCGTATTTAATCTGGCGGTCGCCGGTGGCGGGCTTCTAGGGGGCGTGCTACTTCAGTACGCCGGTCCTGGTTCTTTCCCTTGGACTCTATTCGTTCTTGCAGTCCTGAGTCTACTGGCCGTATGGAACGCGAGAAGTCACGGATTCCAACCTGGTCGTCGTTCATAAGTATTTTTGAAATGTCGACTGCTTGTTATTTGACGGCTTTGTCCAGCTAATGTGGCACTCCTGTTTGACGGGAGTGCTGCAGCCCAGCCGTGTTGCTTGACCTTGGCGTCGTATTTGGACAACGGGTAAATATCTAATTACTGCCGATCACGGCAACGTCGAACAAATGCTCGACGTCGACTATGGTCAGGCCCACACGGTTCATACCTTGAATCCGTTCCCTCTAATTCTAGTCAGTGAGCAACCTGGCCATGTAGGGCTGAAGAACACCCACCCACATGGTGAATAGTGTGCTTAGAGATTGGAAGCCCGGTCTGGGAGGATTCGTTGGCGGAGACAGTCCCTAGTGAGAGTCGGCTTTGGATCGTCCCCGACATTTTGCGACTGGCTGCTTCTGACCGATGTTCGTCAGCAGAGTAAGGCCGTTTAAGCTCGATTGAAGCCTGTGGTGAGCGTCTGCTTTGGGTCGATTCTGTTGAAAAAGTCGGTTTTTCAAATGGCCTGAACTCAGGCACGACCACCACCGGAGAACCTACTCACCACATTGAGTGGTTTTTCGGCCCTTCGGTGACCTTTGCTGCTCTGTTATTGGGTTAATTTGAGGTTTTTTGCTTGGTGCAGGCGCACCTATCCCGTGACGGGTGGCCCTTGAGATGAAAATTTGGCCAGCCGTCGCAGGTTCTGCACCGCAGCGGCCAGCGTGAATTCATCCGTCGCGCCACTCATGCCACGTAGCCGCAGGCGATCCAATTTCAGGATGCGCTTGAGGTGGGCAAACAACATTTCGACCTTTTTACGTTCGTGGCGAGAGCGCTGATATGCCGGCGTTGCTGCAATGCGCCGAGCCACATCGCGAGCGGCTTCATGGACGCTGCGAGCGATCTTGCGAATCGAAGTGTTCGGGCAGCACTTGGCTTTCATCGGACATGTCGCGCAGTCGGTCTGTCTGGATCGGAAGATGATGGTGTTGGCTTTTGTGACGTGCGAACGCTCGTTTTTGAAGGCTCGCCATTCGCTGCGCAATGGTTGCCGGCCGGGCAGCGGTATTCCTCGGCCTCTTCATTCCAGTGGAAATCGTTGCTCGAAAAGCTGTCGTTCTTGCGCTCGGTTTTGTCCCACACCGGCACATGCGGCTCGATGTCTTTTTCCTCCACCATCCAGGCCAGCATCGGCGCGGTACCGTAAGCGGTGTCGCCAATGAGGCGTTCCGGCTTGATGTCGAACTGCGCTTCGATCCGTTCGATCATCGTCTTGGTGCTCTCGACTTCTGCGGTTCGATGAGCCGGTGTGGGTTCCACATCCATGATCACGCCGTGCTCGGTATCGATCAGATAATTCGTGGAGTAAGCGTAGAACGCTGGGCCGCCTGGAGCGGCGGTCCAGCGGGCTTGAGGATCCGTCAGCGATAGGCGCTTCGGTAGCGTTTCGGCCAGAGCCTCTTCATCGAGGGCTTCAAGATACTCACGCACGGCGCGGGTGCTCAGGGCCGGATCGCTCCAATTGACCGGTTCATCTCCCGGTACGCCGCGCTGCCGACTCGCATCCGCTTTGATGATGCTGGCGTCCACGGCAAAGCCTTCGCCCTTGACCAGACCGGCGTCCATGCAGCGACGCAGCACTTCATTGAACAACCAGCGAAAGAGATCGCTGTCCCGAAAACGGCCGTGTCTATTTTTGGAAAAGGTCGAGTGATTGGGGACTTCATCTTCAAGGCTTAACCGGCAGAACCAGCGATACGCCAGGTTCAAATGGGCCTCTTCGCACAACCGCCGCTCAGAGCGAATGCCGTAGCAATAGCCGACGATCAGCATGCGGATCATCAGTTCGGGATCAATCGACGGACGCCCAATCGGACTATAGAAATCGGCGAGGTAATGGCGCAGGTCGCTCAGATCGAGACACCGATCAATGCTGCGCAGAAGGTGAGTGGCTGGAATGTGATCTTCAAGGTTGAACGAGTAAAACAGCCGCTCCTGCCCACTCGATAACTGTCCCATCATGCTGCGTGCTTCCCTGCTGGCCAATGCAGAGATTTTGCCGCAGGCCAGACAGGGGCGCTACTTTTTCAACAGAATCGGCCAAAAGCAGTCGCTCATGGAACTGTTATTGGCAAGTTACTTTATAAGTTTATTATATTTTTTTACAACTGATGCGCACCAACTCCCAAATGAGCCGCCATAAGGAATAACCGTAAGTCCATGTACTTCCTCAACATGTGGAAATACACGATTTACTTTTTCAACCTGAGATTCATCGTCACTCTTATCGACATAAAAAAGAATTTTTCTAGAGCCGTCCGCTCTATCTTCAGCGAACTGTTTTATTATGAGCCTAAGTAGCGCATCTTCCTCCGGCATGCTATATCCGACAACGACAAGAATTTCAGTTTCCTGAAGAAGTCTCACTACCTTAGGGAACATGGCATGGAAATATGTCTGAGTATAGTCCTGTTCCCTAGATGCAAGCATCAGTTGCGGTGGGTTCTCACGCAACTGGGCATCTGATCGCGTTTGCCTATAGTCAAACTCGAACTCATTTCCATCTTTGAAGACTTCAAACCCTCCATTAATTTTCAGTAGATTACTGACTAGCCAGTTATCGTGAACAATTTTATTAGGTGGTGCCCCGCTGTACAGTGATGGCGTTATTCCGCGATAAGTGTAAAGTGAATAAAAGTCATCTTGACCTAAGCAGGTATCCAAGATTGTTTCAAGCACGTTGTCATAATTGGTTGATACGTAATTCGAGCGCAGCCCCTCAGGCAAACCACTTGAGCCATCACCTGATCGCTGGACAATACCAAAAAAACTCAAAATGGTTTTTTGCAACTTGGTTCCAGCTCCAGGAAACTCAAGTTTTAAGTATTCATTTTGGTAGTATATTGGAGCTGTTTTCTCAAATTTCTTTCGTACAAGATAACGCAGGTGACGCTCTACCATGTCCAGATTCTGATCATCGATATACCGAGGCCGAATCACAGGGTATTCTCTCATCATGCCTATCTGGTAAACAATATCTTTAAACAGTGACGGAGTGAGTGTTAATCCAAACGTCTGATAATTACATAACGACAAGAACTCCTCGAGAGCGTTCCCATGCGGATGCCATTCATCGTATTCAAAGGAGAAAAGCGCATCGCCAACCGGAAATCTTTCATCCCAAGATTTCGAGAAGCCAGCACCTGTAAAAAAAGTAAGATTTGTAAGTTGATTAACAACACCTGCTCGCGGTCGGGCGGAAGCAAGAATCTCTGCAAAATGGCCAGCTGATATACACATATTTTGAGTTTTCTGATTTTATTAAGTTGATTAACAGTGCAATTTTAAAGATGTCTGCACGCAACTTTTATGGCCCTAATGGTAGTCCATGGCTATTATATTGGCCGCCGTCTACTTTGGGTCGAAAGCTGGCGTCCGCTAGAAGCCGCTATCAACCCAAGCTGTGGCCTGCCTTCTGAAGTTCTAGCCTGGTTTTTTATCACCGATGGTTTTGAAAATTAATTCCAAAGGGCTCGAAAATGGAATTTCTTCTATTGATCCAGATTTCGTGGATCTAAACAAACTTTCTAAAACCAACTTGCGATCGTCCTCGGACTTAAGTTTACCTTCATTCAGCAAAGCCAAATATGTCTTTGTGAACGTAATCCTTTCTTCGGCTTCCAAAGCTAGGTAAGAATGGGTGTTAAACTGACGAAGAGTAATTTTAATAAGAATCCCTAACAACGTTATCAAAAGCGCGGCTCCCGCTAGATCCGCCACCGCAAGAGTGAGTTCAGAGCGAATGGGCCCTGCTACGGCTATTGTCGACAATGAATTCAAGGAAGTCGCTGTGGATTCAGAGGCGATAGGTGCGAGTTTAGTCGGGATGACTGCAAAATTTGTCGGTTGCGTTGAGGATGGTGATGAATCTAATCGCATTGAAGGCGGATTGACAGGGATTGCCTCTTTCGTGCGTAGCTGGTGAATTAAACTAGACAGACCCACAGCACCACCAGCTCCGAAGTACCCCAATACCGAACTAAACATTACTGCCATGCTTAGCAAGATAGCAAAAAACCAAACAACCTTAAACATCGAATGATTACGCCTACGAGCATTCCAGTACTGAACAGAAGCATCTAAATCTACTTGGTCGTGATAAGCCGCTTTCGCAGACGCCAAAGTATGCGTTGCTTCGCTGACGGCTGCTCGTGAAGAGTCACGAACTTTTAGCATGTAAGCTGCATATCTTTTACGGCGCCGCAGGTAAGCAGCCGTTAGCGAATTGGCAAGTCCGTCTACATCCGATTTTGCTGATGATGTAAAGTCAATAATATCCGTAACATACTCATTGACTGCATCGGTCGCTAGCTCTGCATGGGAAACAAAACGATCCAACGTTTCCTTCATCACGGATGAACGAGCTTCAGAGCCTATGGAAGAAAACCCTTGGAGTGAAATAGCAATTTGTATTGCAATCGATTTTTCAAACGAGAGCCGATCACTCTGTGTTAGGCTGCTTATCTGCCCATCACGATGAACGGCACTTCTTGTATGTTTATTCAAATACACAAGAGCCAGAGCGGCAGTTACCTCATCATACTCTTCCTTAGTCCTTCTGATAAGGAAACCCTCATCACTATCGTAGAGAATGAATGGCATTTTTTCATTCTCCAATCTAAATTCTGGCGAGACAATCTTACTAGTGTACTGCTTTATTTCCTGGATCGGTCTCGAGAAGTAAGTTTCAAATATTGCCTGGCCTGCATCTTTGTACGCGCCCGGCAATTTAGTTAACCATTCCCAATGCGCGATCTGCAACTCCAAGTACGACCGCAATTTTTCATAGCTTTCGAATTTTACTTTCTCACCATTCAGACGTAAAATCACTTCATGTACTTCTGGCATGGAGTCTTCCTTGGCAAGTGGACACTTGATAAATTAGCAATAGTAACCGTAGATTATCTGACGCTCAGCGGTAAAGCGGTGCTTTGGATAATATTACTTGATATTAACGAGTCGGCGCGAGCCCTAACATCTACCTGAGCTAGGCAAAATTACCCGTGCTCCATGGACACACTGAAGACAGCTTTTGGCCCTCGTCGTCCGTTGACGAAAGGCTGCTTAGGGTCGATATAAGCCCTCTGTGAACGTCTGCTTATCATCGGCAAGCCGTATGGGCTGCACAAACGAACCAAATTAATCGGTCCTACCTCTATTGGTTCAGGGCTGATTCAGGGTTTTGTCCCAGAGATTCACAGCTGTTAAGACCGGTCATGCTGATAGAATCAGGACGTTTGGCGATAACACCCTTCTGAGAAATTGCATGAACGAAGAACTGACTGAAGAAGAGATGCGCCGAGCGCTGTTCGGCGGTGCAGAGCACCTTGCGCAGACTACTGCCTTACCTGTGCAAAACACCCTCTCGGGTATCGCGATCATACCGCCGACAAAGGCAGTGGAGAAAAAGAAGGTCGTCAAAGCGTTCACAACCAGGTTGAGGGTAACGCTGCGGGTGGGCAATGAATTTGAGGGCAAGACGCACGAAATGGTCCATGAGGCGAATACGCTGAGTACCCTTCTAGCAGAGCAGGAAGCTACCAAGGCGGCCAAGAAGAAATTCAGGTTTGTGCAAGTGGTTTCGGTAAAGCCAATGTAGTGGGACTTTACAAAACTCGTGGGCCAGGCATTGAATCACCTCTGATTTCATCACTAACCCACGCCCCCCTAGTTGACACTTGTGGATGGCAACTCCGGGATTAGCTGCAGAGTAATGCCTTTTACACTTCAACTCAACTTGGTCAACTAAGCGTCTAGTGACTGCTCGCCAGCGACACATGAGCGGTACCGACACCCAGACTCATTGCCTCGTGTAAAACTGTTCCGACTGGTTTTATTTTTAAGATAAGTACCAAGTAATAAACTCAAAAAACCCGCTCCATTTTAGCTTCTGTTTTCCAGCTAAAAAATCATCTCGGCTAGCAAGGCTAAAATCTAAAACCTCCCCGCTATTTTTGTCATAAAGATAGCATCCTTCGCCTTGAACACTTGTAAGGCAAATGAAGTTTTCTGGAAGCTCCCATGCCTCATGAATAAAAGTGGTGCCATCCTCTATCTCATTGCTTGGGTCGGCGATGTCACACAGCTCTTCAGCTGAAGAGTTACTTCTGAAAAAAGTTATCGTGTAATTTAAAAAAAACACTGACAGCTCACTATCTAAACTTATATTCAGCGCTGTTAGTGCTTCGGTAACGTAGCGTTTATCTGTCCGGTGGATATCACCAGGTTGCATTTCAATAAGTTGAATCAGCTCGTTCGGGATCATTTCGCGGTCTCTGCTGCTCGGTCTTTCCAATATTGTGAGACTTCTTTATTGAAGAGATCCCTATCTACAGGCGCATCTGGGTGTTGGCTATGTCCATAAGGGTGTACTGTTTCTCGGCCCTTGCCTTTTAAGATTGTAAGGTGAGCCTTACAACTTAGCTCAAAAAGCAGCCCCTTTTCTATTTTGCCTTGAGTGTTGCAACTGAAGCTGTTGAGAAACCCCATACAGGTTTTCATAGAACACAAAGTCATTTGAAACTTCGCTTTTGTTCCGTCATATATCAATTCAAGGGAAAGAGTCAGGTCGCTCATTCCTTCTCCCTCTGTCCACAGAGATACATCGAGAGCTAATCCGGAGCCATCGCTGTACTCATAAGTATCTATCTTCTCTAGGAAAGACGCTGGAGGTAATACCAATGTATTGCCGTACTCGGAGAGTCTTGCCTCAACATCATGTTTGTTGAGTCTGCCATACCAGTTTTCGGCGGAAATCTTATCAAAATCGCCATTAACTAACGCGTCAACAAGATCAATTATTTCTAGCTCGAGCCTCTTATCAATGTACTTTTTGTCTATTCTCTGGCATGCGAGTCGAAGTCTCCGGTTTAACATCAATAGCACTTGAAGTGCTCGTCAGTGTTTCTGATCAAGGCTTTGCATAGAGAAAAGGGGACAGATTTATTTTCGAACAAACAGAAAATAAATCTGTCCCCTTTTTGTTGGTCTCTCGCTGGACTTTACTTTTTAAACGCTTAACAGCCAAGACTCGCACTGGTTTATTTTTTCATTGTCGTCCATGGCATGAGATATTTTCTTATCAATTTCTTTGAACTTATTTGGTTCGTTTTCTTGGTAGAACATTAGCCAGCCGTCTCTACCGTCGTGCTCTATCATGTATTTTTTATCGTCTTTTCTGATGTTTAATGACCAAGATGAAAAGAAGTCTGGATGGTCCGAAAACACCGTTACCGTAAAGCCGCAACGACTTGCCATGTTATATAAATCAGTTTGCTTCATTCGTGGCCTCTTAGATTTTGATAAATTATTGGGTTTTTTCAAAGTTGCCTTTAGCGCTGCTAAAGACTTGAGTGCCCCCACCTGATGACGGTTGCGTCATCCCTTTTACAGACCACGTATCATCAATCGGTTTGGCTGTCGATTTCAATACAGGCGTTTTTTCGGTCGTTCGATAAATGCCTTGCAGCTTTAGTTCCACCGTGCCTGCTGCGCGATTATCTCCGAGCGGACCAATGCCGAGCTTTGATGGGCTTGTAGCAGGGTTCAGAGAATAATAGTTGCCTTGTGGGGCTCCGGGTGATTGAAATTGATAAACCGTTTTACCTCGATTCAACGTCTCTACATTTACTGGCTGATTAAAATCGATTCCGCTCAAGTGGCCCGGAATGCTCGTCTCTTCAAAACCTTGTGTTCGATAGAACTCTGTAGCAGTCTCTTTTCTTCCACGAGCGTTGATATCGTTATTGATATCCCCTGTCCGACCGTATTTTTGATTGAGTTCAGATCGCCTGTCATCTGGGCAGTTGCTGGGAGCGCAGCTCAACCCCAACGGATCCACCCAACCCGTAGGGTTAGGCACGTACTGGTAGTTGTTCAACCCACCTGCAAGCTTGATCGGGTCCGGCGTCAGATACCGTCCAGTGCCCGGATTGTAGTAGCGATGCCGGTTGTAATGTAAGCCCGTTTCCGCATCGAAGTACTGACCCTGGAAGCGCAGCGGGTTGTCGATTTCGGCAACGTCCAGGGCGGCGAGGTTGCCGTAGGCGCGATATTTCGCCGACCACATGATCTCGCCGCTGTAGTCGGTGAGTTCTTGTGGGGTACCGAGGTGGTCGAGTTGGTAGTAGAACGGCTCAGCTTTGAGCGGGCCTTCGCCATCGAGCATCGCCAAGGGCCGGAAGGAGCCCGGCTCGTAGATGTAGCTGCGATAGCGGTTGTTGGCGCTTTCGGCGATGAGGCGTTCGCCTTGCCACAGGAACTCTGTGGTTTGGCCGTCGACGGTTTTGGCGATACGGCGGCCAAAGGCGTCGTACTTGTAGCTTGCAATGCTTCCGCCGGGGAGGCTGACG
>Ga0105857_1000244_pt1 | contig 23258 bp, 10 predicted proteins | sample OrgsoiDNA_201061_FD_89682 | JGI IMG/M metagenome (GOLD analysis project Ga0105857, IMG submission 89682) | Permafrost soil microbial communities from the Arctic, to analyse light accelerated degradation of dissolved organic matter (DOM) -... | ecosystem: Environmental > Terrestrial > Soil >...
AACACCTTCGCGACGTTGTCGAAGGCTTCAGCTATAGTAAGCCAATCTAGATCGCTACTAGCACCACTATCATCTTCGCCGGCACTTTTTGGCTGTGTAAAGTAGAAATGCCCGGTAGAGCTAGGCGCAAGACGTGCGAGGGCTTTCGCAACAGCCTCCGCACTTTCAAATGGTCGAGAGCCGGTAGGTAGTCCATTCCGATAAGACCAAAGTTTCAGAATAGCTATAACACATTCCTCCCGAATCACCCGCTCATCAGGTAAGCCTTTGGCATTTTCTGCTCGCGTTATTAGTTCCGCGACGTAATGAGACATCCAGCTCATCAAGATTCCATGATCATGATTTTTTTCAAACTGGGCAAGTATTTTTTTTCCGAGTTCAATCACGGCAGGATCAAAGTGAGGTGAATGTTTCATCATCGTTTAGCAGAAAATAAAGAATGTATGGAGCGGGATATTTGACCAATTGGTCTTCTTCTTCGCGATAAGAGGATGACAATCGACGAGTTATACTAACCTTAAAAACTAAGCTCTTGCCGGTCTTCGAGGCCAGTTCAGTAAGGGTACTAACCGATGCCTCTAGCAGTAAGCCATAATTGGATTCTTCCTCTGTGCGGTAATCAGCGGGCGGATTCCCCCAAGTTCGTGACTTCATCACCAATGCTTTGTCTTCGCCTTTATACCAATGTCTGCCATCTTGATCGGTTGCCAGTTCAAGCAATTGGCAAGCGAACGCAGAAGGGGCCAATGGCGGGAAGTGAATGTCAGCACACCATGGATCATGTTGGTCAATTCCGTCGTTTCTTTCCTTCCCCAACACCCAGCCCGTAAGTTCGAAACCTGCTATGGACACTTCTTCTCTATCTTCCGCATGAGGAAGCGACGCGGTCCAGTTGAAATCGGACGCAGTTTGACTTGCCACAAGCAGCGCACGCGCTGACTCACTCGAGACAAGCGCGCTTCGAATTGACACCTCTTGACGTCTTGCTCCATTCCTCTGAAGTCTGCGACCAGAAACAGCGACCACCCCTGGCTCCAAAAGGAGAAGCGCAGAGAAGTCCTTTTTCGCTATACAACAGCGCCATACCTGATCATCACCTTCGCTAGACCAGTCTGAATAATCAAACGGCTCCGGATCACGCCCGTCAGCAAGCCATCTCCCATCTAATCGGGTCAATTCGTATCCACGCAACCAATATTGGAAGGTATCGTAATCATCATCTTCGTGTTCCGGCGGTGCCATCGGCATAGTTGCAAGTAGTTCGCCCGCTACTGTCATCATTGAATGAAAGCTGAGGTAAAAATGCAGATCCTCCGACTTCGGATAGGAACCATGCGAATGGCTCGTAGACTCATGGGTATAACAGTTTCGGCGATAGCGTTTATCATCGTCCCATTGAATGGTAGATGTCGAAAAACGATTCAATATAGTATCTTGAATACGAGAACAAATTTCACTAGTCGATAGCCCAAAACGTGTCGCAAGTGGATCAAACCAGTAGGAGGGCATATCTATTCCAAAATGCAATTTCAATTCTACTGTCGATTCGGTGCGCGTGCGCCGTTCACTTAAACGTTGCATGCGGCTCGGTGAATTTGAACTCAAAATAGGTTCGTTGATAGAGCGCACCCTAACTATTGTTTCTGGACTAAGTTCTTTCGAATTTGAAAATCCAATTGCAATGACTGCGCGAGCGGCGAAACCTCGCATTAATACGTGCTGTTCTTCACTGTGAACTGCTAAGTTAACAAAAGAATGAATATATTTTCTCAATATATCCGGATGATCTAATGCAGCCCGCGCAAGACCAATTAGAAGCCATAATTTTGCGTGGAGCCTATAGTGAACTAGGTCTTTGTCAACAAACTGTACGGGCGAGGCTGTATTTAGCCACAACATTAAGGAATCAATACATACTTCGCAGCCGAGTCGGCACAATGCTCGCACAACGTGAGCAGCTTGCCATCGATACCCCGACTCTGGGACAGCAAGTGCACCCCAAACATATCCGGCTACGGCACAATTGATATCCACTGGCGGAAGCAACTCTTCGGACCAAGAGCCGTCACCGAGGCCGTCAACCATGGAGTTTTCCAGCTTCGCTAATTCAAAGTCTAACGCTTCACCAGCCTCTTTTTCGCTTAATTTTTTTGCGAGCAAACCTACTAATTGAAAAAGACTTTCTGCATTCAACTGACTGGATATTTCTGCAGTCGCTTCAAGTGCTACGTCAATCAAGTCTTCTACCGGAAGATTCGTCGCACGCTCTACCATATCCAGAGGTAGAGTCTGGTAATAGCGATTACGCGAAACACCTAAACTGTGGCGTGCAATTAAGGTCTTTACCAACAACTGTACCTCAGACATTGTCGAAAATTGCTTACGCCATGCGGCAGGTACTCCTTGCAGGAAATACCTTAACTCGAATAATTCAAACGTCGGAAAATCTCGCAATGAGTGCAAGATTATAACCTCCTGACCCAATGGCACCCGGAGAGCTGCCTGTTCGTAGAAATTGGTACTTGAATCGTATTTTCGCAAACGCAAAAAACGTTGATATGCTTCCTCCAGCCCTGATAACGACGTTATCTCCAAGCTATTGAAAACACCTTCCCAATTCATCGTATCAGAGGAAATGGCAGGCTTGCTATTTTTTTCTTTTCGGGATTCAGCTAATTGCTTTTGATGTCTTTCTTGCTGAATATACGACTCAATGCCAGGCAAAACGATCTGAAATTTTTTTGCAGCTTCCTGGATCTCTTCCCACGTACTTTCACTATTTTGCTCGAGCTGAATGTATTGATAGAGAAGATCTGCATTGTTTTGACGTTCATCTTTCCCTTTTGAATTTTCCATCACTAGTGAAAAAATTTCGGATGTGGCCCATTGCGCTTGAAATCCATATAGCGCTGCTGTTACGGCTGCATCTAGTCGTTTTTGTGATGCTAAGTGTTTCACCATAATTGCTAGCACGCGTTGACATGACCCAAATCCTCGATCACGCCAGCGACTGAGTATCGCGAATGCGGATGATGGACATAAATTAGAGATTGCCTCCACTGTTCCTTGCCAGTCAAAATGCTTGTCGCGAACGACGAACTGATATGTGAGCTCGGCGGAGCGTGCGACTCGATAGGCAAGTTCTGGTTGCGAGAGGTCAGTTGAAGATGCTGCATCAGCAAGATGAGCTACCGCTCCCCATCGCCATAAATTTTCATCACCAACCTTCGAAGCTACCTCGATGGACTTTTGGAAAAAGTACTTGGACTCGCTTTCATGACATGTCATCAATGCGCGCGCTAGCGCAATCAAAGAGTCTGCGCGCGACTCAGCTTGCTCATGCATTGAATCGAGTTGAACAACGACTTGCCCTGAGATCTCAAGAGCGAATGCCTTGAGCGATGAGCATCTTGCAGCCATCCACACAATAGCAATAAGAGTATTTGGAAAATAGTCATTTTTCGATAATCGTTGTCGCAATGAGTCGATAAGAGCCGATGCCTTTTCGCCAAGCGCGACAAGTACCTCCATATGAGCAATTGCAATGTCATTTTTTAGTTGAGGAACGTCCCAATAGTTGATTTGCAAAGCACGTTTTGATTCATTTTCAGCTTGAAGTATTCGGGCAAGGGCATCTTCTTCCGGCATATTGTCGAATGTAACAATGTCGGCCCAAAGCTGATACCACGGCATAAGCGCTCCGGCCCGTCCTCGAAATGCGCGAACCTCCCTTTCGTCAGCGCGGTGCCCTCCTTTTTTTAGCGCCTCATGCCAGTCGGGATGAGCTAAATCAATCAGTGCGAATGTCTGACCAGAGAGCGTTGCTTTCAGAAGATAGGCTTTAATCAACGTTGGGGCGCTGCGGTCATGTTGATATCCCAGTGACCTCAGTCTGTTGCCCCCCAGATGCCGATTCATTACAGTTGCTATTAATTCTGGCGTACAAATTTTAAGTTTGACCGCAGTCCATGCGAACGCGGTCAGCACCGAAGGGATTTGAGCCTCCATGTCATGATGACCCACCTTGTCTAGCGCCTCAATTCTAATAACGTTTTTCCACGCTCTTTGAACGCCTTCCTTTGGAAGCAAATGAGTAACTCGCGCACTTTCTTGGACGAGCGTCGTCACCAGAACTGTATCGTGAGCTCCACCAACTGCTATCGCGTCTAAATCCGAAAACCTTCCCGCGTCAATTAGACGACCGGCCACCAAACTAGCGACGGTCTGCCTAAATTGTACTGCCCTGCAGCGCCCAATCATCGAGGCAGCTCGTTCAGGACCGTAAATATTCAAACAGGCAAAAACTAAAGCTGCGATGTCGCTAGCTTCAATTCGCTCCTCTTCCCGCTGGTCTAAAGGCAGGGTTTGTAAGTTACGAATCCACTCTTCTGCCATTCGAATATGGCTCTGAGCATCGCCATGGAATCCTGGGACGACTGAAAGAATGCTTGCGTCGTATACATGATGTGCGCCCCTCCAACCACCGGCGAACACCTTTCCTGTAATCAGACTGAGTATCTGTTCGTGCGGAAGGAATCGGCCAGCCAAATCTGTGTTGGCCTGTAGCGTCTTCCATTGTCGATCTTCTGCGGCTGCCAAGCCTGCGGCGGCCAATGCAAGCTTTGTAGCGTCTAGATATCGTCTGCACCTAAGACTTGCCCTAAGAGCGAAATGTAGCCGCTGCGCTTCAACGTCCCGCTTTTCCAGGGTATTCAAATCAGGTAGATCACTTGAACTTAATGCAATTTTGATAAGCTCATCCATTTGCTCTGCCTTCAGCAACAGATGAGGCAATGTCGCGGCGACGTATGCACTCTTACTCGCCTGTGGTCTTAGTATCCCTATGAATTCGCGAAGCGCTTCTTGGTTAGGTTTGAACTGTTCCTGGAACCAAGTCTCAGTCGGTTCATCGCGGAACTGTAGGAGTGCTCCCTTAATTAAAACTGATTGTCCTAAGTCTGCCAAGAAGCTGCGTAAATGGTCTTGGTCTACCTGTACCAGCGATGCCATCACGGCTAGCGGAATCATTGGCCGCAACACCGCCAGTGCGGTACAGATGCGGTCAAATTTCGGACGAAGTTCACTTGGAACCTCTTCTATTACTCGCCTTAGTGCTTTTCCTAGCAAAAGGCCAATCATATCGTCCACGTTTTTTGGCTCGGGGCCTAGGCTCCTTAGCATTTCCTGCACTTCGCTTGCAGTCCCAAGCGCTGTCGCTTGTACACGCGGATTTTGAGAACTCAAGCGATGAAATTCGTGCACATCTTGGTCGGTCGAATTTGGGAAAACTCCACGCAACTTCGAAGCGGTCTCGTCCCAACTAAATAATGGCAGACCCACCTCGATAGTTGACGACGGAGGTTTAAGGAGGTGACGGCGATGTGTGCGGCACAACATCACAAGACGGACGCCGATCGGAAACGACTCACGAATCAGTTTTCGGGCAAACGATTCACGGTCCCCTGATTCTGCTGCAGCCATTTCTGCATTGTCCGCTGCATCGATGACAACGCACAGCAACGCATTCTTGTCCAACTGTTGAATGCTGCTAACCGCTTGGCCAATGCGGGCTCTAAATGCTTTGAAATATGCGGCATCATCTGCTTGGGCCGATGGGATCATCGGGTGACAATACCCGCCGGAGGCAAATTCATTGGCAATTTGTACTAGCGCTTGACGTGCGCCATGCCGAGGTTGGCTAGGTGCACGATATTGTCCGTTACCAAAGCAGTCATAAACTACTGTCACAGAACCCGGCGGAAGAAGAAGACCGATTCGTGACGCGAAAACAGACTTCCCAACACCGCCTTCCGCATGAACAATGATAGGGGATGTAGATGCGTCTAGAATTGCCTGGACCAGTTGCTGTTCCCCGTCACGAGGAATGATCAAGTCCGGCAGCGATATCTCGTTTTGAGCCGGAAACAGGTCATCCTCGTCCCTTCCAAGCACCCTTAGGATATCGAGCTTCGTGATTGAGGGATTGTCTGCGTACTCGGAGGTCGCCTTGCGAGTAACCAATTCCTTGATCTGCAAAAATGCTTCACTGTCTCCGCCTGCAAGATAGCTGCGTAAGTCGTTCGTCAGTGCCGTCCGTTGCGCCAAAAAACCATCATGCTCAGATTCTAAGGTCACCAAAGCACAAAATGACGCAAGTTCCTTGCCGACTAGTCCGGTGTACTTCTCTAGCCCTTGGGATGCCTGAGCATTTCTCGAAGGAACTTCTCTGCGTGCGTCTTCGATAGCGTTGGAAACATCTAAGCTGATAGGGCGATTTGTCGCAAAAACAAAAGTCAATTTTTCAACTGCTGCGGCGATTCCACTCGTTTTACCAAGCTCTTGAAAGCGCTTGGTAAAACCTCCTAGTGTGACCGAGAGCCCGCTCATAGTCCAAGCCTCACTCGAGTTAACCGTTGAGTGCTTCAGTTGGACATAACGCACACTCGTCGCCTCGGCGAGAGAAGTACTACCGTAATATTCCGCAACGTCGATCACCTCCTCGCCGGCGGCGACGTGTTCACCGTCGGGCACTTCACAGTTCGATGCGCCTTCGACGGTGATCGCGACCAATGAAGTAGTCGGCGACAACAATTTCAAGCAGCGCCTAGCGGCCCATAAATAGTGGAACTGGTCACCGTCACGAGTGAAACGCACATCGTCGCTCTTTGACACCGTCGGTCCTTCGCGGATTTTTCCGCATCGATAAAATTGAATCGCCGCGAGTTCACTAACTCACGAACCCTATTCCATTATGGGTCAACTTCCATGCAAACTGCGCCACAAATAAAAATCATACTTCTTTGCATGGTGCGCTGAGCAGCAGCCACACGGTCGTCAGCCCCTTTAAGCTCCCTTGGACTTGCGTTGCGCGCTCTGGCCGCGCCACAGTTTAAAGGAGTCGTTACGTCGGTCTAAAGCCCGCTACTGTGCCAAAAAACACATGCGTCGCTGTTCAATTTTGCTTATGCCCCGGTAAATCGTGCCCAGCAGTTCCATTGATTTTTCTAAAGCGCCATCATGATTATTTTGACAATAAAACAATGAAAACAGGTCAAATGATATTTGCAACTCAGAATATTATTCAATAAAATCAATAGCTTACGATAATTTTTTACTTGCGCTTAGTGAATTAGTAAGAGACAATTTCCCTGAATGACTTTGGCAGTTCGTGGCCAGTCTCGTCTAATACATCTCTGTTGACTATCTGATTACCCCAATGACGCCTGAGCAATTTGCAAAAAACGAATTCCGTGTTGATGGGGCCTCAGTCGCCAGTTGGGCAATCAAGCACGGATTCAGTCCGGCCCTGGTCTATGCGGTGTTGAGTGGGCGAAGGAAGTGTCTGCGTGGTAAGTCACATGAGATCGCAATCGCACTAGGACTAAAAGTGGCGAGAGACCATCTATCTAAGGAGAAAAAAATGGATTGATCGTACCAATAGAAAAGCGCCACCGGTTTCCAGACCGATGGCGCTTGGGATTGCAACTTCTGAACGACATCAGAAATTTACGCGTCGGTCCTCGGCGCGTCAATCCCCCATTTTGTTCGTTTTTGTTTGATGCCGCGGCAGGCAAGGCCTTGCCACGTCTAGACGTTTCACATAATGGGAAAATCATGCAGAATAAATCATCATTCCAAAACATCTGGATTCAAAAGTGTAAGTGGGATAAAGCCGAAATTACCATACAGAATCACTTTTCAGATCACGTTGCCTCCTTTGAAGGAGGCCAATGATGCGCACCCAAAAAGGATTCACTCCAGCTTTACTCGAGCGGTTTGAACGACTCGGCAGAGGCGCCAGTATCTACGAACACTATATACCGTGGCATAGGGTCAGTAGAAGCGATCCAGCGAGTATTGGTCGCTCCCATCTGCAGGTATGGCAGGGGCGTCAGCGAGAACTCCTGAGTGATATTGAATGGGTTACATTTTTCTTCTGTTCGATGCTTGCAGATGTTGTTGACATACGCGAGCAATTCCCTCTGAACCGCAAACAATCGACACACGAGCTAGCAGCTTACGGGCAGGGGCTGCTATATGCGTCAGAATTTTGTGGAACTATTGAAATTGCGAAAGAGTTGGGTGTAAAACATCCCAAGATCTTCTTCGGAGGAGACTCGATTGAATGGGTGATGACAACAGATTTGCTGCTCACTTTGAAAACTTCAGATGGAAAACTTCAACTGCTTGCGGTGGCAGTTAAACCTGATAGTGCTAAGAACAAACCACGAACCCAGGAACTCTTGGATATTGAACGTACCTATTGGGAAAAACGTGGTGTTCAATGGCTTCTCATCACTCCCGAGTTGCACGGCGCAATGGTCGCCGAAACTCTCCGTAACAGTGCGGCCTGGGCTTTAGGCAAGCCATCCAGCGGTGAACACATCAATTTTGCGGCAGCAAGTGTACAGAGATTCGCTCGCAAATCGTTAACTGACACGCTGAGATATCTGGCAACCGAATTTCAAGATATGGATATGGCGCAGCGTGCCTTTTGGCAGGCTGTTTGGTGCGGTCAGATTCCGCTTGACCTGCAGCGCGGATGGCGCCCACATGAACCGATTGTTCTCTTGGATGCAGCGAGCTTCTTGGCACTGAACCCTATTGCATCGAGGAGATCAGCATGAGCATTCTGATGCACAATCAGGTCCTTCGAATCTCCGCCGATGAATTGGAAGGCATATTCCGAGTGGTGTTCGACTATCCAAGCATAGGCAAGACCGTGCTGGTCAGGTTGACGCCACCGCCTGCAGAACTGGCCACGCGTCGTGGTCGGCCAAAAACAAAATCTCCTGCGGTATCTCAAGCAAAACCTTCCCCGTTGCCTTTGGTTGGAAACCTAATTTGGATGGAGCGAAGAATACTTATTGATCTTGAGAAGCGAGGGGGCTTGGTCGCTGCGGAACTTGAACGCACACAATTCAAAATATCAAAAGCAGACCAAGAACGTTATGAGGTCCGCGTAAAAGCGATGTCGCCATTCCTTGATTTCGACGGCTTGAACCACGCAATTCTAGCCAGCGGCAACATTGGTGCGCTCGTCAAAGCAGCGCAGGCTGTCGGCAATGCGAGCGCCCCGTTGATTTATAAACTATGGTCGCTGATGTGTCGATTCGGGTTCACAGCCGAAAGCTTGATACCTCAGCGGCATCGTTGCGGGGCTCCAGGAAAAACGAGGCCCTGCGACCCCGGCGGACGACAAAAGGCCGGAAGAAAAACAGATCAGCAACGTATTGCGCGCGCATCGGGCGAAGCTATGCCTTCGGCCCTTCCTGGCATGAGTACGGAATGGCGCGCTCGGATAATGATGGCGGACAAAAAAATTCCTTGTCCTAAACCCAAATTCCCGCAGCGTTATATCGATATCATAAATGATAAATTTGTTACTCGGTTTAAGGATGAAAGAGGAGAACTAATTCCTCTTGATCCAACACAAGGCGCATATCCAAGCAGTAGCCAAGTCAAACGTGTTTTAGATACTGAAATACCGCGTTTACATCGCTTATTAGAGCGCACCACAAAAGGACACTTCGCTCGCAGCTTAAGAGGAATGATAGCTCGAAATTGGAAGGGAGTTGCAGGACCGGGGCATACATGGGCAATGGATTCAACTGTGGGCGATTTGTATCTTCGATCAAGCATAAATCGAGAATGGATAATTGGGCGACCAATTGTCTACATAATCGTAGACGTTTGGTCTACCGCAATTGTGGGATTTTATGTATGCCTGACCGGCCCAAGTTGGAATACCGCTAAAGTGAGTTTGTTCAATGCCTCTGTGGATCCCATGTTGATCGCGGATTTATGGCAATACCAACCTATGCTCAGCCTATTCCCCTATCCAACACTACCGGCGGTCCTTATGTGCGATAGAGGTGAATATTTGTCTTTAGGTGCCAGTCAAACCAGCCTGAAGCTAATCCCTTGCATGAGCTACGCTCCACCCTATAGACCTGACCTAAAAGGTTTGGTAGAGGTCCTTCATCGTATAGAGAAAGATCGGCAATATCTTTGGGTTCCGGGCGCTATCGATGCGCGTAGGAAGGAATATGATTTGCGGCGATTTAATCCAAATGATGCCGTATTCACTGTACGCGAGTATGTGGAATACCTTCACATTATCTTTGCTGAATACAATCTGACTGCCGATCGTTCCAAGCGTATCGATACTCACATGATCGCTGCGGGTGTAGCTCCGAGCCCAGCAGGACTGTGGCGGTGGGGCCATGAGGTGGGTGTTGGAACTCGCCGATCATTTCCTCAGTCCGAATTAGTGAGCAGTTTATTGCCGCAGGGAAGCGCGCGCATAACGCGTACTGGGGTCCAATTCTGCGGCCTCACTTACGAGTCGGAAATTGTCAATACTGAGCAGTGGACAGCGCACGCACGAAATTTTGGCGCATGGAACATTGATGTTAATCACTTTCCAGGATCAGTATCTCGAATTTGGACACCAAATATGGGGGCCTCTGGACTTCTAGACCTGCGTCTTTCTCAACAAACGCGAGCATCTAAAGAGCAGACATTCGACGAAGTACTCGACGCATTTATGTATCGAAATGCCAGCAAAGCCGAAATCGAGCATGCCAACAATCTACTGAAGTTCAAATCCGCACAAAAAGCAGATGCAATCATCGCTGAGGCCTGTACTCTAACTCAAGCTGCCGTTGCAAACTCAAATAGTGCCACCCCATCCATATCTGAATCCAGGCATCTTGAACTACAGGCACAGAACTCCGGTATCAGTTCCCCGGCCCCCGCACCAACATCGAACATATCGAACGACGAAGCCATCATGGCCTATACACAAATGATGAATAAAGCCCTTGCCGCGGCTAACGAAAAGGGAGGCGTATGACGAACTCGAATTTACTAGACCCATACAACGGCAACCAACTAGTTCAGGGCTTGGGTCCAATTTTATCACGCGCCGAGGCGCTAGACGCACTTATCTATTTGCCGGAAATGCCAAGCAATATTGGAGCTATTCCCACACATATTCGACTGCATTATCTAATGGCTCTGCGTGATATATATATTCCATCCTTTGAAGGGGCGCGTCTACACGAAACGATCGACCTAATGATACGACAAGGATACCGCTATCGCGATCCAAAGTCGGCTGAGACATGGAGGATGGTTGGAGGAAATATTAGTTCACACGAGTTGTCACGCTCGCCATCAGCGGCCGCAATGGTAACGGGATTTTCAGGTACAGGAAAGACACAGGCAACACTACGAAATCTTTCGCTTTACCCGCAAGTGATTTTTCATGACAACTTCAGGCATATGGCAGCTGGACTGCATCAGCTCGTCTACCTATCCGTGGACGTTCCCGCGAGCGGCCGATCAGAGGATCTCGCCGCAAATCTTATGATGAGTTTTGATCTCGCGATGAACACCAGCCGCTTTAGCGCGATATTGCAGAAAAAGCGGCGTGACGGAATCCAGATGCTTGATGAATGGCGGCAGGTTGCGTCCAGTCATTTTTTAGGCCTCCTACATCTTGATGAAATACAGAATTTTTTCAAAATTCAAAGCTTGGAAAAACGTAGGAAATTACGAAATTCGGAACAAGGTTTAGAGTTAAGTATCGTTGAGGACGCTTGCCTCAAAACGATATTGAACATCAATAACACCTGGCAAATTCCGACCCTAATGTCGGGAACTCCTGATGGTGTTGGAGCTATGACAAAGAGAGTCGCCACAACACAAAGATTTAGTGGACAGGGTTATCATCCTCTTGCTCAATTTTTCGGAGCTGATGATATTCGATTTCGGGATGTCTTTTTTCCAGCGCTCTGCGTGTACCAGTACGTTCAAAAGACGCTACCAAATACGAGCGGTTTCAGAGAATTGATCATCGAACTTACTGGTGGAATTCCTCGAGTCATAATTGCACTTTGGATCGCAGCCCATCGGGTCGCATTTGAACGCCAAGACGACGATCTTAGACAAGAAGACTTTGAGAGGGCAGCGAAAACATACTTGTCTCCGCTTGCCCCAGCGATTACTGCATTGCGATCAAACGATCCAAAACAGATGTGTCGGTTCGAGGATTTAATGCCAAGGGATGATGGATATTGGTCTACATTTTGGAATGACATCCGCGGTATATAACATCATTCAAAAGACCAAGCAACGCGATCCACTAGGTAAAATTTCAACTTGCTAAGGTCATGCAAAGTAGACCTCTAACAATTTCAGGAACTCAACAATGACTAACATTCCTCATCTAGTTTTTGATAGCCCTCTTCTCACATGGCTCGGGGACGAAACACTATTTAGCTTGGCAAGTCGGTACCACTTCTTCAGCGGTAGTCGATCTTCTCGCGCGACAAATATTGCATTGTTTGGCAGCTCGCGTGTAGGGAGTCAACATGATCTGCCTGCTGGTATCGATGAGTTTTGCAGAAGAACCGAACAGCTTCTCGGCGCTCCTGCTCAGATTTGCATGGAACGGACCCTACTACATTATTACGCGAAGTTCATGAGTCCGGAGGATGAACTAGCAGCGGTAGCATCACTATGCAGCTCAACAGTGAAGGGGCTAAAGTACAGATTGGGTATTTTAACGAGCAGATTCCGCGCGAATCATCCCTTAAAGGCCTGCCCAGAGTGCATGATCGAAGACAGCTTAACGACCGGTTGGGCATATTGGCATCTTGAGCATCAATATCCTGGTGTTTGGGTATGCACCATGCATGGTCAAATGCTGCGCGAGTCAAAACTAAAGTCGTCAGGCGTCGAACGATTCCTATGGCACCTCCCAGATGATGGAAATTTTCATTCCAAGCTACCAATACCTGCATACCAAGCCCGCATTTTAGGAAAAGCGTTGTCACGTTTGGCCCACCTAACCAGCGATCTTACAAAGAGTCAGCAGGTGCAGCGGGTGAACGTATCACAGCTTTACTTGCTATATCAGTCCGAACTACGACAGCGCAATTCACTAGGGCCCAATAGCCGGCTACCGCTCTCAAAAATCGCCACGGAGTTCGAAGCGCACGCAAGGATCTTTAGGCATGTTCCAGAATTCCTTGCGTTGCCAGCAGATCCTGGTAAGGCATATGCCCAGCTATCACGTTACCTGCGATGCCCCCAGACCGGCACTCATCCTCTACGTCACATCTTCATGATCGACTGGTTATTTGGCGGCTACGACAACTTCTTGAATGCATATGCGGAATTGCCGCTAAAGCATAGCGCTATCATCGGAGCGCCTGCAACAGCCATTCTCTTAGGGAAGCCCGATGACCTGAGACGAGGAGATTTTGCGGCTGCAATTCATGCCGGCGAGCTATCGCTGACTGGCGCCGCACAAAAAGTAGGAATTGATGTGGCCACGGCGTTGGCATGGGCGGCGCAACTTGGCGTCTCCGTACGTAGGAGACCGAAGAAACTAAAATCGGCACAGCGAAGTGCCTTAATCAAACAGCTGATGCTGGGGAACAATAAAGCAGATGTCGCAGTCCATTTCCAAGTTTCAGTGGTTACGGTAACCCATGTTTTACGCACAGAGATTGGGCTGCACGCCACGTGGCAGCGTGTAAGGTACGAATCTGCTCTGCGTTCTGCCAGAACTACATGGTCTACACTACTTACTGTGCACGCCGGTCTGGGAGTGAAATTTATCCGCAAGCTCGAACCAGCAGTATATGCCTGGCTATATCGAAATGACCGGCACTGGCTTTCGAAAAACTCGTTCGCAAAGTGCAAATTCTCCAATCCTTATATTCCAAGATCTCCATGGGATGAGAGAGATGCCGCCCTGAGTGCTGCGGTTGCACTGGCTTCACTCAAATTGGTACCTGGCCTGGAAAAAAGGGCTCTGCAGTTATGGCATTTATATCAAGAAATTCCAGAGTTGCGCGCGAAGTTATCGGTCCTTCATCGATTACCACAAACAACACGGGCTATCGACGAGGCTTTGCGCCGCCGGCGCCCGCGTAACATAAAAAATTTTACACTACCAGATCAATAACGAGGTCATCCACAGTGATCATTACATTTACAAGCAACCAAGGAAGAATTTAACTTTGCTGATCCGACTTGTGCCTCTTACTGACGAACTGGATCGATCCTATCTGGGCCGGCTCATGCGAATAAATGGATTGCGAAGTGAAGTCTGCGCAATCAGCTTGATGGCTCAATGGGCCGGAGTATCAGAAAAAACTAGAAGGGAAGTTCCTAGCTTAGAGCTACTTTCACTTGTAGCAGGAATCGAGCTTGGAGAGTTTGTCCGTTCACACACTACTTTACCCTTTCGAAGAGCGATTACCTCTTATCAACCATCATTGGAACATGGATGCAGCAAGAACAAAGATATGTTATTCATCTCCGGAATGCGTCTTGCGCGTGAAGGAGCCTACTTCTGTCCACATTGCGTCTCAGCAGACCACTTGGCTTATGGAGTGACCTATTGGAGGCGAGACCATCAGCTACCTGGAGTTATGGCCTGCGATAGCCACCAAGAACCACTGCAGTTTGTAAGAGACAGCGCTAGTTTTTTATACTCGCCATACGACTGCATTAAAAATAGCAGCCGCGTGTGTTCTGAACTGGCAAATTTAACGATGACGCATAAAGTAATAATCAGTTTTTTAAAAATTTCACGCTCATTAATATCTAATCGCCATCCTATTCCACCCAAAAATATCCAAATCAGTTTACGCAATAGAGCTAGTGTCATAGGGCTGCGTACACACAGCGGGAAATCGGCCGCTCCACTAATGAGCGACTATCTAGCCGGTAACCTCCCGCAAAATTGGCTTCAATCTGTATTCCCTGATCTATCGGAAAAACTACGTGGAGTTCCAATGCATCAACTTGATGGGATTTTTCACTCTACGGCATCAACATCCTCGGTTGTACCGTATATTTTGGCCTGTAGTACCCTTTTTAGCTCTGCAGAAGAGGCTCTACACAATATCAATTCTGTGCCAGGCGAATTTATAAAACGCTCTAAAAATAGTGTTATTAAATTCAATGCGAAACTTCGCAACCATTATATTCAGGCTAAAGGAAAACACGATGCCCTTGACGGTCATAGTTTTCCTGACAAATCAATCGTATTAGCTGGCCTAGAAAACCTCGGCCTTCCTGATCTAATTGATACAGAGACGCATTCGGCACTTGTAGCGGTACGATCTTTTTTTTCCGATAAGAAATCATTGGTGGATAGCGCAGCGCTCGGGCACATAGAAATTGTGACGCTTGAAGATATTATTCGAAAAATTGGGTGCCATATAAATCCTACGCTGAACGACATAGCAGGCTTATAGGTTGTTGTTCGTCGACAATCAACCGCTCCAAACAGATTTCTTAGCGTCAAATTACATGCAATCGCACCCCACCAGTCTTATAAACAGCGTGGGGAAATTTTAAAGAAGGTTTAGTGCCGTGCGCGGCCGAGCCCGTCTTATAATCGCGCATAGCCACATTATTCGGGAACAAATGGATATCCATAACTTGTCGCCCGCAGAGTTGCTCGTTCGGTATAGTGATCGTAGTACATCCCGATACGGCGAGGCTGTCGTCGGCGCTCGTACCCAAATCAGATTCGGGCATTCCAGACCGAGAAATTTGCAGGCTGCTGAGTTCGGCAGGTACGGCGACTGGATGAGCGCGACGCGTCGACGCTTGGACATCGCGGACAACGCTGGTCGCAGCAGATGCATCTCGCCGATACCAGACTGTTGCAACAAAAGTTCGACCAGCGTGGACTAGGGCCATCCGGTATCTGGAAGCTCGGCGTCCAACGACGCATGCCCTGTTGGCGCAGATATCGCGCGACCACGGCTCACCCTCCGCACATGACGTAGCGCTGCCTCAGCTGCTTGCTGTGTTTCGGAGGAAACGAGTAAAGGCGGTGCAATCATGATTGGTATGCCACTATCAAAATACTGTATTTACAATCAGTGATATAGGCGCGACTGCTAAGATCACACAAGTTCGATTCGCATTTTGCCGGCCGTTTCCTAATCTACTTCTTCAATTGACAGAGAAAAATGCTTCTTATATTAGCCATCTGCACGCTACCACATGAAACATATCACGAATGACAATTCGTGTGTTTTCTATTTCGGCAAGATGCTATGCTTTAGAGCATACCGAGTGCGGACGTCACAGACATAGTGAACAGTCCCATACGCAAGTTTTCTACGGGTTATTCAGCCATCGAAATACCGAAACCATTACTAATAATCAATTCTTCAATTAATGCTAGAGCATTAAATATAAATATGATCCCGAAAATTATAAATGACGAACCCGTCGTGCTTGACAATTTAGATTCGCACTCAAAAATCGCAGAGGCGATTCTTTCGTTAATAAAACACTCTGATGGGGGGAAAACCATTGGGCTTGAGGGCGCTTGGGGTAGTGGAAAATCTTCCGTAATAAAAATATTCGAATCAAATTTACCAGAAAATGGTGATATCCATTTATATAAATTTGATGCATGGACACACCAGGGGGAACCACTACGAAGAGCATTTCTTGAAGGATTGTTTGATGAAATTCTTGACACGCTCTGGTTTCAGCAAGGGTTAATAGGGGATATCAAAAAAGAAAAATGGGAAAGTATCAGAAAGAACTGGCTCAAAAAATTAAATTTAGCACCAAAACGGTCGTTCCCGAAGTAGATGTATTAGGTATATTACTAATATTGTCTTTTCTGTTCTTTCCCATTGGAACGTCTATATTATCCTCAATAATTGCGTCAGGAAAGATCACGGCATTGTCTTGGACTATCGGCAGTACAATATTTTTAATCCCATTATTATTTCTGAGCGCTGCAATAGTTTATGTTGGTTGGACAAATTGGGGAAAGTCTGGATGGATAGGAAAAATGAAAGAAGTGATGGCCAAATTTTTGCAAAAAGGTTATATCACAGATGTTACAAAAACTTCTGAAACCGCAGAGCCCACGACTATTGAATTTCAAAAAAAATTTAATGAATTTATGCGTGATGCGCTCGAGGCTCCAAAAAAGAAATTGATTATTGTTATAGATAATTTAGATCGCATATCTGATAAAGAAGTAGAGGCGATCTGGCCAATCTTAAGGTCTTTTGTCGACAATCCTGATTTCACCAAAGAGGATTGGTTTAAAAGATTTTGGGTAATCATACCTTTTGCTCCAAATTCATTGAAGCCTTCGGCTGAAAATAAGGAATATACGCAAGAAACAAAAAACCTACCGGTGCGACAAATGGGTTTTTTGGATAAAGTGCTGCAAATTAATTTCTCGGTTCCGACACCCATTTTATCAAGTCTAAAAAAATATATTTCAATTAATATAAAGATAGCGTTTGGAGAGGAAGTTGCAGACGATGAGATACATGGAATATTCATTATCATTTCAAATGAAATAATTAAAACTGAAGAAGTAACTCCACGCCTGGTTGTTTCTTTGGTTAATAATATGGTTTCTACAGTTCTTCAATGGCCAACCATAAACCTTGTCAGCCACGCCTATTTTTCCGTATTAAGAAGAAATTTTCCGGTGCACGAAATTTCAGCGAGACTTTCGAATTCGACGCTTAAAGAAGTCAAATATAATGCTATATTACCTGAATCAATTCTGCTAGATTTGGCTGTTCTTTCCTGCAACGTAGAGGTATCGATTGCTGCACAAAAGTTATATGGGAATGATCTTGAAGCTGCACTGACAACGGCTGATGGGGCACAAAAACTTACGTCCAACTACAAAAAAGTTGGTTATCCCGAAGTAATGGCCACCTTGCTAGCAAAAAATTTGGATGAGACAAAAAAAGACCCTGCACGATTAACCAAGAAAATCTTTAATTTACTATCGATAGAAATTTCATCAATAAAATCAGAACACCGCAATCACCTCTCTCAGGATATCCGCTTGGCTATCGATAATCTTTCTTGGATTCCAATTGGAAGCGATGATTTTATTGGGATAATCGAGTATCTATGTAAAAATGATAAAAATCGGTTTTTCTTGCCATCAATAATTCGCGTACTTAAACAAACTAAGAGTAACTTAGAAAGCAATATCAGCAGTTGGTATCAAGACAACTTTTCGGAAAATATTGTTTTTCACTGGGAGAAAATAAAAAATAACCAAGAAGCCCAGGAATATTTTTCCAACGAATTTTCATTTAAACTTCTTGCTATTCCAGGACCTTTTGACGCTTGGAAAAAAATCTGTGGTGAACTTAGCCAATCAAAGGCTTTAATCAATGGATTTCCACCTAAGTTACCTCTCTTGGATATTTATCGTGAAATGAAGGTAGTAAATCACTACTCGCAGCCAGTTGAAACTCTAATTGCAGGATGTCGCTCTCTTGAGATCAATGGCATTGTCATTCCGGGTGAAATAATAATTGATGTTTTTGTAAAGAGGATCAATCGTCAAGCTGAGTTTCCATTAAATGAAGCGTTATTGACACTGGAATTTGTCATTGAAAAAGCTGCCTCGAACAACGAAATCTATTCAAATCTTGTTTCCATTGAAAACTATTGGGTATTTTACTACTTTGCAGCTATTTTTGCGGAGAAACCTCGACGCTCTAAAGAATATGATTTACCATTATTTAGCCCTGAAACCCCAGGCAATGAATTAGCTCCCACTGTTATAGCAAATCTACTTTTTCTTTGGGTGTTACAAGGAATGAGCACGGTTCCTGATAATTTAGACAATATATACAAGCAAGGTTTCGGTGTTCTTCGTGCATGCATTAATAGCCACCCCCAACAAAGCCACATTCTTGATAACATGCGGCGATTATTTTCATTAAATAAGGAATGGTCAAAAATTATTGAACCAAATGGATTGGATAATAGATACGACGCAATTTCGAAAAATTTCCTGAGAAAATTTCACTAAAGACAATCCGTAAAAATCTACGAGAATATTGAAAAAATCAACAAAATATGTTAAATTTTACAAATTCGTTCTATTTATAGGCTACTAAGAACCCCCATGACATCAACATACGCAGAACTAAAAAAACAAATCGCAGAACTCGAGCACGCCGCGAATGCCGCCCGCAAATCCGAAATTGCAGAAGCGATCTCAAAAATCCAAGCGATCATGAACGAGTACGGCCTGACCGTGGCGGATATCGATGGTAAGGGTAAACTGAAATCGCCAAAAACGAAGGCAGCAGTTCCAGTACAATTCGTGAACCCTGAGACGAATGAGACATGGACTGGCCGTGGCCGGGCGCCGCGGTGGCTTGACGGCAAGGATCGTGAGCAGTATCGCGTTAAATCGTAATTCGAAGTGTTGGGATAAGGGCCGCTCTAAGCGGTCCTTATTGTTGAGGCGTTGGTTCCGCGCGGTCGGTGTGAGCGGTGATGTCGTCGGTCGTCATTTGGCTGGACTTCCGGATAGATTGGTCAGGAGTAATTTCTAGGGTGTTGAACAGCAATACCCAAGCATTCCCAGCCGAAGTGCTATTTCTCAGTGGACATCGGCAGCATGAGGGGCTTAGCGTTCGATGAAGTGACCGGACTGGAGGCGAGCTTAGCCCAGAATTTGTCGATCACATGGCGAGTCGTATATTCCCTCAGATTTATCGGGTACCGCCGTATGAGGCAGGGTAAGTAATTAACCGAAAGAAGTCTTGAATGACAACCGAACTGACTGACCTGTTGCCGCCTCTGAATCCTGGAGTCCAGGCGCCAACGCTTGATATTCAAATTATCGCAGACCAAACTATCGGATACGCTGCAATTCAGAACCATGTTCCAGTGGTTCGAGCCCTTTCCCTGCAAAACAACGGTCTCGAGCCACTCGTTGACATTGAGGTCGCCCTACGCTGCTCGCCCGGATTTGCCGTTGGGCTAAAGCTGAAATTTGAGCGAATCATGCCAGGTGAGAGTCGACGAATTTCCCCGATTGACCTGCAACCAAATCATGAATACTTGAATTGTCTAGACGAAGCCGAACGCGCGTCGATTTCTGCTACAGCTTCCTCGCGCGATAAATTTATAGCTGAAGTCAGTAGGGACATCGAGATCCTCGCTTATGACCAATGGGCGGGGACTCGTTCCCTGCCAGAGCTATTGGCGGCTTTCTGCATGCCGAACTCTCGCGTGATCGACAATCTCATCGCTAATGCGTCGACACTGCTCCGTGAGGCCCCTGGCGACTTTTCGATGAACGGCTACCAGTCCAAGAATCGTGAGAATGTTTGGAAACAGGTCTCCGCCGTTTACAGCGCAGTTCTTGGCGAACAGCTCCATTATTCGAATCCTCCTGCCTCTTTTGGCACCGATGGTCAAAAAATTCGGACTCCGGAACGAGTATTGGATGGTCGAGTAGCTACCTGTCTTGACACGGCAATGCTATTCGCTTCGTGCTTCGAGCAAATTGGTCTGCACCCAGTTGTCCTGTTTAAGGAAGGACACGCATGGGTTGGCGTCTGGCTGATTGACACCAATTTTCCGACGGCTGTCGTTGACGATGTGCAGTCCGTCCGGAAGCGCGTCAATTCTGGCGAATTTTTGGCTTTTGAGACGACCGGCGCCGCAAGTGGGCAAAAGCCATCCCTGAAGTGGGCTAGTACGACAGCGGAAGAATATCTTGCTGATGAAGGTAGCTTCCTGTACGCCGTCGATATCCGTCGCGCACGGGAGGTGCAAATCCGACCGCTACCTTCTCGCTCCGCAATTGCAGAGGCACCGCCGCCGACCGTGCCTGTAACGCTCCCTTCAATCGAAGAAATGCCGGCGTTACCTCCTCTGGACCCCGCTGTGATTCCCGCAGGCGAGGCAGAGGTGCCGAATACGCCAGAAGGACGCCTGTCGCGCTGGAAAAGCAAACTGCTTGATCTGACGCTGCGGAACAAACTCCTCAATTTCAAACCCACGAAATCAAATTTGCGGGTCATCTGTCCGGACCCATGCGCGTTTGAAGATAGTCTTTCAGAGGGCAAGGAATTTAAAATCAGGGCTCTACCTCCGGTCATGACGGGGAGCGACGCGCGTGATTCTGCGACGTTCATCTCGCGCACTGCGACAACGCCACTTGATGCCATTGCAGCTGACGCCCTGGTGCGACGCGAAATCATTGTTGATGCCACCGAGGAAACCTTAGATGCGCGCCTCCTGGAAATTTTCCGAGCGGCAGGAACAAGCCTCGAAGAGGGCGGCGCAAACACACTGTTCCTCGCATTCGGCCTCCTTCAGTGGCAGGAGGATAAAGACGCAGAGGCTCGCCATTTGGCCCCCATTTTACTGATACCGGTCACCTTGACACGTCAGTCAGTCAGAAGCGGCTTCCGGCTCGTTCGCCATGATGATGATGCGCTGGTTAATCCCACGCTCGTTCAGAAATTGTGGCAGGACTTCGACCTGAAGTTGCCCTCATTTGACGTCCTCCCGCTTGACGAAAAAGGAATCGACGTAGGTAAAATTCTCCAGACATTCCGACTCAAGGTCGCGGAATTGAAGGGATGGGAAGTCAAAGACCAGGTCCATTTGGGCATCTTCTCGTTCGCCAAGTATTTGATGTGGAAGGACCTGCAGGACCGCCAGAAGCAGCTTATGGAGAGTCCTGTGGTTGCCCACCTTATCAACAACCCGGGAAAGGCCTTCGCTGACAGCGAGGTCGGATACGAGGCGTCAACGCTAGATAAAACGTATCGCCCGCAAGATTTGTTCGCGCCTCTGCTGTCGGACTCGTCGCAGCTTCGAGCAATTTGTGTTGCTAGCGAAGGAAAAAACTTAGTGGTCGAAGGGCCACCAGGGACAGGCAAAAGTCAGACGATTACAAATCTCATTGCGCACCTCTTGGCAACGGGGAAAACTGTCCTGTTCGTATCCGAAAAGATGGCTGCGCTCGAGGTGGTGCATAGACGGCTAAGTTCCTTGGGACTTGGCGCTTTCTGTTTTGAGCTTCACTCTTCGAAGGCGAAGAAGTCCGACGTGTTGAAGCAGTTGGGAAATGCACTTGACGCGGCTAGCACTCGTACAGTCAAGGACTGGGAGATGGAGGCGGAGCGACTTTCTTCGCTGCGACAGGAGCTAAATTCGTTAGCGCAGGCATTGCACCACGTCTATCCCAACGACTTAACGGTGTACGACGCGATAGGTCTTTGCGTTCAATTCGGAGATACAAAACCCGCTGCTATGAACTGGGCGGACTTGAACACCCACAGCCGCGCCGAACTGGACGTATTGCGTCAAATCTCGAGACGGATGGAAGCCTTAGGCGCCCAAATTTCTGACATATCTGCGCACCCGCTGGCGGCTATAAGAAAGGGGAATTGGACCCCGACGTGGCAACAAACAATACTTGATGAAGCATCTAAAATGAGCCGATTGGCTCTCGTGCTGCAGGATGCCGCCGTTCCAATTTTGAATCGGATAGGCCTTGCCGACGTGGGCTTGTCATTAGAGGAATTTGCGGCGTTGGACCAGTTAGCTGAAGTCCTTATCCGTGCGCCTAAAGTTCCTGTGGGCGTTGCACGGAGCGCGCATGATGAAGAGAGCCGAACCAAGCTTGCATTCCTTGTCCAGCGCGGAAAGGAACGTGCGTCCGCCTGGAGCGCGCTTGGCGGCGCGTATCGAGACGAGGTCGCATCCTTGAGCGCTGCCGAGTTGAAGCTTCAATGGGCGGGAGCGGCCACTACTTGGTGGCCCCGCAAATGGTTTGCTAAGCGTGCCGTACTAAGTCGACTTCGACTCTATCGAAATGATGGTGCAAGGCCAGCCGAGGACAGCTTGTCCGATTTCATCGCCTCGCTGGCACGCGTGAACGCGGAAGATCGAGTCATTGACTCGATGGCGGCGGATGCCCGTAATCTGCTTCAAGAAGGATTTATTGGCGAGCACACAGACTGGAATGCCGTAGCAAAAAGTGAGGAGTGGGCCAAGGAGTTCGCCGGCGTTGCCTATCGCTTGGGAGGGAGCGATTATAACCTCTTAAAGGCACTTAGAACGAATCTCCAAGTGCTCGTGACAGAGGACTGCGGCATGCTAAATCCGAACGCCGCAGTCGGCGCCGCGCTGTATCGGTACCGTGATGCCTACCGTGAGATTGTTAGTCATATGGAAAAACTGGTAGGGACGGGAGAATGCGCCGCGATGCTTGGCCTGGTCCCGGATGCTAGTGGTGTAATTCCGCGGCTCATGACGATGATGCAGGGATGGCAGACCGCGTCCAGACAACTCCAGCCCTGGAGCTTATGGCAGCAAGTCCGTGCAGATGCCATAGCGCAGTCGATGACAGGCCTAGTAGGGCCGCTCGAAGCAGGCGAGGTAGCTATGACAGA
>Ga0105857_1000275_pt1 | contig 21896 bp, 14 predicted proteins | sample OrgsoiDNA_201061_FD_89682 | JGI IMG/M metagenome (GOLD analysis project Ga0105857, IMG submission 89682) | Permafrost soil microbial communities from the Arctic, to analyse light accelerated degradation of dissolved organic matter (DOM) -... | ecosystem: Environmental > Terrestrial > Soil >...
CCGGTAATCCATAGCGCAACGCCCGCGGCCCAAAACGCTCCAGCCAAGGCCAGGCGCGATTGAGAAACGCGTCGGGGCGCCATAGTGGAATACGGAAAAACAGGTATTGATGCAGCAGGATTTGCCACAGGCTGCGACGCTGAGCGGCGGCCTTCAGGCTGTAGCTGGCGCGTTGTTGCGGATCGAGTGCGGAGATCAAGTCGTGACTGCGCAAAAACCCCAGCAACTGCTCAAGCTCGGCGCCGTCCAGCGGCAAACCCGGCTCACGGTTGGCGGCGCGCAGCACCTGCTCGGGATCGCCAAGGGACCAATGTCGTAGCAAGCGCATCGCCGTCGCGCCGAGTTTGAAATAGCGCCCGCGCACCGGGTCGGCCAGGGTCCAGCGCGGCGAGCCGTCGAGGGCTGGGGCCGCGGTCGACAATTGCAGGTCGGCCCGCAAGCTCGGCAAAACCATCTAGAGGCCCACGCTTTGCCGCAACCCGGCCAGTGGCCGGCGTAACAGGTACAACGCCAGCGGCGCCCGGTCGCCGAAAATTTTCGCCGTACCGCGCAAACCGATACGCGGCGGGGCATTTTCGAAATTGGCATCCAGCCGATAGGCCAGTTGCCCGCCCGCCGTGGGCTGTGCCTCGTAAGCTGAGCGTTCCAGCTTGGCCAAATGGCGCTGCAAAGGATCACTGTCGAGAAACAACGCGACCTGCGCCCCCGGTTCCAGGGCAATCGCGTCGCCCACCGCCAGCTCGATGCGCAGTTCAGCCTGGTTCGGGTCGGCGATTTCCATCAAGCGTTCGCCGGTTTGCACCGGTTTTCCGGTCCAGCGGTCGGCGTCGGCAAACACCGCGATGCCGTCGCGTTCGGCACGGACTTCACTGCGTTTGAGCAGTTCACGGGCGTAATCACGTTCGGCGCGTTTCTGCTCGACCCGCGCGGCCAATAAATCAATTTTCGAACTGGATTCAGCATCGGCGAACGAACGCTGGGAATTGGCCTTGAGCTCGGCTTCAGCCACACCCAGCGCACGATCAGCCACATCGGCCTGGGCCTTGAGGGTGGTGCTTTCGAAGCGCAGCAGCAGGTCGCCGGTTTTTACCGTCTGGTTGGGTTTGACCAGGAACTCGGCGATCACTCCATCCAGCGGAGCCGCCACCACGCGCCCGCCCAGCGGCACGACTTCGGCCGGCGCCAGCACCGATTGGCGCACCGGGATCAGCAGCCCGAGGAGTAACACCACGACCAATGCGACCTGACGTTTTCGGGTCCAGCGCAGGCGCCAGGGTTTGCGCGGTTGCAGCGCCAGCCAGGCGTGGCTGTAAGTGTCGCCCAGTTGTGACAGCAATATTTGCTCAGGCGGGTTCCACGCCACGTCGCGGGCCAGCCACAAACCGCCGAACACCTCGCCCTGATGATCCACCAAGGGCAGCCAGAACACCTGGGCGCTGGAGAGGCTTTGCCAGTCGGCTTGAATCGATTCGCTCAGCAGCGTGGGGGAAATCGCTCGCGCCTGCTTCAACAGGTCGAGCTTGAACAACTGCGCCACCGCCTGCTCGACGAACGCCACGAATGGCGCGTTCGGGTCCACGGTGCTTACGCCGGTCACGGCTTGCACCTTGCCGGCAATCAACAACGCCGCGTGGCGAAAACCAAACAAGGCCTGGCCGTCATTGACCAGGCTGTAAGCCAGTTGCGCCGGGTTGCGAGCGGCGCGGGTCTGACGTTCAAGGTCGAGGAACCGGGCGAAGACCTGCTCGGCCCCGCCCGTTACCGGGGCGTTCACTTGAGCTCCGCGAAACGCGCCGTTCCGCTCATGCCGGCCAATAGGCCCGTGGCGTTGGGCAGCGTCGCCACCAACAGCAAGGTCTGGCTGCCTTCATCGATGCGCGCGCCGAGGCGCTTGACCGTGGCATCCAGCGGCTGACCGGTTTCATCGGGCACAAAACTGAAGGTCTGGCCGGGCTTGAGCTTGCCCATCCAGCGCGACGGAATCAGCAAATGGATTTCCAGGGTGCGGTTGTCGACCACATCCAGCAACGGCGCGCCGGCAGCCACGCTTTCATAACGCTGGACCTTGCGCTCGACAACCTGGCCATCAAACGGCGCAATCACGCTGCAACGTTTGACCTGCACTTGATAGACCTGGGACTGCGCCTGAGTCTCGCTGACCTTGGCCTCGGCCCGCGCCACTTCGAAACGCCCGACCGAATTCAACGCTGCCAATTGCTTGTTGTGAGCCAATTCTTCACTGGCCCCACGGGTGGCAGCCTGCGCCGCATTGAGCTGGGCCTGAAAGCCCGAGCAATCGAAACGCGCCAGGGTGTCGCCCTTCTTGAACGACTCGCCCTCACTGAACGGCAACTCGACAATACGCCCCGGCAACTCGCTGGCGAGCACCGCTTGATCCCGCGCCCGCAGCACGCCACGAGCTTCACTGCTGGCCTGCGAAGTGCTACCGACCGGACTGTTTTCCAACAGCGGATCGCCTGCCGCGGGTGTTTGCGCCTGTACTGCGCACGTTACAAAGGTCAATCCTAGAACCCAACTTCCAAAACGCGGCATGACCGTGACTCCCTGACGGATGAGCGGAGTCTACGACAGCGCGGGGTGGCGTCAAGCGAGTAGCCATCATTGGATAGAAATGTGTTGTTTCAAGAAGGACATAAATTTCAGAGTTCTCGCTTGTTCTCGCACTCATTGGGCTTGGGTAATAAATCCCACACAAATTTGGGAATACCACTTCAGTCAATCCTGAAAGGGGTGATGGACCTTTTTGCTCCTATACACCCACACCCCGGCGCTGCTTGTCTGTCGCAACAATCATTAACAGATGAAGCTATTCGCGACTTGACCTTCGGCCCGCCCCCCCCACAAAACTGGATTGCCGGTGCTGGAAAAGATCCAGTCGAGTAGTGCCCTGATCAGTCGAAGGTTGACGTGCGTGACACACTCAATTTAGGATCAGTGCACTACTCAACCCCGTACGCAGAGATTCAGTTCTCTGGCAGTAGGTGGTGAAAAAACCGGCTTCGGCCGGTTTTTTCGTTTCTGAGGGTTGGATTTGTGCGCACTGCGTTCTTTGTTGATGGCTACAACGTGTTCTACGGGTTGCTGGCTGACACACCTTATAAATGGCTAAATCTGCCGCAGTTGTTGGCGCATATCGCTCACATTGAAAACCCTCAAAGCTCTGTCGCCTCAATCGACTACTTCACCTCGTCGGTTAAACCCGAACTGGCTACGCGCGGCGTCGAGGCCAAGGAAGCTCAAGATACTTACGTCCGTACCCTGAGGGCTCACAATGTTGTCGTTCACTATGGTCGCCACCAACTCGAACCTGCACGCGCACCACGCTTCATCAACAAGAAACTCCGTGCCTCGCGTCAAGATACGATCCCTATCTGGAAACTCGAAGAAAAGGAAACGGACGTCCATATCGCGATAAGCATGTATCGCACGGCGGCCAGACAAGCCAATGTCACGGCGACGGAAAGCATCCAACAACTTGTTCTGGTATCAGGGGATACGGATATGGCCCCCTCACTCAGGGCGATCCGAGAAGACTTTCCCCAAATAACCCTAGGCATCGTTCTTCCATACAGGACGGGGCTCAAACGAACTCCGCCCGGTTCGTTGAAAGAGCACGCTCACTGGATGCGACGAGTCATCAGCGCAGAAGAGCTGCAATCACACCAATTTCCAGACCGCGTTCCGACCCGTAAAACACCCGCCATCAAACCGGATTATTGGTAACGACGTTCGCCACCGGATAAACCGACTCCCACCCTCCCCCCAACGCCTTGTACAACCCCACCATCGCCAGCGACACCCCGGTCGAGCTCTCGACCCATTGCTGTTGCGTCGCCAACAATTCGCCTTGCACCGTCAGCACGTTGACGAAGTCCACCACGCCTTCCACGTATTGCTGTTGCGCGGTGCGCAGGGCGATCTGGTTCTGGCGTACGGCTTCGGCGAGGCTGTCGCGGCGCAGTTGGCTGGCGTTGTAGGCGGTCAGTTGATCGTCGATTTCATGCCAGGCGCGCAGCACGGTTTGCTGGTAGGCCAGCGCCGCTTCCTGTTGCTGGGCTTCGCGCAGGTTGAGCATGCCGCGCAGACGGCCGCCGTCGAACAGCGGCAGGCTGAATTGCGGGCCGATGCCGAACGAACGCGAGCCCCAGGAACCGAAATCGCTCAGTTGCATGGACTGCGAGCCGACGTTGCCCGACAGGGTGATCCGCGGATAGAAATCGCCCTTGGCCACGCCGATGCTTGCGGTCGCGGCATGCAGCCGGGCTTCGGCCTGACGGATGTCCGGGCGACGCTCGGCCAGTTGCGACGGCAGGCCGATGGCAACCTGACGCGGAGTCTGCGGCACCGGGGCGTCTGTGGATAACTCGGCTTGCAACGCTTGCGGCGGCTCGCCCATCAACAGGCTCAGGGCGTTGATCAGTTGAGACTGACGCTGCTCCAGCGCCGGCAGGCGAGACTCGATGGCCGCCACTTGTGCGGCCGCTTCAGCGACGTCCAGGTCCGTGGCCACGCCGTCGGCCAGGCGCAGTTGCGAGAGCCTCAGACTGTGCCGGGCGACGTCGAGATTCTGTTCGGTGACGGCTCGGGTGTTCTGCACACCGCGCAACTGGATGTAGTCCTGAGCGGTTTCGGCCAATACCGACAGCAACACGCCGCGACGGTCGTTTTCGGCGACTTCAAGGGTCGCGTCGGCGGCTTCAGTTTCGCGGCGCACGCGGCCCCAGAAGTCCAACTCCCAAGACGCAGAGAAGCCGGCGTCCCAGAGGTTGAACGCCGAGTCGCCGTTTTTGCCCGACGGATCGCTCAAGCCCACAACGCTGTTGCGTTCACGGCCATAACTGCCGGTGGCGGCGGTGTGAGGGTAACGATCAGCGGTGATGACCTGGCGGGCGGCGCGGCTTTGCTGCAAGCGGCTGCTGGCGAGTTTCAGATCGAGGTTATCGATCAGGGCCCGCTGGGTCAGGGCTGAGAGTTTCGGATCGTGGAAAATCTCCCACCAGCGTTCGTCCATGGTTTGGGCGACAGCTTGGCTGGCGGCGGGCTTTGCTGGTTTTGACCATTCGGTGATTTGCTGTGGCTCAGGTTTTTGGAAGTCCGGGCCGACGGTGCAGGCGGACATCCCCAAGACGAGCAAGGCGCAGAAAGTCAGTTGCGGCCACTGGCCTCTTCGCGAGCAAGCCCGCTCCCACTTTGAAATGCATTCCCCTGTGGGAGCGGGCTTGCCCGCGAAGGCGTCAGAATGATCAACGGAGATTTTCATCGTTGAACGACCTCATGCTTATCAACGCTGGCGGTATCAATCTGCGCCTCCACCGACATCCCCACCCGCAACCGCCCAGCCAACGGCTGGCCCGGTTCAAGAACGATTTTCACCGGAATCCGCTGCACCACTTTGGTGAAGTTGCCAGTGGCGTTATCCGGTTTGATCGAAGCAAACGTCACCCCGGTGGCCGGCGCGATACTTTCGACACGACCGCTCAACGCTTCGCCACCGAGGCTGTCGACACGAATCCGCACGTCCTGCCCCTGCTGCACATCCGTCAGTTGAGTCTCCTGGAAATTGGCGACCACATAAGCCTGAGCCAGCGGCACCACCGCCAGAATCTTGCTGCCCGGCGTCACATACGCGCCGACCCGCACCGCACGCTCACCGACCATGCCGTCCTGCGGCGCAACGATGCGGGTGTAAGACAGCTCGTAGCTCGCCATTTCCAGCGCCGCTTGCGACCGCTTCAGCCCACCTTCCGCCGCGTCACGCTGGGCGGTGAGGATCTCCACCTGCTTGCGTTCTGCCGCCAGTACCGCCATAGCGTTGGCCAGCCGCGCGGTGGCCTGATCGATATGGGTCCGCGCCTGTTGCGCGTTCTGCACCGTACCGGCGCCCACGCCCGCGAGGTGGTTGTAGCGGTTCAGTTCATGCTCGGCGAAGGCCATTTCGGCCTTGGCCGACACCACCGTCGCCTGAGCCTGAGCGATCACCGATGCCTGGCGCTCAAGGGTCGCCCGAGCGTTTTGCAGTTGCGCCCTGGCCACCAGGGTTTCGGCGTCGGCGGCCTGGGCGGCGGCGCGCAAATCCCGGTCATCGATCAACGCCAGTAACTGCCCCGCCTTGACCTGCTGGTTGTCCTCGACCAACACCTCTTTGATAAACCCGGCGACCCGCGGCACCACCAGGGTGAAGTCCGCAGAGACAAAGGCGTCGTTGGTGCTCTGTTGCGTGCGCTTGCCGAACAGTCCTGGCGCGACCAGGTAAATCAGCACGCCGACCGCGATCGCTGCGGCAACGCCGACAGCCACTTTTTGCTTTGGATAAGTCGTCATAAAAACCTTCTGTTTCAATGAAGCGTTCAAGTCGGCGCGCGCGGCGGATAGATCCGTGTCGGCAGCCAGAAAATCAGCAGGATCAGCGCCACCGCGACGCCGGCCATGCACAGATAAAGATCGGAAGACGTCAGCACCACGGCCTGCTCATGCAGCCGATGGGCAAGGCCGGCACTGTCGCTGTCGGCCAGGGGCGAGTTACCGAGGCTGTCGACCAACATGGTCGAGTGGAAATGCTGCCTTGAGGTGGTCAGCGCATCGAGTACGCCGGTGGCGATCACCGCGGCCAGGCCTTTGACGGTGTTGAACCAGGCCGAGGCGAACGGCCCTTCCATCGGCGTGATGCTGCCGGTGGAAAGCATCAGCAGCGGCAACACCGCCATGGGCTGACCGAAGATTTGCAGCAGTTGCAGGAGGTAGAAATCGTCGCGAATCCACGCCGAGGTCAGTTGCGAACCACCGAGGCAGGACAACGCCAGCATGCTCAGGCCAATCCCCAGCACCCAACGGCAATCGACCCAGCGCAGGTTGCACAGCGCCGCCACCAACGGCAGCGCGATCAATTGTGGGAGTGCCGCCAGCAGCATGATCGGCGCGGTCTGAATCGGCCGATAACCCTGGACCTGCGCCAGGTAACTGGAGGGAATGATCACCACCGCCAACAGCACCACCAACACCCCGGCAAGGGTCATCAAAGCAAACGACAGGTTGCGGATGCCGAGCATCTGCAACTTGAAAAACGGAATCGGCTGTGACCATTCGTTGATCAGGAACAGCACCAGCAACAGCAACCCGCCGCCGAGCAAAAAGCAGATGAGGCTCGATTCGAACCAGTCCAGCCGATTGCCCTGCAAGATGCCGATCACCAGCATGCAAATCGCCGGAAAGCCCAATAGCAAACCACGCCAGTTGAACTGCTTTAAGCGCTCCAGGCGCAGTGGGTCCTGAGGCAAACCGTAGGCCACCGCCGCCATGGCGATCAGGCATGGCACGATGATTTGCCAAAAGGTCCATTGCCAGCCGACGTACTCGGTCCACAACCCGGCCAATGGTGTGCCGAGGCCGGGGCCGAATGTCGCGGTCAGGGCATAACCGGCCAGGCCGTAAAGCTTGACGTTGGCCGGCAGGAAACGCAGCGCAACGGTCATCAGCATCGGCGGCAATGCCCCGCCGGCCAGGCCTTGCAAGATGCGCATGAGCAACAGGCTTTCGTAATTCGGTGCGAACGGGCACAGCACGCCGAGCAAGGTGAAGATGCCGATGGCGTAGAGAGTGAAACGCCGCAACGAGAACGTCACCGAACACCACGGCGCAAACGCCATCGCCGCCACCGAGGTCGCGGTGTAACTGGCGACCAGCCAGGTGCCTTCGTCGTAACCGATGGCCAGCGCGCCGCGAATGTCGGCCAACGCGACTTTGGTCACCATCTCGTTCAGGCCGGACACCAGCACCGCCAGCAACACGCCCACCAGACCGATGATGATCCGCAGACCGAAGACCGGTGGCGTGACGGCGGTGGGGCTGGCCACGGCGAAAGGGGCCGGGGCCGTGAGGGAAGTCATGGGGTGCAAGCTCCGGAAGGGAATACCGGAGCATTTTATGGAGCGTGGGGCGTTACGAAAATTGACTTGTTGGCAGGTTATAAGTGCGTCAGGCGCAGCAATGAAGCCCCTGTGGGAGCGGGCTTGCTCGCGAAAGCGGTGGGTCAGTCAATATTGATGTTGAATGTAATGGCCTCTTCGCGAGCAAGCCCGCTCCCACAGGGGATTTGCGTCAACTTCAGATCGGTTGCGCGGCCAGCCAGGTTTCGTCGCAACAGGCCTTGAGGGTTTCGCGCATCCAGCGGTGGGCCGGGTCTTTGTCGTAGCGCGGGTGCCAGGCTTGAGTGAGCATTAGCGTCGGCAATGGAATCGGCAGGGTGAATGAACGTAGTTTCAGGCCCAGACGCCGTACGCTCAGCAGTGCTTCCTTGGGTACAGGCAGCAACAGATCGGAATCCGGCAACGCAAACATCGCCGCATGGAAACTCGGCGCAATCACCGCCACCCGCCGCTCCAGCCCCAAGGCATTGAGCGCCGTGTCGATCGGCCCACGGGCAATGCCGCGACGGGACATGCTGATATGGGAGAACCCGGCGTAACGCTCGGCGGTGATTTCTTCGGCAAACAGCGGATGATCTTCCCTGGCCAGGCCGACGAAGTGAGTAGCAAACAGGTTCTGAATCTTCACTTCCGGCATCGACGGGCGATTGTTGCTGATGCTCAGGTCGATCCGCCCTTCACGCAACGCCTCATCGTCCCCATCGCCTTCCGGGACGAAACGCAGCTCGCAGTGCGGGGCCTGACGCTCCATGGTGTCGAACAGCTTGCCGCCGTAAACACCGACGAAAAAGTCATTGGCGCGAATACTGAAGCGACGGCGTAATGTGCCCAGCTCCACCGCATCGGCCGAGCGGAACAACAGCGCCGCTTGCTCCACCACGTCCCGCACCTGCTCGCGCAATGCCAGTGCCTTGGGGGTCGGCACCAGTCCACGGCCGGCGCGCACCAGGATCGGGTCGCCGATGGCCTCGCGGATTCGGGTCAGGGTTCGGCTCATGGCCGCCGGGCTGAGGTTCATCCGCCGCGCGGCGCCGACCACACTTCCTTCGTCGAGCAAGGCATCGAGGGCGACCAACAGGTTCATGTCCGGGAGTTGCATGCTGAGCACTCATGGCTGATCAGGAATGATTCAGGCGCAATGCTAGCAAACATCCTTGGGTTGGGTGGTGGCTGGGCCGGCGCCTTCGCGAGCAAGCCCGCTCCCACAGTAGATTTTCGGTGGACACGGATTACTGTTCGACACCGAACCCTGTGGGAGCGGGCTTGCTCGCGAAGAGGCCAGACCAGGCGCCGCAGAAACTGAAACCTACCGCTGCATCCCCCACCGCTTCACCGTTACCCGCTCCAGCGTGTCGAACACCAGGTTCTCCACCAGCAACCCAATCAAAATCACCACCGCCAACCCGGCAAACACTTTGTCGGTGTACAGCTCATTGCGATTCTGAAAAATGTACCAACCCAAACCACCCTTGCCGCTGGTGGCGCCAAACACCAATTCAGCCGCGATCAGCGTGCGCCAGGCAAAAGCCCAGCCGATTTTCAGCCCTGCAAGAATCGACGGCAGCGCCGCCGGAATCAGGATGAACAACACGAAACGCATGCCCTTGAGGCCATAGTTGCGGCCGGCCATACGCAGGGTTTCCGAGACGCCGAGAAACCCGGCGTACGTGTTCAACGCCAAGGCCCAGAGCACCGAGTGCACCAACACGAAAATCAGGCTGTTCTGCCCCAAACCAAACCACAGCAGCGCCAGCGGCAACAGCGCAATCGCCGGCAACGGGTTGAACATCGAGGTCAGCGTGCTCAGCAGGTCGCGACCCAACTGCGTCGAGACCGCCAGGGTGGTCAGGGCAAACGCCAGCACGATGCCGATCAGGTAACCCTTCAGTAAAACGATCAGCGAGATCCAGACTTTGCTCAGCAACTCGCCGCTGAGCAGACCGTCATACAGGGCGCTGCTGGTTTGCAGAAAGCTCGGCAGCAGCAGGTCGTTGTTCTGAATACGCGCGACGACTTCCCAAAGCACGGCCAGCAATATCAGGATCAGGCTTTTTCGCAGCCAGCCTTGCTGCCAGAGGCGTTGGCCAAGCGGCAGTTCACGCTCCAGCGGTACGCTGGTCAGCGGCTGCAAATCAGTTTCGAATTCTTCACGCGGGGACGATAGATGGCTCATCGGGCAATCCTCTCAATGGCTCAATAAGCGATGCGTATGTCGGAAAAATCCAGCTCACGCTCGGTTTCCGGGGACTGGCCTTCATCGAACAACAACCGATGAATCCGCCGCGCCGACTCCTGAAACGCCACGCCACCGAGGCTGTGCAAGTCGTACTGATGACTGTGGACTTCCGCCCGTACCCGACCCGGATGCGGGGACAACAGCAGGATCCGATTGCCCACCACCAGCGCTTCTTCGATGGAGTGCGTCACAAACAACAGCGTGAACCGCACCTCTTCCCAGAGCAGCAGCAATTCTTCCTGCATCTTGCGTCGGGTCAACGCATCGAGGGCGGCGAAGGGTTCGTCCATCAGCAGGATTTTCGGCTGCATGGCCAGCGCCCGAGCAATCGCCACCCGCGCCTTCATGCCGCCGGACAAGGTGTGCGGGTAGGCATCGGCAAACGCCGCCAGCCCGACCTTGTCCAGATAGTGCAGCGCCCGTTCTTCGGCTTCTTTTCGCTTCAGGGTTTTCGACGCCAGCAATGGAAACATCACGTTCTGTTTGACGGTTTTCCACGGCGGCAGTTGATCGAACTCCTGGAACACCACGATCCGGTCCGGGCCCGGCGCATGGACGGTTTGGCCCTGAAGACGAATCTCGCCCTCGCACGGCTGGATAAACCCGGCGACGGCTTTGAGTAACGTTGATTTGCCGCACCCGGATGGGCCGAGCAGCACAAAACGGTCTGCCGGATCGATTTCAAAACTGACCTGATGGGTGGCCCGAACCACCCGCTGCGGCGTGCGGTATTCCAGGCTGACTTGGTCGACCGACAACAGCGCTTGGGCTGCTGCGGCCGGGTTGCTGGCCGTGTGGCCTTGCAAGGGGGCGTTCATCTTGATCAGCTCCCTTGCAGCGGTTTGGCGTCCTGGAAGAAGTAATCCTTCCACGACTCCGGTTTGTTTTTGATCGCGCCGACGCGGTAGAGGAATTCGGCCAACGGGTAAGTGTTCTTCGGCGTGACGCTGAATTCGAACTGCGGGTTATCGATGATTTTCAGCAGTGTGGCGCGGTCGATTTTTGCCTGGGTCACGCGGATGTAAGTGTCAGCCGCTGCACCTTTGTCGTTCTGGGCAAACTCGGCGGCTTCGGTCAGGGCTTCAACGAAGGCTTTATACGTTTTCGGGTTCTCGTCGCGGAATTTCTCGGTGGCAAACAGCACCGTCGGCGAGTTTGGACCAAGCACGTCGTAGGAGTTGAGCACGATGTGCACGTTCGGGTTTTCCAGGGCCTGATCCTGGAACGGCGGGTTAGAGAAGTGCCCGGACAATTCCGTGCCGCCGGCAATCAGCGCTGCGGTGGCGTCTGGGTGTGGAACGGCGACGGTGTACTTGTCGAGACGATTGAATTCCTTGTCACCCCACTGCTTGGCCGCCGCGTATTGCAGAAAGCGCGACTGCACCGAGACCCCGACCGCCGGCACCGCGATGCGGTCCTTTTCGGTGAAGTCGGCGATGGTTTTGACGTTTGGATTGTTGCTCAGCAGGTAATACGGGAAGTTGCCGAGAGAGGCCACGGCTTTGACGTTCTGCTTGCCGTGGGTGCGGTCCCAAATGGTCAGCAACGGCCCGACGCCGGCACCGGCAATGTCGATGGAACCGGAGAGCAACGCATCGTTGACCGCCGCGCCGCCCGAGAGCTGCGTCCAATCGACCTTGATATCGACGCCTTCCTGCTTGCCGTACTTCTCGATCAGGTTCTGATCGCGTACTACGTTGAGCAACAGGTAAACAATGCCGAACTGCTCGGCGATGCGAATTTCACCTTCGGCGTGGGCCACGGTCGGCGCCACCAGGCTGCCGGCGATCAGGCTGAAGCCCAGGCCGATGGCAGCCGCCAACGGCGCAAATGGAAGACGTTTGGACATGATCAATCTCCGACAAATCAGAAAGGCGCGTCGCCCTGGATGGTGGTGCGAAACAGCTTGCGGCGCAGGTAGCTTGGGCAGCCGGCGGCAAGGTGAATCAGCGAACGGTTGTCCCAGAACACCAGGTCGTGGGGCTGCCACTGATGGCGGTAGATGTTTTGCGGCAATACGCTGTGGGCGTAGAGCTCGTCGAGCAGTTGTTTGCTCTCGTCTTCCGGCAAACCGACGATTCGGGTGGTGAAGCCTTCGCTGACGAACAACGCCTTGCGGCCGTTTTCCGGGTGAGTGCGGATGATCGGATGAACCACTTCGGCCACTTGGGCGAGTTGCTCCGGGGTCAGAGTCGGGCGCCAGTTGCCTTCGAATTTGGTTTCGCTGTAGCGCGCCGTGTAGGAATGCGCGGCCGAACGACCTTCAACCGCTTTGCGCAGCGCGTCGGGCAAGCCGTCCCAGGCTTTGTGCATGTCGGCGAACAGCGTGTCGCCGCCCTCGGACGGCAGCTCCTGGGCGTGCAGCATCGAGCCCAGGCTTGGCAGTTCTTTATAAGAAAGGTCGGAGTGCCAGAATTTGCCGGCGTCACCGAGGCCGACGGAAACGCCGTTTTCGATGATGTTGGAAACGATGAGGATTTCCGGGTGGCCGGTCAGCAGGAATTGCTTGAGCACATGAATCTGCAACACGCCGAAGCGACGGCTGAAGGCGATTTGCTGCTCGGGGGTAATGCGCTGGTCGCGGAACACCACCACGTGATGATCCAGGTGCGCGCGGTGGATGCGGGCGAAGTCCTGGTCATTGATCGGGCGGGACAAGTCCAGGCCGATGATTTCGGCACCGACGGCGCCGCTGAACGGGCGGATGTCGAAGGTTTTCGGCGCGATGCTTTGAGATGCAGAAACGGCTGACATTTAAATCACTCCCACGCACGGCACGCTCAAGGGCGCGCGCGTCGATCAGAAACTCACGGAGGTCCCGTGTTGGTTCGTGTCGTGCGGCGCGCCGATTGGTCGGCAGGTACGCAGGGGAGTGACTTTATAGGTATAAGAATTGAAATTTAAATACCGTTAGTGAATAACGATATGGCTTTTGGGCTGTAGTGCCTTTTAGGCCGCCATCGCGAGCAGGCTCGCTCCCACAGGGTTTTGTGTCCGACACATAACCCTGTGGGAGCGAGCCTGCTCGCGATGAGGCCGTCCGTCGCAGCCGAGAACTATCGCTCGTGCAGCGCCTCAGCCCGCGCCCGAATAATCGGCTTGAGCAGGTAGCTGAGAATGGTCTTCTTGCCGGTGATGATGTCCACCGAAGCGACCATCCCCGGAATGATCAGCAGCGGCTTCTCATCGGTGCCGAGGTGACTGCGATCGGTGCGCAGTTTGATGATGTAGTACGTGGTTTTCTTGTCTTCATCGGTGATGGTGTCGGCGCCGATCTGCTCAAGCTTGGCTTTGAGCCCGCCATAAATGGTGTAGTCGTACGCGGTGAATTTCACCGTCGCCTCTTGCCCTGGGTGCAGGAAGGCGATGTCTTGCGGGCGGACTTTTGCTTCCACCAGCAAGGTGTCGTCCAGCGGCACGATTTCCACCAGGTCGACGCCCGGCTGGATCACGCCGCCAATGGTGTTCACCAGCAGTTTGTTGACGATGCCGCGAACCGGCGAGGTCACCAGCGTCCGGCTGACCCGGTCTTCCAGCGCCTTGCCGGTGGCTTGGGCCTTGTTCAGGTCGGTGCGGGCTTCGTTGAGCTGAGTCAGGGCTTCGCTGCGGAATTTGCCGCGAGTCTCATCGATCTTGCGCTGCACTTCCTTGATCGCCGATTCGGCGCGTGGAATGGCCAGGGTGGTCGCGTCGAGTTGCCCGCGGGTTTCCACTTCGGCGCGTTTGAGTCGCAGCACTTCCACCGGCGATACCGCGCCCTGGGCCACCAACGGTTCGGACATGTTGATTTCCTGGCGTTGCAACGCCAGGCCACTGCGGTACTGCGCCTGCTTGGAGGTGAACTCACGCAGCTCTTGCTGACGCTGTATCAACTGCTCCTGCAAACCACCGATCTCGTCGTGCAACTGCTGGCGACGGCTGGTGTACAGCGACTCTTCGCTCTTGGCCTGGTTCGGCACAGCCTTGAGCACATCGGCTGGAAAATTCAGCGGACGGTCATCCACTTCGGCGCTCAAGCGCTCAACCCGCAGCAGCATCGACAGGCGATCTGCCTCGGTTTCGCCGACATTGGAAGCGAACCGCGTGTCGTCCAGGCGAATCAGCGGCGCGCCGGCCTCGACGATTTGCCCTTCCTTGACGTACAGCTCGGAGACGATACCGCCCTCAAGGTTCTGGATTTTCTGGATCTTGGACGATGGAATCGCCTTGCCGTCGCCCTTGGTCACTTCGTCGATGACCGCGAAGTTGGCCCAGAGCATCAGGAACACGAAGAAGCCAATGATCGCCCAAATGGTCAGCCGCACCACACGCGGCGCATCTTCGATCAGCGCTTTGTTCACTTCCGGCAGCGGTTGGCCTTGCAGCGAGGCGGAGCCTTTGAAGTAACGGCGGATAGAGTCTTTGAAACCTGGCTTATGCGACACTGATCTGCCCCTTTTTCAACGCTTCCATCACTACGGCTTTCGGGCCATCGGCGAGAATCTGCCCACGGTCGATCACCAACAGGCGATCCACCAGCGACAGCAGCGACGCACGGTGCGTCACCAGCACCACGGTTTTGCTTTCAATCACCGCAGCAAGGCGTTGTTTGAGACGTTCTTCGCCGGTGTTATCCATGGCGCTGGTCGGTTCGTCGAGCAGCAGGATCGGCGGGTTGAGCAACAGCGCACGAGCCAGGGCGACGTTCTGGCGTTGGCCGCCGGACAGGTTCTGCCCACGCTCGCCGACTTGCAGCTCATAACCTTGCGGGTGCAGACGGGCGAATTCGTGGACACCGGCCAGTTCGGCGGCTTGCAGCACCAGTTCGTCTTCTACATAGCGCGCACCCGATACCAAATTGTCGCGCAGCGTACCGGCGAGCAACTGAATGTCCTGGGGCACATAACCGATGTTGTGGCGCAGTTCGCTGACGTCGATCTGACGGATATCAACACCATCCACCAACAGGGCGCCGTCGTCCGGTTGATAGAGGCCCACCAGCAGTTTGGCCAGGGAGCTTTTGCCCGAGCCGCTGCGACCGATGATGCCGATTCTCTCGCCGGGCTTGATGCTCAGATTGATGTTCTTCAGCGCCGGGTTCTGCTGATTCGGGTAGGTGAAGTTCAGTTGACGGCACTCGATGGCGCCTTGCAGCACCTTGCGGCTCAGTGGGCGCTCGTCGAAATTGCGCTCTTGCGGCAATTCCATCATCTGGTCTACCGAAACCATCGTCACCTTCGCTTGCTGGTAACGGGTCAGCAGGCCGGACAACGAGGCCAACGGGCTAAGCGCGCGACCGCTGAGCATGTAGCAGGCAATCAGACCGCCCATGCTCAGGTGGCCGTCGATGATCTGGTACACGCCGAAGACGATCATGATCACCCCGGCCAGTTGCTGGATCAGCAAGGTGATGTTCATCGCCAGGCCGGAAAGCATTTTCACCCGCAGCTCGAGGCGGCTGAGGGTGCCGATGGTCTGCTCCCACTGGTACTGACGCTCGCTTTCAGCGTTGTTGACCTTCACCGCATCGAGGCCGGCGAGGGTTTCGATCAGGCTCGACTGACGCTCGGCGGCGAGGGCCATGGTTCGTTCCATGGTCGCCACCAATGGCTTCTGCAGCGCATAACCGATCAGCAAGGCAATCGGGAACGCCAGCACCGGGATCCACACCAGGTGCCCGCCAAGGATCGCGATGACCATGAAGATCAACAGCGTAAACGGCAGGTCGATCAGGCTGGTCAGCGTCAGCGACGCAAGGAAGTCGCGCAGGCTCTGAAACTCGTGGATGTTCTGGGCGAAGCTGCCGACCCGGGCCGGGCGGTACTTCATGGCCATGCCGACGATGCGTTCGAACAACGTGGCCGAGATGATCAGGTCGGTTTTCTTGCCGGCCAGGTCCAGGCAGAGGCTGCGCAGGCTCTTGAGGATCAGGTCGAACAGGTAGGCGCCGGTGATGCCGATCGCCAACACCCACAGGGTCGATTCGGCCTGGTTCGGCACGACGCGGTCGTAGACGTTCATCACGAACAGCGGCGCAGCCATGGCGATGATGTTGATCAGAAAACTGGCGGCGATGGCGTCGGCGTACAGCCAGCGCGAGCGCTTGAGGGTGTCGCGAAACCACGAACGCGCACGGGGGATCAGCGTGCCGTGGTTGACGTCGAATTTGTGTTGGGGTTGAGCGAAGAAGACTTTGCCGATGTAGTCGTCGGCCAGCAGTTCACGGCTGACGACGCTTTCGCCGCCATCGGTTTCGCTGAGCAGCACACGGGCCTGGTCTTCACCGTGCCAGCCAAGCAACACGGCACTGCGACCGTCCTTGAGCAGCAACAACGCCGGCATGGCAATCGCGGGAATGTCTTCCAGCTTGCGTTGCAGCACCCGGCCTTGCAGACCGGCGCGAGCGGCTGCGCGGGGCAGCAATTCGACGCTCAGGCGCTGCTTGGGCAACGGCAGACCGGTGGTCAGCATCGCGGCGCTGGCCGGTTTCTGGTGCAGCGTGCACAGGGCTAGCAGGCCATCCAGTAACGGATCGTCATGCAGCGCGCGTGGATCATGAATGAGTTGAACTCGACTGACTTCTGATTCCACGCTCGGCACTCTTGGCTAACAATTGAACAATGAAGGTTCTGCTCAATTCATACCGGGCAGTTGGACCTTTGGCTTCACGTCGTTCTGCACGACGGATGCCAACGGTGCGACCACTCCCTGGCTCTTGAGCAACTCGCCCATGGTCGCCTTGATTCGGTACTGAGTAAATAACTGAATGTTTTTGATATCAGCCAAGCGACGGGAAGCGGTGAACAGTTCGTTTTCACTGTCGAGCAAGTCGAGCAAGGTGCGCTGACCCAGGCTGAATTGCTTCTGGTACGCGACACGCACGGCGGTGCTGTGATCGACGTATTGCTGGGCGATCGGCACCTGAGCGTTCGCATTGTTCAGGGCGTTCCAGGCCAGGCCCAACTCTTCGTTCAACACGCGCAAGGCGTTGTTGCGGATATCCAGCGCCTGGTTGGACAGGTAGGACTTGGATTCCAGGTCAGCCTTGTTGCTGCCGCCGGAGTACAGGTTGAAGCGCATGCGCAGCATGGCTTGCCATTCGTTGCTGGAACCGGGCTGTCCGTCGAGGTTGTTGTCGGCAGTACGGCCCAACTCAGCATCGAAACGTGGGTAGAACGTCGACTTGGCGGTTTCGTATTGCTTTTCGGCAGCGGCAATGTCGGATTCGGCGGAACGCAGGACCGGGCTGTTATCCAGCATCTGCTGGCGGGCTTCATTCAGGTTGGCTGGCAACAGCGCCATGAACGGTGCCGGGCGCTCCAGTTGATCGGGCAGCTGGCCGACGGCGCTGAGGTAGTTGGTCTCGGAGTCCGCCAGGTTCGTTTGTTCGGTGATCAGGTTGTTGCGGGCCTGGGCCATACGCGCTTCTGCCTGGTCAAGGTCAGCGCCGCTGCCCACTCCGCGGGAGGTGCGCAGTTTGATCTGGTCGAAAATCCGTTCGTGGCTTTTCAGGTTTTCGTCGGCCAGGCGCACGAATTCGCGGCGAGTCAGTACGTCTAGATAGACCTGAGCGACGGTCAGCGCGGTGCGTTCGGACGTTCCCAGCAATGAATAGGCGCGGGAGTTAACGGTGGCTTGTTGGCGCCCTACTTCGCTGGACGTCGCAAAACCGTCAAAAACCATTTGCGACAGACGCACGCTCGATTCCCCGCGGTTCAGGGTTTCCCAGCGACTGCTACCGGTGTCGGCACGGGTAGTGGCGTTGTCAGAGCCTTCGCGACCATAACCGCCCAGCAGATCGACCCGTGGCAGGTATCCACCTTTTGCAGCCTTTAACTGATAATCCGCGGCCAATCGACTGTTAACCGCTGCCTGGATTTCCGGATGGACATCCAGCGCCTGTTGCATGGCTTCCGGCAAGGATTGGGCTTGGGCAAAACTGGCGGCAAGGGCGAAGGGTAAGGCCTTGAACAGGTATGAACGCATGTTGGAAATATCCCAGGACTTCTTGTCTTGAATCACAGCAAATAGTAGCGCTGCGTCGGATGATGGCAACCGGAATGACCGTATGTCGGAAAGTTCAAAACAGGAACTGGATCACACGCTGTAGGACAGGTCGCCGCGTTAAATATCAATGTGACATTACTGGGGCGATTGTTTAGGATGGCACCCATAAGGTCAATAGTTTGGCATAAAGTTAATAACGAAAGAATATAGCCAAATTATTGACGGATCGTAGCGTCAATCTTGTGCGTTAATTTTCAAAAAAGTACGTCCAGACTGCTTTGGCAAGTTCGCCATCAGGTCCATGGAAGTCAACTGAACGTGACACCCGGAGAGTCTTCAATGAGCAGTGTTGTTGCCATCGTCAAAAGCATTGTTGGTCAGGTTTTCGCGGTGTCCCCAGAGGGCGTCCGCCGCGTACTCATTGAAGGCGACCGGCTGTTTGTCGGCGATCAGGTAGACACCGGTGCCGCTGGCGCCGTCACGCTCGAATTGGCCGATGGCCGCACCCTGGACCTGGGCCGCGACACTCAGTGGAGTGGCACCGATCCGGACTCCACCACCAACTTGGCAGAAGCCACTGCACAAGCCGCGCCATCGGTTGAAGAACTGCAGCAAGCCATCGCTGCCGGCGCCGACCCGACGACTGCATTTGAAGCGGCCGCAGCCGGTCCGGCAGCAGCGGGCACGGGTGGTGCGGCCGGTGGCGGTCACAGTTTCGTGGTATTGGATGCAACCGCTGGCCGGGTAGACCCGACCATTGGTTTCCCGACCGCGGGCATCGGCTCTGCCGCGCTGGCCACACAAAACATCGTCGGTGCCCAGACCACCAACAACGCCACCGTCGTTAACGCCTCGACCCTGAGCCTCAGCGCCACGCCGACTATCACCGAAGCCGGCGGCGTACTGGTTTACACCGCAACCCTGACCCAGGCACCGACCAGCGACCTGACCATCACCCTGTCCAACGGCTCGGTGATCGTGATTCAGGCCGGCCAGACCACCGGCACCGTCAACGTGACACTGGCACCACACGACACCGTCTATAACGACGCGACTCAGATCAACGTTACGGTCACTGGCACCACCGGTGGTGCCGGCATCCTCGTCACCCCGCCGACCGTGCCGGCCGTGACTCAGGTCACCGACACTATCGACACCACTACCGTCACCTTGACGGCGGGCGGCACCGTCACTGAAGGCGGGCAAATCACCTACACCGCAACACTGACCAATCCGGCTCAGACCCCGGTTACCGTGACCCTGTCCAACGGTTCGACCATCACCATCGACGCCGGCAAAACCACTGGCACTGTGAACGTTCCGACGCCAGCCAATGACGTCTATAACAATGGCAGCACCGTCACCACCACGATCACCGGCGCAACAGGCGGCAATTTTGAGAACCTGGCCCCAAATCCGACGCCAGCGGTCACAACCATTACCGATTCGATCGACACCACTACCGTCACGCTGACAGCGGGCTCGACGGTCACTGAAGGCGGCCAGATCACTTACACCGCGACCCTGACCAATCCGGCTCAGACGCCAGTCACGGTGACGCTGTCCAACGGCTCGACCATCACCATCGACGCCGGCAAAACCACTGGCACTGTGAACGTTCCGACGCCAGCCAATGACGTCTACAACAACGGCAGCACCGTCAGCACCACGATCACCGGCACTACGGGCGGCAATTTCGAGAACCTGGCGCCGAACCCGGCCCCGGCGGTCACGACCATTACCGACTCTGTCGACAACACCGGGCTTACCCTGACGGCGACTGGCAGTGTTACCGAAGGCGGCCAGATCACCTACACCGCGACCCTGACCAACCCGGCTCAGACGCCAGTGACCGTGACCCTGTCCAACGGCTCGACCATTACCATTGAAGCCGGTAAAACCACCGGCTCGGTGCACGTCGATACCCCGGCCAATGATGTCTATCAGAACGGCAGCACCGTTAGCACCACAATCACCGGCGCAACGGGCGGCAACTTCGAACAGTTGACCCCGAACCCGGCTCCAGCCGTGACGACCATCACTGATTCGGTGGACAACACCGGCCTGACACTGACAGCCAGCGGCTCTGTCACCGAGGGCGGCCAGATCACTTACACCGCTACCTTGACCAACGCGGCGCAAACGCCAGTTACCGTGACGCTGTCCAACGGTTCGACCATCACCATTGAAGCCGGTAAAACCACTGGCTCGGTGCACGTCGATACCCCGGCCAATGACGTCTATCAGAACGGCAGCACTGTCAGCACCACAATTACCGGGACCACCGGCGGCAATTTCGAGAACCTGGTACCGAATCCAGCACCAGCGGTCACGACCATCACGGATTCGATCGACACCACCACTGTTACGCTGACAGCGGATTCGACTGTCACCGAAGGCGGCCAGATCACCTATACCGCCACCTTGACCAACGCGGCGCAAACGCCAGTTACTGTCACGCTGTCCAACGGTTCGACCATCACTATTGAAGCCGGTAAAACCACTGGCTCAGTGCACGTCGACACCCCGGCCAATGACGTCTATCAGAACGGCAGTACCGTCAACACCACGATTACCGGCACTACTGGCGGCAACTTCGAACAGTTGACCCCGAACCCGGCTCCGGCCGTGACGACCATCACCGACTCGATCGACAACACCGGCCTGAGCCTCACCGCGACCGGCACTGTTGTCGAAGGCGGCCAGATTGTTTACACCGCAACCCTGACCAACCCGGCCGGCACGCCGATGACCGTGACCTTGAGCAATGGCTCGGTCATTACCATCGAAGCGGGCAAAACCACCGGCAGCGTCACCGTCGATACCCCGCCGAACGACGTCTACAACAATGGCAGCACCGTCAGCACTACGATCACTGGCACTGCCGGCGGTAATTTCGAGCAACTGACCCCGAGCACCGAGCCGGCGCTGACTACCATCACCGACTCGAAAGACACCACGGGCCTGAGCCTGAGCGCGACTGATACCGTGGCTGAAGGTGGTTCGATTGTTTACACCGCCACCCTGACCAATGCCGCTGGCACCCCGGTAACCGTGACCTTGTCGAACGGCTCGGTGATCACCATCGATGCGGGTAAAACCACCGGCACCGTCACCGTCGCAGCTCCGGCCGATGACGTCTATAAAGACGCCGGCAAAGTTGAAGTCACTGTCAAAGATGCCGCTGGCGGTAACTTTGAGAACCTGGTGACCAATCCAGCTGCGGCCGTGACCAACGTCACTGATACCATCGACACCTCGACCGTTACCTTGAAGGCTGATCCATCGGCGGCTGAAGGTGGCACCGTCACTTACACCGCGTCGGTCGGCCAGCCTGTGACAGGTTCGCCAGTCACCGTAACCTTGGCCAACGGCCAGACCATCACCATCGACATCGGTAAAACCAGCGGCACCGTCACCGCCATCGCGCCAAACGACGCGTTGAACGGTCATGTGCCACTGACCAACTCGATCAGCAACGTCAGCGGCGGTAACTACGAAAACCTGGTGGCCGACAAAACCCCGGTTTCGACTAACGTCACTGACACCGTAGACACCACGACCCTCAGCCTGAGCGCGACTGATACCGTAGCTGAAGGCGGTTCGATTGTTTACACCGCTACCTTGACCAATGCCGCTGGCACCCCGGTAACCGTGACCTTGTCGAACGGCTCGGTGATCACCATCGATGCGGGTAAAACCACCGGCACCGTCACCGTCGCAGCCCCGGC